>Ga0315338_1003347_pt1 | contig 14110 bp, 12 predicted proteins | sample ASW8metaG_FD_204518 | JGI IMG/M metagenome (GOLD analysis project Ga0315338, IMG submission 204518) | Ammonia-oxidizing marine archaeal communities from Monterey Bay, California, United States - ASW #8 | ecosystem: Environmental > Aquatic > Marine > Coastal | place: USA: California | collected... | reverse complement strand
GTGCCGAACCTCGGTGTGGTTGATGTGGGCCAGCTACGCAGCTTTGTGATTGCCGACATTCCAGGTGTTATCGCTGGCGCTGCAGATGGTGCTGGCCTCGGTACGCGCTTTCTCAAGCATTTGTCGCGCACGCGTCTGTTGCTGCACTTGGTTGATATGGCGCCGCTGGATCAGGCAGATCCGGTTGAATCGGTTGAAACCATTATTCATGAGCTGGGCAAGTTCAGCCCTGCCCTGACTATGCGTGAGCGTTGGTTGGTGCTGAACAAGTGCGATCAACTGCTCGAAGATGAGCAGCAAGCTGTGCTGGACGATGTAGTTGAGCGTCTCGAGTGGGACGGCCCAGTATTTGTGATCTCGGCTTCTGAGCGGCAGGGCACGGCCGAGCTGGCTAAAGCTGTTATGAACTGGCTGGATGAGCGCGAGCATCTGATGCAGGATGACGAGGCTTATGCCGCCGAAGTTGCAGCCTTGGATCAGCAGATCGAAGACGAGGCACGCGCGCACATTCAGGCGCTCGATGATCGTCGGGCATTGCGCAAGCAGGGTATCGTGGTTGATGGCGATGAAGACGACGATGGTGATGACGAGGATGATGAAGATGGACCGGAGATTTTCTACGTCCATTAAGTCGGCTCGGTAGCAAGTAGTAAGTCCGGCGCGCGCTGCGCCGGGCCTGGTCTGAACTTGGGCAATCTGTTGATGGAATCAGCATGCGCGAAAAGGTAACCGGAGCCCGTCGTTGGGTGGTCAAGATTGGTAGTGCTCTGTTGACGGGTGATGGTCGCGGGTTGGATCGTGCGGCCATGGCAGTGTGGGTTGAGCAATTGGCTGCGCTGCGGGCCAGTGGTGCTGAGGTGGTGCTGGTTTCATCTGGCGCAGTTGCGGCCGGTATGAGCCGGCTGGGCTGGACTGAGCGCCCCAAAACCACCCACGACATGCAGGCGGCAGCAGCGATCGGCCAGATGGGGCTGGTGCAGGCCTGGGAGTCGAGCTTTCAGCAGCACGGCCTATCTACCGCGCAGGTATTGCTTACCCATGACGATCTGTCGGATCGCAAGCGCTACCTGAACGCGCGCAGCACCCTGCGCGCGCTGATTGATCTCAATGTTATCCCCGTGATCAATGAAAACGACACCGTGGTGACTGACGAAATTCGCTTTGGTGACAACGATACCTTGGGTGCGCTGGTGACCAATCTGGTTGAGGCTGACCTGCTGGTTATTCTCACCGACAAGGACGGCCTGTACACCGCTGACCCCCGCCACAATCCGCAGGCCGAGCTGATATCGGACGCTATGGCGGATGACCCCAAGCTGGATGCTATGGCGGGGGGTAGTGCCGGTGCGCTGGGGCGTGGTGGCATGCAAACCAAGCTGCGTGCCGCGCGTTTGGCTGCACGCTCTGGCGCGGCGTCGGTGATTGTGGGTGGCCGTATCGACCAGGTGATTTCTCGCTTGCGGCAGGGTGAGGCGCTGGGCACGCTGCTGCTTCCGGAGCGCGGCATGCTGGCGGCGCGCAAGCAGTGGCTTGCCGGGCATCTGCAGACGCGCGGGCGGTTGTTGCTTGATGAGGGGGCAGTGAGGGCGCTTACCACCGGACGCCATAGTTTGTTGCCGGTCGGTGTTTCGGCGATAGAAGGTGGTTTTCGACGTGGCGAAATGGTCGTATGCGTTGCGCCGGATGGGCGAGAGGTCGCTCGCGGCCTGGTTAATTATGGTGCGCAAGATGCGGCACGTATTCTGGGTAAGCCTACCGAATCGATAGCGCGCATTCTCGGTTATATCGATGACCCTGAGTTGATACACAAAGATAATCTGGTGCTGATCTGATCTGATCTGATCTGATCTGCAGGTGCTGTGGCTTTTGGCGTTCTGGGTGGGGTGAGTTGGGGCTCGATAGTCCCGGCGGGTGCAGGCTGCTGGTTTGCCTTGCTGGGAAGGACGAGTTCCATCTGGTCCACTGGTACTGCGTTTAGCGCCCCTGCTTGAGATGGACCTCGATCTTCCCAGGAAAAACCAAGTCAGGTTTGCCTATAAATCTGTTAAGGCTAGGCTAGGCTAGGCTTGGTTGTTGAACTTGAGGCTAAATACAAGACAATAAAAAACCGGCTCAAGGCCGGTTTTTTTGTCGCAAGAATCGCAGATCAGGCGGCTTCAGCCATTGCCTTGATGTGTGCGTTCAGGCGGCTCTTATGACGAGCTGCTTTATTCTTGGCGATGATGCCCTTGTCAGCCATACGGTCAATGACCGGAACAGCGGCAGTGTAGGCAGTTTTGGCTTGCTCGAGGTCTTTGGCGTCGATTGCCTTTACCACGTTCTTGATGTAGGTACGGACCATGGAGCGCATGCTTGCATTGTGATTGCGGCGCTTCTCGGCCTGCTTGGCGCGTTTCTTGGCTTGAGGTGAGTTGGCCACCGTCGTGCTCCTCAGAAAATCGGGATGAATTAGGTACAAATAAGGCCGCGTACTATGCAGCCAGGACAGGTTAATGTCAATAGGGCTGGGAGAAACCGATAGACGGTTTTGCTGTAAGCCAGCAAATAGCGGTCTTCGGTTTGACGCGGTGCGCAGAGTATACAGAGAAAGGCGCTCGCGCACCTCTATTTACTTGCGTGTTGGATGCTGCTGCGATACCTGACAACGCAGCGTGCAGAGCGCTATCATGGCGGCTTTTCCCGGCGCACATTTCATGTCTCAACCTTTGCCTTCTGATATCCAGCCGCCCAAGGCGCCAAGCCTGCTGCGCTCTGGCATGGTGGTCAGTGTTATGACCTTGCTCTCGCGCGTCCTCGGCATGGTGCGCGATGTGGTTGTGGCGGCCTATTTCGGCTCGCAATCCGAGGCTGATGCCTTTTTTATTGCCTTCAAGATCCCTAATTTTCTGCGTCGCCTGTTTGCTGAAGGTGCTTTCGCTACTGCCTTTGTGCCAGTGCTGTCGGAGTATCGCGCCAAGCGAGCGCTGGCGGATGTGAAACAGCTGGTTGATCGGGTGACCGGGACTCTGGGGTTAACGCTTGCAGCTATCACTGCGCTTGGTGTGGCAGGCGCGCCGGTGTTGATCATGCTGTTTGCTCCGGGCTTTCATGACGATCATGCCAAGCTTGATCTGGCCACAGACATGCTGCGTATCACCTTTCCTTATCTGTTTTTGATCTCGCTGACGGCGCTCTGCGGTTCGATCTTAAACAGTTATGGTCGTTTTGCTGTGCCGGCATTTACCCCGGTGTTACTGAACGTCTGCATGATTGGTGCAACCGTCTGCCTTACCCCCTATTTCGATCAGCCGATCATGGCGCTGGCCTGGGGGGTGTTTATCGCCGGTGTGGCGCAGCTGCTCTTTCAACTGCCGTTTCTGGCGCAGATCAAACTCCTGCCTACTCCGCGGCCCAACCGCAAGGACCCTGGAGTCAAGCGCATCATGACGCTGATGATTCCCGCACTGTTTGGGGTGTCGGTCAGTCAGATCAACCTGCTGCTCGATACCGTGCTGGCGTCGTTTCTGCAAACCGGCAGCATCTCCTGGTTGTATTACGCTGACCGCCTGTCCGAGCTGCCACTGGGGGCGTTCGGTATTGCCATAGGCACAGTTATTTTGCCTGCGCTGTCGCGCCAGCACTCGGCGGAAGACCCGCGTGCCTTCGCCCGTACGCTGGACTGGGCGGTGCGCATGGTGCTGTTGGTGGGTGTGCCGGCGGCTATTGCGCTGTTGCTGCTCGCTGAGCCGATGATTGCAGCGCTGTTTCACTATGGTGCGATGAACGGTGAGGATGTGGTGCAAGCGGCTGCTGCGCTGCGCGCTTATTCGGTAGGGGTGATGACCTTCATGTTGATTAAGGTGTTGGCCCCGGGATATTTCGCCCGACAGGACACCAAAACGCCGGTAAAAATCGCGATTATTTGTATGGTTGCGAATATGGTGCTCAATCTAATCTTCATTTGGCCTCTGGCGCATGTGGGGTTGGCCCTGGCTACCTCGCTGTCCGCTCTGCTTAATGCCGGGTTGCTATGGTGGGGATTGCGTAAGGCGGGTGTGTTTCAAGCGCAACCGGGTTGGTTGAAATTTTCACTGCGGTTGCTGGTTGCTTGTGTTGCTATGGCGCTGGTGTTGCTGTGGCTCGCGCCGCCGACGCAGGATTGGCTGGTTTGGGGTTGGCAACGCAAGGTCTGGGAGATGGCCATTTTGGTCGGTGCCGGTATGGGGACTTATCTTTTGATTCTGCTGATTGGGGGCCTGCGCTTGCGCGAGCTACGGCATGGTTGAACTCCCTCGCTACTAGCGGATCAGGGCACTGAATGGTGTTGGTTTACTTGGTGGCTGGGTTTGTTAGCTATGTTGTCCACTGGTCGAGATGGGGCTCGAGCTTCCTGAAAAACGACCGGGGCAGTGGACACTTGGTGCATTCTTGTCGGCTAATTCAGCGGCTTGTTCAGTTGGTGTTAAGTGATTCGTCGGCGCTGCATTCAGCTATCGGGCTCGTAGTTAGAGGCAGGGCGTGATTTTGAAAATCATGCCGCGTTTGGAAGTCCAGGTGGCATGACGGCCAGCGGCCTTGGTAGAAACTTATCCGCTGTTTTGTGCTTTCAGTGCTGCACCCGAGGGTGCTTATTTGACTGACCTTCTTCTATTGCTTTGAGCCACAGCAGGCATGACGCTGGTAGCAGCAAACCTGTATACTCCAGCGTTTCGACTGATCCACCACTAACGAGCATTATGGAACTGGTCCGCGGTCTACATAACCTGCGGCCCCGGCACCGGGGCTGTGTCGCAACAATCGGCAACTTCGACGGCGTGCACGCCGGCCATCAGGCGATTCTGTCTCGGCTGCGCGCGCACTCTGAACGGCTTGGCTTGCCCGGTTGCGTGGTTATTTTCGAGCCCCAGCCCCGCGAATACTTTGCGCCCGACGCTGCTCCCCCCAGGCTCACTCGCCTGCGCGAAAAGCTGGCGTTGCTGCAGGCGCAGGGGGTGGATCGAGTGCTTTGCCTGGCCTTCAATCGTCGCTTGCGAGAACTCAGCGCTGAGCAATTTGTGCAGCAGGTGTTGATCGACGGCTTGGGTGTGCAGCATTTGGAAGTCGGTGATGACTTTCGTTTTGGCTGCGACCGCTCCGGCGATTTCGCTTTTTTACAGAGCAGTGGCGAGCTTCACGGTTTTACTGTAGAGGCAGCCAATACCGTTGCCGAAAGCGGTGAGCGTATTAGCAGTACACGGTTGCGGCAAGTGTTGGCAGACGGCGATTTTGCCTTGGCCGAGCGCCTGCTTGGCCGGCCATTCAGTATTGCCGGACGAGTGCTATACGGTCAGCAACTTGGTCGTACCATAGGCGCACCTACCGCGAATGTGCAGCTGAAACGCGTCAATCCACCACTGCACGGTGTCTATCGCGTCAGCGTCATGCTGGATGGTGTTCAGCAAAAAGGCGTCGCCAATATTGGCAAGCGGCCTACGGTGAAAGGTGACGGCAAGGCGCACCTTGAGGTCCATTTGTTCGATTTTGATGACGATCTTTATGGTCGACGGTTGGACGTGGTATTTCATGAAAAGCTGCGAGAGGAGCAACGCTTCGACTCGCTGGATGCATTGCAAGCGGCAATCAAGGCTGATTTTGCCGCGGCCAGGGCCCAATGGGGTCTGTGAACTTAAAAGAGCCTGAATCTAGATGACCGATTACAAAGCGACACTGAACCTGCCCGCCACCGACTTTCCAATGAAGGCCGGTTTGCCGAACCGTGAGCCGGAAACCCTCAAGCGCCTTGACGGTTTGTACCAGCGTATCCGTGAAGTCAGCCAGGGTCGTCCGCAGTTCATCCTGCATGACGGTCCTCCCTACGCCAATGGCGTCATTCATATTGGCCATGCGCTGAACAAGATCATCAAAGACATGATCATCCGCTCCAAGACCCTCTCAGGCTTTGATGCGCCCTACGTTCCGGGTTGGGACTGCCACGGTCTGCCAATCGAGCACAAGATCGAAACCACCCATGGCAAGCATCTGCCTGCGGATAAGGTGCGTGAACTCAGCCGCGCCTACGCCACCGAGCAGGTAGACCTGCAGAAGGCCGATTTTATTCGCCTGGGCATTCTGGGCGATTGGGATAATCCCTACCTGACCATGAACTATGCCAATGAAGCGGGCGAGATTCGTGCGCTAGGCAAAATGGTTGAGCAGGGCGTGGTATTCAAAGGCCTGAAGCCGGTCAACTGGTGTTTTGATTGTGGCTCGGCGTTGGCCGAGGCTGAAGTGGAGTATCAGGATAAAAAGTCGGAGGCCATTGACGTTGCATTCGCTGTAGATGATGCCGACAAGCTGGCCACCGCTTTTGGCCTAAACGCCTTGCCCAAGCCAACCGCCATTGTGATCTGGACCACTACGCCTTGGACGATTCCGGCCAACCAGGCGCTGAACGTGCACCCGGAATTCAATTACGCACTGGTCGATACCGGAGAGCGGTTGTTGCTGCTCGCCGAAGATCTGGTCGCAGACTGTTTGGCACGTTACGGCCTGGAAGGTGAGGTAGTGGCGACTGCGACGGGTGCTGCGGTGGAAATGATCAACTTCCGCCATCCGTTCTACGACCGCCTGTCGCCGGTCTATCTGGCTGACTACGTTGAGCTGGACGCTGGCACCGGCGTGGTGCACTCGGCGCCTGCCTACGGCGAGGATGACTTCCGCACCTGCAAGCGTTACGGCATGACCAATGATGATATTTTCAGTCCGGTGCAGAGCAACGGCGTGTATGTCAGCGACCTGCCGTTCTTTGGCGGCCAATTTATCTGGAAGGCCAACCCGGCTATTGTTGCCAAACTTGAAGAAGTTGGCGCGTTGCTCAAGCACCAGAGCATCCAGCACAGTTACATGCACTGCTGGCGCCACAAAACGCCGCTGATCTACCGCGCTACTGCGCAGTGGTTTGTGGGCATGGATATTCCCGTCGCTGGCGGCGAGACCTTGCGTGAGCGCTCGCTCAACGCTATTGAGCAAACCGAGTTTGTGCCGGCCTGGGGCAAGCAGCGGCTGCACAACATGATTGCCGGCCGCCCGGACTGGTGTATCTCGCGTCAGCGCAACTGGGGTGTGCCGATCCCGTTCTTCCTGCATAAGGAGAGCGGCGAGCTGCATCCGCGCACTATCGAGCTGATCGAGCAGGTCGCGCAGCGGGTCGAGCAGGGCGGCATCTCCGCGTGGTTCGATATGGACGCTAGCGAACTGCTGGGTGATGAAGCGGCGCAGTATGACAAGATATCCGACACGCTGGATGTCTGGTTTGACTCCGGCACCACGCATTGGCACGTCATGCGCGGCTCAAACCCTATGGGCCACGCTCAGGGTCCGTTGGCAGATCTCTATCTGGAAGGCTCGGATCAGCATCGCGGCTGGTTCCACTCATCGTTGCTGACGGGCTGCGCGATTGACGGCCATGCGCCTTATCGCGGCCTTCTGACACACGGTTTTACCGTCGACGAAAACGGTCGCAAGATGTCCAAGTCGCTGGGCAACACCATTGCTCCGCAGAAGGTCAACGATACCTTGGGTGCCGATATCTTGCGCCTGTGGGTCTGCTCCAGTGACTATTCCGGCGAGATGGCGGTGTCTGACCAGATTCTGCAGCGCAGCGCTGATGCCTATCGTCGGATCCGTAATACTGCACGCTTCCTGCTGTCGAACCTGAACGGGTTTGACCCCAAGGTAGATGTACTGCCAGCTGAGCAAATGCTGGACCTGGACCGCTGGGCAGTGGATCGCGCGCGTTTGCTGCAAGCAGAGATTGTTGAGGCCTACGACACTTACAAATTCTGGAACGTCTACCAGAAAGTCCATAACTTCTGTGTGCAGGAGTTGGGCGGTTTTTACCTGGATATCATCAAGGACCGTCAGTACACCACGCAGGCTAACAGTGTCGCTCGCCGTTCATGCCAGACTGCCCTCTATCATATCGTCGAGGCATTGGTGCGTTGGATCGCGCCAGTACTTTCGTTCACCGCAGAAGAGCTATGGCAGTACCTGCCCGGCGAGCACAACGATTCGGTCATGCTCAATACCTGGTATGACGGTTTGGCTGAGCTGCCGGCTGACCAAGCCTTGGGGCGTGCTTTCTGGGCCACCGTGATGGGCGTCAAGGAAGCGGTGAACAAAGAGCTGGAAAATATGCGCGGCGCGAAAACGATTCGCGGCAGTCTTGAAGCTGAAGTGACGCTATACGTTGAGCCAGCGATGCGCGAACAACTTGCTCAGCTTGGTGACGAGCTGCGCTTTGTGTTGATTACCTCTCAAGCAACTTTAGCGACGCTTGCAGAAGCCCCTGTCGAGTCAGTCGCAACTGAACTGCCGGGACTCAAGCTGCGTATCGTCAAGTCAGGTGCGGCTAAGTGCGCGCGCTGCTGGCACTTGCGTTCGGACGTGGGCAGCCATGCCGAGCACCCTGAGATATGTGGCCGGTGTGTAGACAATATCGAAGGCGCTGGCGAGGTTCGCAAGCATGCCTGAAGTCAAAGGTAGTCTGGCCTGGCTTTGGCTGTCGGTGCTGGTCATCGCACTGGATCAACTGAGTAAGTGGGTCGCGGTTGAAAACCTCGAGATGTATCATCAGATCCCGGTAATTGAAGGGTTTTTCAGTTTCACGCTGGCTTACAACACCGGTGCTGCGTTCAGCTTTCTGGCGGATGCTGCGGGATGGCAGCGTTGGCTGTTCGCGGCGATCGCGGTGGTGGTTAGTGTTGTGCTTTGTGTATGGCTGTCGCGGTTGGACCGCAATAAGCGCATGGAAGCCATCGCCCTCGCGCTGATTCTGGGCGGTGCATTAGGCAACCTGTATGACCGGGTTGTGCTCGGCCACGTGGTCGACTTTATCCTTGTTCACTGGCAGCAGCGCTGGTTTTTCCCGGCCTTCAATATTGCCGACAGCGCCATTACGGTAGGCGCTGGTTTGCTGATTCTGGATATGTTTGTCGGTAATAAGAAGCAGGCTGAAAGCTAGAAGCTGCAGTGGTGGCGTATGGAAGGTCGAGTTCCATCTCGACCAGCGAGCTTGCCGGCGGCACAGTTGTGGTTATTTAGCACATACCACCAGCGGTGCATTGTTTGAAGCCGCTGGCCGGGATGGAACCCGGCCTTCCAAAGGGCGTAATCGCGTTGCGGCTGGCGCCGTTAGAGCGGTGAATACCTTTGCCGGCTTCTTACTGGCGTGGGCTTTTTGGAAGGTCGAGTTCCATCTCGACCAGCGAGCTTGCCGGCGGCACAGTTGTGGTTATTTAGCACATACCACCAGCGGTGCATTGTTTGAAGCCGCTGGCCGGGATGGAGCCCGGCCTTCCACAGGGCGTAATCGCGTTGCGGCTGGCGCCGTTAGAGCGGTGAATACCTTTGCCGGCTTCTTACTGGCGTGGGTTTTTTGGAACGTCGAGTTCCATCTCGACCAGCGAGCTCGCCGGCGGCACAGTTGTAGTTATTTAGCACATACCATCAGCGGTGCATTGTTTGAAGCCGCTGGCCGGGATGGAACCCGGCCTTCCACAGTGCGTAATCGCGTTGCGGCTGGCGTCGTTAGAGCGGTGAATACCTTTGTCGGCTTCTTACTGCGTGGGCTTTTTGGAAGGTCGAGTTCCATCTCGACCAGCGAGCTCACCGGCGACACGGCTATGGGTATCAACGCACGACAACAGCCCGTTTGTTCATCCGGCTCAGTAAAGCCACATTGTGATAAGCCAAAACCAATTTGAGATACCAATATGACTGACCTGCGCATCAATCACGACACACTGGTAACCCTGCACTTCACCTTGAAGCTGCCCAACGGCGATGTTGTCGACACCACGTTGGATAAACAGCCAGCCGCCTTCAAGGTTGGTGATGGCAGCCTGCTGCCGGGTTTCGAGCAAGCGCTCTTCGGTTTAAAAGCGGGAGATAAACGCAGCTTCGAGATTGAACCGGAAAAGGGCTTTGGGCCGGGTAATCCGCAAAACCTGCAGAACATTTCGCGTGACCAGTTCGATGAGATGGAGTTGGAAGAAGGCTTGCTGGTGATCTTTCAGGATGCCGCAGGCGGTGAGCTGCCGGGGGTGGTGAAGACTATCCATGAGCAGGTGGTCGAAGTCGATTTCAATCACCCGCTGGCAGGCAAAGTCATTACTTTTGATGTGGAAATTATCGACGTTCAGGCGGCCTAAGCCAGCCGTCTTTACTCGAAAATCTGGCGAAAATCGCATTCTGCCCCCTGATGGTAGATAATTCGCCGATGTGAGCTTTCTCTTCCTGAGGTACCCCATGCAGATCAAATTGGCTAACCCCCGCGGCTTTTGCGCAGGCGTAGATCGCGCTATCGAGATCGTTAATCGCGCTCTGGAAGTCTTTGGCCCGCCTATCTATGTGCGCCATGAAGTAGTGCACAACAAGTTTGTGGTTGAAGACCTGCGCAGTCGCGGCGCGATCTTTGTTGAAGAGATCGATCAGGTGCCGGATGACGTTATCGTCATCTTCAGTGCCCACGGCGTATCCCAAGCAGTACGCCAACAAGCGGCCGATCGTGGGCTAAAGGTGTTTGACGCAACCTGCCCGTTGGTGACCAAGGTACACATGGAAGTATCTCGCTATAGCCGCGACGGGCGAGAGTGCGTGCTTATTGGACACGCCGGCCATCCCGAAGTCGAAGGAACTATGGGCCAGTACGACGCCAGTCAGGGTGGCGCCATATACCTGGTGGAGGACGAGGCCGATGTCGCCAGGCTGCAGGTTAAAGATCCTCAGCGCTTGGCCTTTGTCACCCAGACCACCTTGTCGATGGATGATACGGCGCGGGTCATTGACGCGCTGCGCGAGCGCTTCCCGGCCATCGACGGGCCACGTAAGGATGACATCTGCTACGCCACTCAAAACCGTCAGGATGCAGTCAAGCAACTGGCCAGCGAGTGTGATCTGGTGCTGGTGGTGGGCAGCCCGAATAGCTCCAACTCCAATCGCTTGCGTGAATTGTCTGAGCGTATGGGTACGCCCGCGTACTTGATCGATGGTGCTGATGAGATTAAGCCGGAATGGCTCGCAGGCGTCAGCAAAATCGGCGTAACAGCAGGCGCCTCAGCCCCGGATATTTTAGTGCGACAAGTGATTCAGCATCTACACGCGCAAGGCGCTACTGGCGCAGAAGAGCTGGCAGGGCAAGAAGAGAACATCGTTTTCAGCATGCCGAAAGAGCTGCGGGTGCTTGCGGTTGATTAAGTACTGCTTGTAGCCGATGGAAGGCCGGGTTCCATCCCGGCCTGCGGTCTCAACCAATACGCAGCTGCTGTCATGTGCCAGGTACCAAAACTGGGTTGCCGGCTGGCACGCTGGTCGAGATGGAACTCGACCTTCCAAAAAAAACCGCTCCAGCACCGGGTGAGCCACGACGCTAGGTTATGGAAGGCCGGGTTCCATCCCGGCCAGCGGTCTCACCCAATACGCAGCTGCTGTTACGTGCCAAGTAGCCAAAGCTGTGTTGCAGGCTGGCTCGCTGGTCGAGATGGAACTCGACCTTCCAAAAAACCGCTCCAGCACCGGGTGAGCCACGGCGCTAGGTTATGGAAGGCCGGGTTCCATCCCGGCCATCGGTCTAAACCGATACGCAGCTGCTGTTACGTGCCAAGTAGCCAAAGCTGTGTTGCAGGCTGGCACGTTGGTCGAGATGGAACTCGACCTTCCAAAAAAACGCTCCAGCACCGGGTGAGCCACGGCGCTAGGTTATGGAAGGCCGGGTTCCATCCCGGCCAGCGGTCTAAATCGATACGCAGCTGCTGTTACGTGCCAAGTAGCCAAAGCTGTGTTGCAGGCTGGCACGCTGGTCGAGATGGAACTCGACCTTCCAAAGATCCGCTCCAGCACCGACCGAGTCATGGCGTCGGACTATGGAAGGCCGGGTTCCATCCCGGCCAGCGGCATCAGCAGGTACGACGTTATTTATCTTTGCTGCGGAGGTGGTGGTCAGCTGCCAGGCCAGAACGCACTGATTCCGGCAACCCCTTGAGAGCCGCAGGCTCGCGCCTTATCTAGATGCTCAGGCATCATCCCACCCAGAAAATAAACCGGTAGTGTGGCGGTGCGAACCAGGTCCGCAGCCGCCTCCCAGCCTAACGGCTCGCTACCGGGGTGACTGGCAGTGGCAGCTACGGGCGACACAGTGACAAAGTCGACGCCAAGTTCAATCGCCATCTGCAATTCTTCAGCGGTGTGACAGGACGCCGCCAGCGGCCAACTTGCGAGCTGGAGTGGTTCTGTCTGACTTGCCTGCCATAGAGTGCGCAACTGTGCGCTGGTGAGCTGCCAGCCCTGGTTGGCACCGCGCGGTGGAGTGCTGCCTTTGAATAGCCATTGAAAGTCGTCACCAAAGCGTTCCAGCACTTTTTGAGACAGCACCTGATACGCTGCATCATCGAGCTGCGTCTGGCGCAGTTGCACGAGCTGAATCCCTTTCGCTTTGGCGCGTTCCAGCCCTTCAAACAATGATCGCTCGTCAATGTCCGGCGTAATCAGATAATGATCGGGCAGCCGCGCAGCGTTAACTATCGGTCGGTTAGCGGCGGGGAAGTCGTAATTCGTCAGGTCATGCGGCTCAACCCATCGCACCGGTTGGCCTTCCGCTCCATGCGCCTCACCCGAAAATCGGGTCACCTTCCACACATCCAGTCGAATGCTCTTGTCCGCATAGTCATGGCGAATATCTATCAGTGGATGAGCGTCCATCACTACAATGCCTAGTTCTTCCTGCAGCTCCCTGTGCAGACCCTCAAGGCGCTCTTCGCCTAATTCCAGCTTACCGCCTGGGAACTCCCATAATCCGCCTTGGTGAGCGCTGTCCGGTCGCCTGGCGATAAGTATACGGCCGCTGAGGTCGACGATAACGCCGGCCATCACATGAATGCGGCGCATCAAGGTCTGGTAGGCAGCTTGGAGCGGGTGGGGCGAATCATTGCCGGGACAGGTCTTCGGAAAACACGTCCTGCTCCTGGTCGTTACCGGGAATTACATGTTCTTCAGATGCCCAGGCGCCGAGGTCAATCAGTCTGCAGCGGTGTGAGCAAAAAGGGCGGTCTGGAAAGCTGGCATCCCAGGTCACGGGAGCCTGGCAAGTGGGGCATTCGACGCTAAGTGTCATGGGGAGGTCTCCTGCAGCATCGCCAGATACTGCTTGTGCAGCGCATCTACCTGCTGATGCAAGTGTGAGAGGTCATGGTCGTTGACGATAATGTCGTGCGCCTGATTCAGCCGGTCTGTGCGCTGCGCCTGCACCTGCATGATGGCACGAACCTGCTCCTCGGTAACATTGTCTCGCATCGAGGTTCTGGCGAGCTGCAAGGCCTCCGGTACATCAACAACGATAACCCGGCTGACCAGTCTATATTGCCCGGACTCAATCAGCAGAGGCGATACCAGCAGCACATAAGGTGAGGTGGCGCTATTGAGATCGCGAATCGTCTCCTCGCGAATCAAAGGATGTAGCAGTTCTTCTAGCCAGAGGCGCTGCTGCGGATCGCTGAAAACGTGTTGCCGCAGCGTTGCGCGATCAAGGTTGCCGTCCGGCAACAAAATGTCGTCACCGAAGCGTTCGACAATTCTGGACAAGGCTGGCTTGCCCGGCTCTACCACCACGCGGGACTTGAGGTCGGCATCCACAACATGGATACCGTACTCCGATGCAAAGTAGTTGGCGGCAGCAGATTTGCCACTACCGATACCGCCGGTTAAGCCAATGATCATACTCATAGCGGGTAGCGCGGGCTCCGAAAGGTTTATTGCAACAAGGCGCTGTTAGAACGCGCCATGCCGACTTAAAAGCCGGCGAACTGCAAATAGCTACCGGTGATTGTCTCACCCCAAATCAGCGCAATCCAGCCTGCGATGGCCAGGTAGGGGCCAAAGGGCAGAGGAGTGGCGTTATCCTGCCCGCGGGTCTTGAGAATGATGATGCCGAGAATGGCACCCACCAACGAAGACAACAGAATGGTCAGCGGCAGTATTTGCCAACCACCCCAGGCCCCCAGCATGGCTAGCAGCTTGAAGTCGCCATAGCCCATACCTTCCTTGCCGGTCACCAGCTTGAATAACCAGTAAACCGACCATAGGCTGAGGTAACCAGCCA
>Ga0315338_1003346_pt1 | contig 14112 bp, 19 predicted proteins | sample ASW8metaG_FD_204518 | JGI IMG/M metagenome (GOLD analysis project Ga0315338, IMG submission 204518) | Ammonia-oxidizing marine archaeal communities from Monterey Bay, California, United States - ASW #8 | ecosystem: Environmental > Aquatic > Marine > Coastal | place: USA: California | collected... | reverse complement strand
TGTTTTTGTGTGGTAACCGGAGTCTTCAACTATCTTTTTTAGTTTCTCCTTTAAGCCTCGGGGAGCGCGAAAATTGTTCTCATATATTATTTGCCACTCATCAAATCCAGATGGATTTATCTGATCTAACTGCTGATAAAATATATTTCCCATGCATGCAAACACGCCGGCACAACCATCAACAATGTCCGTGCCCAGTTGGTCTATGATTCGCGGGAAAGAGCCTCCGGAGACGATATATACCTCTTTATCTTTCATCCATCTTAAAAATTCAATTTTAAAATTTGAATCCATCTTTTGTTTGGGAGGAGTAACTGTGCCGTCAACGTCAAATAAAAAAATGTTACTCATTGCCTATTTCCAAAAAAGTTGAACGGCTACAATTGCAAACGAAAGTAAGACGCAGACCATGGTTTTTGTCGTAAACATACTCTCGTTTAAAAAATACCATGTTAATATAGGAAACGTCAGGTAAGACATGCTGAATATTAAAAACCGGGGGCCCCAAACTTCACCCATGTCTTCGTAAGCCATTCGAATACCATACCAAAAACAGATACCTGTGGGGATTGAATACAAAAATACTGAGGTGAGGGGCTTGTCTTTCCACCAATCCCACACAAATTGTGAGTTAAGCTGGAACCACCCCATCGTCTGTCCCGCGGCAAAAAGCAGGCACGCTAAAAAAAGCTTGTGAGTCATCTATATTCCTAAAAGTTGGTTATTATTACGTCTTCTGCGCGATGATGGTGACGAGTAGAGTTGCCATATTTATCAACGTATGTTAGATTGAAACGCGCATAGAGATCTCGGAGTCGGGGGCTGTATTTATAACATAATACAAACTTGTTCTCCATCTCTGATAGAGTATTGTGCAATTGCTGATGATTATAGGCATAGGTATCAAAGCCTTCCGAAAGTCCGGTGATAAGAAGAGGGGCGTTATACACCCCAACAGGAATAAATATTAGATCTTCTGATTCGGCGTAATGCAGACCTTCCTCCACATATGTTGCGGGGTAATATTTCAATTCTATCTCATAAGGATTTTTAACCAACTCTCGCAAACGACGTAAAGAGAGCGGATTATAATTATTTATATCATAAGTCCCGAAAGAAACACTTCCATCGTCAGAGTAAGCATTCAACAAGTAGAAGATTGCGGCGCGCATATACGGCTCTCGATATGTTAATAGCTCGCGCTGATAAGCCTCTATTGTTCCCTGGGTTGTTTGTTTGTGCATTGCTTCCGCATGCAATGCTACCACTTCTGGCTTATCTAACAAGTGCTTCCAAAAATCATAAATAGCAATCTTGTTAGTTAAGAATGTCACCCTCTCTCTCTTTTTTAAGAGCGGAAATTCCATCTGACCTGAAAAAAAAGCATAGCTTTTAATCGGAATATCAGGCGGAATGATACTTTTTAGTACATGCGCACTAACAAAGTTATTAGGCTCTTTGAGTGGGGTTCTCATCGGAAGCACTCCCCTCAATCTGCTGAGATAGAGCCTCTATGCTATTTTGCAGGTCGCCAAGTGTTCCAGACTGTCGCGCCGCGGCGGGAGTCTGAGTCTCTTCATCTTGATTCTGGGAAAGTTCGTACTCTACATACGAACTAACAACCGACTGAATATCTCTTAACATGGCATCCGCCTTGGCTAAGCTTACCCGGGTTTCATGAATATGATTGACGATCGAAGATGAGAGAATCTGTGATTCAGCGTACTGAATTAATGAAATCTGATTTATAAGCTCGTTAGCTTTCTTATAAAGTCTCCCTATCTCCGGAGCAAGTTCCTCCATCTCAATGGAGTATTGTAGGTTTATTCTTGGCATATTATCCTCTTAGTAATTCCTTTGTTTTTTTATTTAGAGTGTCTTCTATAACATCTGGGGCGCCCACCACTATGATTTCCGTACCGGTATGACCGCGGTTAATTGTGAGCTTGGTAAACCTGTGTCCTGTATTAAGATCCTTGTGAAGTATCCCCTGCTCGTTGAGCTTTTGGATCCTCCCCTCTTCTCTGATCAGCACTACGTGTTCGGGGTTTACAAATACCTCTTGTAACGTATAATCTTGCTGTGTTGTTAATGCGCTATTGTGGCACACTTCTGTAAATTTAACTAACCCCATTATTCGCTCCGAGGGGGTACACGTCTTTTCTTTTGACGCTCCATTCTCCATTGGCATAAACATGATAAATATGCCTTCCGCCGCCCATATAAACGCCGGTAATCGGCTTGCAGGTTATTTGCATTTTCATTCCTTTTCCTGACTCATTCCACATTTCAACACCTTGTGGAATGTGTAAGAGATCTCCTTCTTGTATCATTTGTTCTCCGTTTGTATGATTCCAAAATTAGTTGTCATTAGAGTTCCTGCTGCTGACGCTGCGTTCTGTAATGCTATTTTGGTGACCTTAACTGGGTCTACTATTCCCTTTTCGATCAAATTCACCATCTCGCCAATTCGAAAGTCCCACCCGGCGTCCTTTTCGGCGTCTAGGATCTTATCAATAATCAAATCGAAAGATTCTCCCGCGTTAAGTGCCATCTGTCGAATAGGCTCTCGGCATGCCTGTTTTATCACAACGGCGCCGATGCCTATATCCGACGTAGATCCTTCAGACATTATCACAATAGTCTCTGCCGCTCTGAGCAGCGAGGTACCTCCGCCGGCCACAATGCCCTCTTCTTGAGCTGATCTTACTGCCTCTAGTGCATCTTCAATACGATGTTTTCTTTCAGTCATTTCTACTTCCGTGGAACCGCCGACCCGAATAACGGCTACTCCAGAGACCAGTCTCGTTATTCGATCTTGCATCTCTGCAGCCTCATCCAGATTATCAACATCTTGGATGGCCGACTTCAGAGACTCGATGCGGAGTTCTACCTCGTCGTGGTTTGCGGCGCCGCCAACAATTGTGGTCGCATACTTGTTACTCTCTATGAACTTGGCGGTACCCAAGTCTTTTAACTGAGTCTCTTTTAATTTTGTGCCGGATGTTCTAGAAATGAACGTGGCTCCAACTGAAACTGCGATATCTTCTAAGAGATTCCTTCGTCTTTCGCCATAGTCGGGTGCCTTTATTGCTGCAACCTTCAGTGATCCTCTGATAGCATTCATGATCAGTGCAGCTAGAGCCTGTCCTTCTATCTCTTCGCCAATTACGATGAGTGGTCTAGACTCGCGAGCCACCATCTCCAAGATTGGTAAAATACTATCAATAGAATCTATCTTGTAGTCCGTAACCAAAATCAGAGGCTCCTCGTGTATCATGGTCGATCTTCTTTCATCAGTGATGAAGGCGCCGGCGCAATAGCCGGCATTGATCTTGAAGCCTTCTTCTATGTCTACCGAAGTCTCGATGGAGCGAGATTCTTCGATGGTAATCGAGCCGTCTTGTCCCACTCGGTCGAGTGCCATGGCAATTAAATTTCCAATTGTCTTGTCATTGTTTGCTGAGATGGTTGCGATGTGTCTAATATCTTCGATGCTCGTAACCGGCAACGACATGCTTGACAGGTTGGCTAACACCTCTTTACATGCCAGATTAATGCCGCGCTGTAATTCTATAGGGGATATTCCGGAGGCAACATATTTTTGAGATTCACGCAATATGGCTCGGGCTAACACAGTTGCAGTGGTGGTGCCATCGCCGGCAGCTGCATTGGTTTCAACTGCGGCTTGTTTAATGATCTGGGCGGCAGCGTTTTCGAACGGATCGTCAAGCTCAACAAAGTGTGCGACCGTAACTCCATCTTTGGTAATGAAGGGGGTTCCCCCTTTCTCTTGAAGGAGGACATTTCTGCCCCTTGGACCAAGGGTGGAAGCCACATTGTCGGCTAGCTTATTTACGCCATTTATGATCTTTTGCTGCAGTGTTTGGTTGTCGTCATATTCTCGACCCATTCATACCTCATAGTTATGTTTATATTATAATCACTTTTCTTACAAATGTCAAATGTTATTTGTTTAATTGTCGGCGTCTATGTCTGTTGGCGCCTTCTGCTCGTCTTTCGCTAACAAAGTGACCACTTCTTGACCATCCGTTTGGGCTTGCTTGTTTGCGTTCATCGCAGTGGAGCGACGGTCAGCACTGAAGTATTTGCCAATATTTTTAGTGAACTCTTCCGTCGTTTTCAGCAGCGTCACGAGGGTTTCACCCATCTTCTCGATATAGATGTCAGCGCATTCCTTGATATTCTTATCAGACAGATTAATCTCGCCATAATACTCAACTTCAGCAATGTTGGCTAACTTTTCAGTTGCCGCGGCACTGATCGTCCACTGCTTTCCTCCGGTGGCGCCTTTGGCTTCCATAAGTTGGCGCTCTTGTTCCATCATAAGCTTCTCTCTTTCGTGGAACTCTCCAAAGTAAGATTCGGAAAATTGTTGTGGTTCTTCTGGCGTCTTGGGTGTCGCCTCAGCATAACCAGCGTTGTATGTCTTCTGTGCGGCGTTAAGGGCTCTCTTTTGTTCAGGATCTTTCAGTTGGGGATGTGCTGCGAGCCAGCTTTCAAAATCAGACTCTTTGCCTGCGGCGGCGGCGGCAAAGCCTTGCTTGCGCGCTGAAATTCTATCCGCTCTTGCCTTTTCTGCCGTGTACTGTCTCTGCTTTACAACAGGATCTTTGGGCTTGCTAGCTTCAGGGTTGAAGGCGCCCTCATCATCCACATTCTTCTTAAACATCCCCAAGGTTTCGTTATAACCCGGCGTCAGCAAAAGAATGTCCCGCATATCGATTATTTGATCCGGGGTGCCTTGCCAAACTTGCGCAAGATCATCAATGTTCTTGGCTTGATCGCCAAGAAGATCTTGATTGCCAGCCTCCTCCATAATCTTCACAAAGTTTTGACGATTGATGACGAAGTCGAGCAGCATCAGCTGAGTAACATTCTCGCCGCCACCCTCAGAATTTTTTCGACCAATTAAATATTTGATCTTATCTACTCCAGATCCTCCGCGGATAAACAAGTAATCGATAAGGTTAGTAAAGCTTCCGTGAATGGGCGTTTTGGGACTTAATAACTTGAGACTGACAGCCTCATCATCGCCGCTAACAAAATCTTCAATTGGCAAGGTGCCTCCGACGCGACCAGAGATCTGCTTGCCGCCAGTAATCGCCGCCATGAATCCCTCAAATACAAACCCCGAAGATGATTCACTATAATCGTTGAGACAGGCTTGCAGTGCCTCCAAGATCATCATCATGTTCAATATTGTGTTGAATCTATCTCCGGTTCCCTTTCTTCTTGCTCGGGCAGGGTCAGCAAAGCTGTTGACGTGATCGATTCGAGCCTGAATGCTGGGCTTTCTCGTGATAGACGCAAAAATTCTATCTATATCCTCCCTGGATTGGCTGCCTGGTTTGCCCCATGATTCATTGGGGGTCAGTCTGGGGAGCGAGAGATGTACGCTGAATCCTTCATACCCTTTCTCTTCAACAAGAGGGCTAAGTGAGATGGACATTATCTCTTCTATTATTGCCATCAGGCTATCTGGCGTGACAGTATTCTCTTTCTTTATATATTCTTCTCTTAATATGTTTTTCAATTCGGACATGTAAAAACCTCAAATAATTATGTCAGCTATGCCTAATTCCACGGCTTCTTCTGCAGATAAATAGACGTTAACTTTACGTTCTAGCATATTTTTAATATCCTTTTTCGTCATATCAGTCTCGGCCACTAAAGCTTCGATATAATCTTCTTGTATCCTCTGGATTGCCTCCATCTCATTTACAAGATTGGACAAGCTGCCATGGTTGCCCGCGATGACTGAGTGAATCATTACTCTGCAATACTTTCCGATCTTCCGCTTGCCCTTGGTTCCCGAGGCTAAAATAAGCACCCCAGCAGACATCACTTTGCCGAGTCCGATCGTGTGAATCTCAGTCTCTTCTCGGATCTGGCGCATCATATCATACATACCAAACATATCGTCTGCTGATCCTCCATATGTGGAAACATAAAACTCAATGGGGCGCTTTCGTGATTCTTTCGCCTCCAACTTATTAAGCTCGTTAAGGTACAACAAAGCATGAATCAATTCGGCGTTCTTTTCTTCGGAAACCTCCGTGAAGAGCCCGATTATTCTCATGTCCGGCTCAGACGGCATTGCAGCGAGCAATTCTGCCGCCTCTGCCGGATCTAATACTATTGTTTTCTTGGGAGGCGGGGCTCCTTCTTCTCCTATCGCTGATTCAATCAAGTCTTTTATCTTTTTTATCATTGTGTTCTCCAAAACTCAAGTGCTGCTTTCTGATGTTTCGCGAGGTATACCATTGATGACTCCCAGTCATCGAAATCTACATATTCTTTAAAGAATCTCGGGTGGGAACCAATGAGTACTTTTATGGAATTTTCTTTTATGTGATCAACATTCTTATCGAAAGCTATGGTAAACGATGTGATAGCATTGGAAGATTTTTCAGTCTTTAATAAATATTCTAACATCAGTTCGCGGGAAGTTGCTAAGTTTTCGATGGACTTCATCATTGCCGACAGATAGATTAAATGAGAAATTCTAATAGTGCGCAGACTGAGGTTTGCGCTTCTCATAAAATAAAACGTCTTACATGTTATATATCCAAATATGAATATCAAAAAATATAATAGTATCTGCAGAATGCACCTCTCTAAATAAATAGCCACATGAGATTTTTATGTCTCAGTGGCTATTATAATATGTTAACTATTTGTTGTCAAGTTACTTTGCCGTAATGCGGTTAAAAATTCGCTCGGCTAGTTGGTCGGCAATGGAATCTTTTTTAGACTTGTCTGAAAGGCGTGCTGCGACTCTACGAGAGACCTCAGCGACAATCTCCTCCTCGTTGGTATAAGGCTTCTTGCCACCTTCTTCATCTCCGCCTTCCATCATAGGCTCTTCGATTTCCTCTTCGGCATCAACCTCCAATTCATCACCGCCGGGAAGCTCTACATCAGCCTCAACCTCTTCCTCGCCGGCGTCCATGTCCACGGTGGTTGGCTCGCCCATCACGTCTTCAAGGGCGCTCTCGAGCGCACTCATGAAATCATCTACCGACACCATTTCTCCGCCGCCTTCTTCGGCTCCCAAGTCACCCTCAAGATCATCGAGTTCGCCGCCCTCTTCATCAGCTAGCGCGTCTTCGGCACCCAGCTCGTCTTCGGTGGCGCCAAGCTCGGCTTCCAGCTCTGCGTCTTCATCTCGGGCACCGGCAAGGGCGCTAAGTCCCATGTTTTCATCAGTATTTCCATACCCCATCTCCGCCAAGCGATTATCGCTTACGTGTGATAGGTTAGCCAACTTCATAAATTGGCGAATCTGAGTTTCAGTTAAAAGTGTTTTGCGGGACATGGGTTTTTCTCTCCTTGAAAAATGGGAATCGTCACAATAAATAGTAGTTAAATTCACAATAGTCTCAAATTCATTAAGAAATTAAAGAGTTGCCTTTCATTTTGCCAAGTGCTATCGTCTCAATCTGCTTTACTCTCGCAAAAGAGATTCCTAATCTGTCTCCGATCTGGCGCAAGGTCATCGAACCATTTTCATAAATAGCGATGAGGGTGCAGTTATATTCTTCTTCAAAGTCAATAAACATTCGGCACTCTTTTTGACTGCAGTTCTTTTTTTTGGATATGCACTCTCTACTGCATGGTTTCAAGCCGTCGAAGCTTCTCATAGCTCGGGGTACTCCTCTTCGATTAGATCAAAAATATTATCTATTTCAGAATCTTGCAACCCTAGATCTTCAGAGTTGGTACGGCCCTTCGTTCGCAGTTTTTTGGATTTCTGTTTTTTCTTTTGCGAATGAGTGCTGACCTCATCAATATAATCTTGGACGCGGGGATCGGAGTTTATATATCCTGTTATTATAGCTCGGAAAAATTGAGACTGTTTAAGTCCATCGTGATTGAGGCGAACAAGAAGCTGGGCATGTCTATGATCTGTATCTGTAAAGACTATCTTTTTGTTGTTCGTTCCGTATGATCCGGTCATTTCCACTCTCTCGACATGATGTGGGTTGAGCTTTCGGATTGTCCGGCAGGCGTTTGCATTATGAATTTTGACTTAGCTTGAAACTCCGCGAGGTTTCGGGCGCCGGAGTAAGAAAAACCTGACTTAATGCCGCGGCTTAAATCCTCTACAATGTCAGAAATTTTACCTCGATATGGTACCCTGGAGGACACCCCTTCAAATGATGAGTACTTGCCTCTCCAGTCAATTTGAGCTTCCTTGCTAGCCATTCCTCTATATATTTTCCACCGGTGGCCGGCTTGATCTTCCATTATCTCGCCCGGGGTTTCAGCGGTGCCGGCAAAAAGAGAGCCGCACATTACTACGTCGGCGCCGGCAGCGAATGCCTTTACCATGTCTCCTGAATTTCTTATTCCGCCATCCGCGATGATCTTCACATCGCGATCTGTCTGCGCGCAATCTATAATTGTCTGCAAGCCAGGCATACCATGACCGGTCTGTATGCGGGTAGAACAGATTGAGCCGCCTCCAATATTGCACCTAACGGAGTCTGCTCCCCAATCAGCCAAATCGTTAACGCCCGCAAGGGTCGCGACATTTCCTGCCATTATGTGTATCTGATCACCCAGCAAAGACCTGAGTGCGGTTAGTGCCTCTTTCATTGAGATGTGATGACCGTGGGCGACGTCGACACAAATAAAGTCGACTGCGAGAGCATTGAGTACGGCAGCTCTATTCAAATAGTCCCCGCTGATCCCGACTGCCGCTCCCACTGTTAATCCTTCAGGCTGAAGCTCTTTTGCTGCCATCACTAATTGTGCTTGGTGTGCAATCGTGTTGTACCGATGAATTACTGCGGCTCCTCCGACTGACGACAACGAACTTGCCATTTCAAATTCAGAAATAGTGTCCATTGGAGAGGCTAGGATCGGTACAGCTAAAGACAGTCCCCTTCCCAAGCTCACGGATATATCAATCTCGGATCTTGTTTTGATATCAGAATACTGAGGACACAATAGCACATCATCATAGGATAGGGTCATTCTCATAGTGCCTCCTTCTTTATAAATGATCTAATCTCTCGGGTCTTGTACCATGTTTTTTCACTAGGTTCATTGGGATCTGGCATCATTCTCATGGTGGGCAGCCTGTTGTCTATATGTGTATGAACTATAAATATAGTTGGCACCCCCTTAAATTTGAGCATCTTTTCTATTTCTGGGTAGTCATCGACATTAAACGCAAAAAAGTGTAGATCTTTGTGCTCTGCGCTTTCGGCTATATCTTTAAAATAAGGACTCAGGGCGTGACACATGTGACACCCGTTAGAGTAAAACTTTAATACACAAGTTTGATTTTCTTTTACGTTGCCGTTAATCAGATTCTGAAGAGCATGCGTCGATAAGCGATTTATTCTCATTCAATACCTCCTGAGTTTTCTTAATGCACGTGGGGCAAAATAGACGTACTACTTCTTGGCGGACCACAACGTTCCAATCACTCACCATGTCCCGATCTTTCTTATCGAAAGGCGCATTACAGGCACTACACTGGGAGGGCATCTTATTAAATTGGGCAACCTTCTCAGCTACCCGATCGGTTGCCTCGGAGGAAGACCCCTTCTCTATTGCCCGGCGCTGCTTACGATTCATCGCTTTCCTGTGTTGAGATGTTCCGATACTTTTGAGAGCGCTTGAACGTGGGCGAGTTATCTTCATTTACCACTAGTGGTTCTGGTGCTTCTTCATCTTCAAACTCTTCTACTTCTACTGTCGTTGGTTCTTCTGCGGGTATCAGATTTTCGATTTGGCGCTGCAGTGATGCTGCGGCATGCTCCCACTGACTTAGGCGCACAGCCGCTGTTGCAATCGTCTCGGCGCTGGATTCGGTGGGGGCAGCATCTACTGCCGCCTCCAACATGGCGTATGACTCGTGTATTTTGGCGCGCAGCTGCAACATCGCCGCACTCACCAGATCTTGCTTAGACATAAAATTGTTCTCCTTTTATCGATTTATTGTTCCAAAAATTTGTTGTCTGTTGGTTCCATCAAAAACTATAATTGCCGATGGAAAGGGGGCGCTGTTCTCACAATCCCCAAACTTAAGTCGGCCTTTCACGAAATAGACCTCGTCTGCATGCATAACATACTGGTGCCAATACTTTGTATCTGTTCTTGCTGGAATGAGCATCACCACCTTGGTCTCCTCTTTTCTAGATTCTTCATATCCCTTTTGGATCCACTTGTCGATACCTCTTCCATACGGAGGATTAATAAAACTTGTGAAGCCCTCCCAATCTTTGGCTAATCCGTCTTCTGCTTCTGTAAAGAAGTTTGCGCATTTAGCGTTGGTCGGGCATGCGCACGGGTCTAGATCGAATGGCCCAAACCTCCAATCCAGCTTATTAAAAAATTCTTGCGGTGTCGACCACTCGCCTGTCTTGGACGAGAACATAGTTAATTGGGTGGCTTTATTCATTGCTCTTCTCCTTCTCCTGAAATAGCGTGGAAATTGTCAACCACCTCGTCAATGTTGATTTTGTGCTTGAAAAGACGATATGCTTTTACTGCTGCTCGGATCTCGTCCGTGTTGAGCCAGCCGTTCTCTCGGAACTCAGAACGCAGTTCGCGCTTTTGTTCTTGATAGGGCTCGATACATCCCTCAATTGCTGCCAAAGAGCGGATATACTCCTTAACATATTGTTTCTTCTCGTCGTTTGTGTTGGCCATTAGGCTCTCCTTTGTTGTTTACTTTAATAATATAGCACTCTAACATTCTCTTGTCAAGCGTTTATTGTAGGTGTATTCCAAAAAGTTGGAACAAAAATCTTTCGACCATGGTGTCTTTTTGTTCATCGGTTTCGCAATGCGCAAAGAGATAATTATATGTATCCTTCTGGTGGGCAATAATATCGGCGATGCGGCTTGATTCTCTCTTCATCCATCTTATTTGCTGTTTATAGTTTCTGGACTGAGTTATACCAAAGCGCTCAGCCAAATCCAAAAGAATAAAGTATTTTCTATTATCTAGTGCCTCTTTGGCTTCTTGAAAAAGGCGCAAATTCTCCATACCCTGCTCGATGGTGACAGCACCAGTTATTTTATCTGGGTGGAGCTTCATGGCTAGCCTACGAAACAGCTTATTGAATGAATCATGAATGTCGATATCATCTTGGGTCTCACTGTGTTCGATCTTTTCTTCTGGTGGCTGGGGGCATACTGCTAGCGCGCCGGCGAGAGGATCCTCTATATCTGGAAAATCGCCCGAGGAAATTTTTGGCTCTTCTACTCCATATGCCTCTTTGATTTTTTCTTCGTTTTCTTTATTTAAAGCCTTGATATCTAAGCCGTGCTGGGCAGCTACTTTTAAATAATGCTCTTGAAATCCCGGGGCAGCTTCAGTATTTATCTGTTCGATAAGTTCTTTTTCGCTATGGAGGAACCTAATTTCGTTAACCATCCTCTTCCACCTAATTTTGTCAGATGCTGCCACAGTATCATACCCCGCTCCTTAAGTAGCTCGGCATCCTACTTAAATTCAAAATCGATAGTGGCTCGAATCTTTAACTCTGGAACATGAAGGTGGTTCGCAAGATTGTGTTTTTTGCAAGCATCCCCCTCAAGAAACCAGTCGGCGTGGCCCTTTTCGTGCACAATGTCTAAAAAATAGTCCTTGTGTTGCCCACAGTTTTCTGCCATCATCGAATATATTTTCTGATTGAGGCGTTCTGTTTCTTCTGCTGAGGCTTTTATCTCTTCTACTTTTCCATGCTCCATGGAGCTTACATCGTGAATCATGACTGTGGCGTCTGGATCCATATATCTCATCCCTTCTTTGCCAAAACTAAATAGTATAGCGCCACAAGACATTGCTTTGCCTTGAATGATGGTGGCAACCGGAATCTTGGAATGCTTTATGTCTGATATCATCGACATAAGGCTGTAGACCTGCCCGCCATAGCTGTCAATTATAACGGGAATGACTGGCTGACCCGTGTTCTGCGCTTTCATTATTGCTGACGAGAACGCCTTCGCGGCGGTCTCATCAAACTTAGTAACTCTAATGATAGTGGGTAAATCGTCTATCATCTTTGGCTCTTTTAAGAGTGGGCTAAAATACTTTATAACATTCATGTTTTTTATCCTAGTTGTCTAAATGTTCTGCCGATAGCGTAGGTGCTGAATCCCCAATTGGGATCATATTTTAGGTTCGCCATGTAGGGGCGATTTAGGTGGATGCGATCTTTCTCTGGTTTCACCCCCCAGCACCTTATTCTAGTTAGTTCGTTGTTGGAGTCAATGACCTCAACAATCCAATAATCCTTTCCGTTCTTGGTCTTTTTTGGTACGATCTTTCTGGGAATGAACCAGCACAGTTGCAGTGACGCGTCATATTCTGAAATCGGTGGAACAAATTTGTCCTGAAGCTTTTGGATCGTCTCGGGACTAATGACCAAGTTCATGGGGAAGATACCAGTAAGCTCTGTCTTGAATTGAATAATCTCTTCCTCCGTAAAGTCTCCCTCTGGGTTGTAGAGTTCTAGGTTTTCGGCAAATTTCTTAAGGCTCTTTGGGCGTTCAACAACGCATGTAGACCAGAAGTGTTTGCGCCCTGTGAACCTATCATCGACAATATTATCTAAAGCTCCTCCGCGGCATAAGGCATCCAGCGCTTTCTTGTTTAGCTTGCTGTATGAAACGCCTTCGCGAAATAGCAAATCTTCTGCGTTCATGAACGGCCGATTGTTTAACACCTGCTCGATAGCAGCCATCCCCAAACCCTTGATGGATGTGAGCGGCTGGATAAGCGTCTTCCCATCTTCGCTAATCTCCCACACGGTGCCAGACTTGTTGACATCAAGTGGTTCTATATCAAAGCCGTACTGCTTGGCAATATTGATCGCTTTCTCCTTGCGACTCTCAGGCTCCTTGTCCAAGAACGCTGCCATCCACTCTGCAGGGTAATAGTTCCACAGCCATGCACATTGGAATGAAATGATGCTGTAGGACACTGCATGTGACTTATTAAAACCATAGCCAGAGAAGAATTCAAACTTGTCCCAGAGGGATTGTGCCTCGTCTCGTGAGATCTTGTTTGCTGCGCAGCCTTTGATAAACTTATCGTGTAGTCTACCCTTCACGGAGCCCTTGCCTGTTCCCTTCTTGGTCAGCACCTTGCGGAGCATGTTACCTTCATCGAGCGTCAGACCGCCAAGCTTGTGAGCCAGCAAAGCAATCTGCTCTTGGAAGATCAAGAAACCAAATGTCTCTTGTGTGATATCGTGAGCGTCATCATTCAAGTACTTGATATAGTGGGGACTCTCTTTGGCTTCCACATACTCATCGTGGACGTTCGCTGCTAGCGGACCGGGGCGATAGATGGAAGTAATAGCCGACACATCAATAATGTTTCTGGGCTTTGCGCGGACACAAAACTTCTGAGCGCCTGACTCTGTGAATTGAAAGACTCCAGCCCACTTACCTGCGTGGAAAATGTTTTCATACACCTCTTGGTTATCCATGTCGATCACGTCTGGGTGCAAGTGTTCGTTGTAATAGTTTAACACATCCGCAAACGTTGGATTCTCAAAGTTGTAGTGGCGTCGAAGGATGTGCTCGATGCACCCCTCCATCATCTTGAGCGTGGACAAGCCAAGCAAATCGAACTTAATGAATCCCATTGGTTCAAGGTGTCGGACGTTCTGTCCCTCTGCCCATGGTGCTTGTCGCACACCGCCCGAGTTAATCAAAGGCATATTCTTATCAAGATCCTCTGCAATAACAACACCGCCGGCATGGCGGGAGCAAGAGCGAACCTGTCCAACCAAGCCTTCCACATGTGTCTTGACTGCAGGATGCATCGCCAGATACTTACGAAGCGACGGCGAGAACTCCATGACCTCCTCCCATGTGGGAGCATAGATGCCAGACTTAATGCCATGCTTCTTCTTGGCTTCTGGTAGAGCTTCTCTCATCATGATAGAGGTTACTGTGTTGACCTCTGTGAAGGGGATGTTATAAAGTTTGGAGATGTCCTTAATTAAACTTTTGAGCTGCAGCGTGTTCCAGTTGGAAATCGGAGCAACGCAGTCGGCGCCCCACATGTCAACCAGCTTCTCCTTGAGTGCCATACTATCTGACACATCATAA
>Ga0315338_1003345_pt1 | contig 14112 bp, 12 predicted proteins | sample ASW8metaG_FD_204518 | JGI IMG/M metagenome (GOLD analysis project Ga0315338, IMG submission 204518) | Ammonia-oxidizing marine archaeal communities from Monterey Bay, California, United States - ASW #8 | ecosystem: Environmental > Aquatic > Marine > Coastal | place: USA: California | collected... | reverse complement strand
TGTACTGCAGCAAGCATAGCGCTGTATCGATCGTTGGACATCGTCAATCAGACATCTGCAGAACAGAGATATCGGCAATTGCCAGAAACAGGGTTGCCAGTTGGTTCAGAAGCGCAAGACGATTGCTGCGCAACGCGGGATCTTCAGCCATCACCATGACATCATCAAAAAATCGGTCGACTGGGACACTAAGGGCAGAGAGCTGTTGCAGCGCCCCGGCGTAGTCAGCACGCTCAATCAGTGGCGACACTTCTGTTGAGATGTGTACCAGGGCAGCAGACAGATCGTGTTCGGACGGATGTTCGAACAACTGTTCATTAATCTTAAGCGGCACCTGCTGATCAACTTTACGTAGGATATTACGGATACGTTTATTCGCCGCCGCAAGATTGGCGGCCGTTGGTGCGCGGCGAAACTTTGAAACCGCTTTTAGCCGTCGGTCGAAATCCAGCGGCCGAGTTGCGCCACTTTTAATGATGGCAGAAATTTCGTCATTGCGGAATCCGGCAGCGAGGTAAAGCGCGCGATAACGTTCTACGATGAAATCCCTTACTTGCTGTCGAACGGGCGTATCGATGACAAGCCCTGCCTGCTCGTAGGCCGCTGCGCTCAGATCCACCAAGTGGGCGATATCCAAGTCAACTTTCTTTTCCACCAGTATGCGGATAATTCCCAATGCTGCCCGTCGTAGAGCGTAGGGGTCGCTGTCACCACTGGGGATTTCGCCGACCGCGAACAGGCCGACCAGGGAGTCGATTCGGTCAGCCACTGCCAGGATACGGCCAACCTTGGATTGCGGTAGAGCGTCGCCTGCCTGTCTGGGATGATAGTGCTCTTCGATTGCCCTTCCGATCGCTTTCTTTTCGCCGTCATGAATTGCGTAGTAGCGGCCCATGACGCCTTGCAAATCCGGAAATTCACCGACCATATCGGTGACTAGGTCGGCTTTGCACAGCTGAGCTGCTCGTTGACAGTTGTCGGCGTCTTCGCCAAGTAGTCTGGCGAGATGCCCGGCGAGATCGACCAGTCGATCCGTTTTATCCCACAAGCTTCCCAGTTCATGATGGAATGTAACGCTCTCGAGATCGACGATACGGGATTCGAGTGTTCGTCTACGGTCTTCATCCCAGAAAAAGCGCGCGTCCGAAAGGCGGGCCTGCAGCACGCGTTCATTTCCTTGACGAACCCGGGCTGGTTGTTTGCTGCGAATGTTGCTTACCGTGATGAACTTGGGCAACAGCTGTCCCCGTTCATCGACCAGGTGAAAATATTTTTGATGGTCGCGCATGGCACAGATCAGTATTTCCGCGGGGATCTGCAGAAACGCCGGCTCAAAACTGCCCAGCAGTGCGTGGGGTTTTTCCACCAGGCCGGTCACTATCTCCAGCAGAGCAGTATCGACTACCGGGACTCCGCCGGCTCGTTGTCCCAGGCGTTTTATCTGTTTCTCGATCATCGACCGGCGGGCGGCAAAATCAGCGATGACGTGGCCTGAGTTTTTCAAGTGTTCGCTGTAACTGTCGGCTGATGTGAGTGGCACCGGGGTTGTGCACATGAAGCGGTGGCCGTGGCTGGTGTTACTCGACGGTACCCCGAAGATCGAGCAGCGAATGATCTGCCGGCCGTGCAACACCACCAGCCAGTGCACCGGCCTGACAAACTCCGCAGTTCCAGACCCCCAGCGCATCATTTTGGGTACTGGCAACGAAGTCAGAGCGCTTTCGATGTTCTCCGGTACGAGGTCACGGGCGAGCGCCCCAGGCTGCAATGTCCGGTGCACGAGCCACGTGCCCTTGTCCGTTTCATTTTGAACCAGCTGGTCAACGCTCACCCCACAAGATCTCGCAAACCCGGTTGCAGCGGCAGTCGGTAACCCTGCCGCATCGAATGCTTTGGTTAATGCGGGTCCACGGCGTTCAGAAATTCGGTCGGGTTGGCGGCGTAAAACCGCTGGTATTTTTACCGCAAGACGACGGGGAGTTGCGTACCAAACTGGCGTGGTATCAGCCACTAGAGCGTGCTCCGAGAGGCGCTTGGCCAGGGCCGTGGCGAATGCCTCACCGAGGCGGGCGATTGCTCGTGGCGGGAGTTCTTCGGTGCCTACTTCTACCAGAAGTGTCGCCGCACTAGAACGTTTGGCTTTAGACAGCGTGTGAGTCATGATTATGATCTAAGCCGCGCGGGAAGCCGAGTTGTTGCCGACGCTGATAGTAGTTTTCGGCCACACTCCGGGCGAGTGTACGAACCCGGCCAATGTAGCGCGCGCGCTCGGTCACACCAATCGCGTGTCTCGCATCCAAAAGATTAAACGTATGAGACGCCTTGAGTACCTGTTCGTAAGCAGGCAGCGGCAGGTTTACCTCAAGCAGCTTGAAGCAGGTATTCTCGCAAACATCAAATTGATGAAGCAGCGCTGAGACATCGGCGTGTTCAAAATTATAGGCGGATTGCTCGACTTCATTTTGCCGATAGAGGTCACCATAGCTGAATTGTGCATTCCAACTCAGGTCGAAGATATTGTCTTTGCCCTGCAGGTAAAGCGCGACGCGTTCCAGTCCATAGGTGATCTCACCGGTGACCGGGCGGCAGTCCATCCCGCCGACCTGCTGGAAATATGTGAACTGAGACACCTCCATCCCGTTTAGCCACACTTCCCAACCCAAGCCCCAGGCGCCGAGTGTCGGTGATTCCCAGTCATCTTCTACAAATCGGATGTCATCGCGTAGAAAGTCTATCCCCAGAGTTTCCAAGGACCCCAGATAGCGTTGCTGGAAGTCGTCCGGTGAGGGTTTCAGAACTACCTGAAATTGAAAATAATGCTGCAGGCGGTTGGGGTTTTCGCCGTAGCGGCCATCGGTAGGTCGGCGTGAAGGTTGAACGTATGCGGCACGCAACGGCTCGGGGCCGATTGCGGCAAGGAAAGTGGCCGTGTGAAATGTTCCCGCACCGACCTCAAGGTCGTAAGGTTGCAAGATCACACAGTCCTGCGCGGCCCAGTAATTCTGGAGGCGCAGGATAAGTTCCTGAAAATGCACGGGAAGAGCCTCCTCTGGTAGACGCTTTGATACCGTAGAGATTATAACGGTAGCGCTTGGTACTGTCGCAGCAGTACAGTCAGGAGTACGGGTGACCCCGTCGGTAAGTTGGTAAAATTGCGCTGTGTCAGCACGGAGAAAACAATGACGACCACTGCCCAGAACCAAGCTAAAGCTGTGGCCCTGATTTCGGGCGGGTTGGATTCGATGTTGGCCGCGCGTGTCGTGAAGGACCAGGGCGTGCATGTTGAGGGGCTTAATTTCTTTACCGGGTTCTGCGTTGAAGGACACACACATGCTATTCGAAACCACGATCGTAAGCGCCCAAAGCGCAACAATGCGCTATGGGTAGCCGAGCAACTGGGCATAAAACTCCACATTATCGATGTCATCGAGGACTATAAGAATGTGGTGATTAATCCCCGACATGGTTACGGCGCCAATCTGAATCCTTGTCTGGACTGTAAGTCGTTCATGGTCGGAAAAGCTCGACAATGGATGCAAGCACACGAGTTTGATTTCATTGTTACAGGCGAAGTTGTGGGCCAAAGGCCTATGTCGCAAAGACGTGAAACCTTCCCGGTTGTGCAGCGGGAATCAGGTGCCGGGGATCTGTTGTTGCGGCCATTGTGCGCGAAACTTCAATCCCCCACAGCGGCTGAACGCAACGGCTGGGTCGATCGGCAGTTGCTCTATGATTTCAGTGGACGTAGCCGAAAACCACAGATGGCATTGGCGGCGGCCCTGGGGATCGAGGATTACGCGCAGCCGGCAGGCGGCTGCTGTTTTCTGACCGATGCGACCTACTCTCGAAAGCTCAACGATCTGTGGCAATCCAGGGGTAACAAAACCTACGAACTCGATGACATTATGCTGTTGAAGGTTGGCAGACACATTCGTCCCCGACCCCATTTCAAACTGATCATCGCCAGAGACGCAGGAGAAACCAATTATCTGCAAGGTTACAGGCATCGATTCAGTCACCTGACGATGACCAGCCACAACGGCCCGCTGACCCTGATCGAAGGTGAACTCAACGAATCAGAAATGGTACTCGCTGCCCGTATTGCTGCCCGCTTCGGCCAGGGTCGCGATGCAAACCAGGTTACTTTCGATGCTGTGCTCGGCCGGGGTGATCCAGTACCATTGTGCATCCAACCGCTCCCATCTTCTGAGATCCCAGCTCAGTGGTACATATGAGCCGGCATATCCTGGATGCCAGAAATCTGTTGTGCCCGATGCCAGTGATTCGTACACAGGATCGAGTCAAGGCGCTGGATACGGGCGACATACTCGAGGTCCGGTGCACGGACCCGGGTGCACTGAATGATATTCCAGCCTGGTGTCGCATCCATGGCCACAGGGTGGTTGAGACAAAAGAGGATACAGATGAAGTTGTGATAATTCTCAGAGTTCACACTACATCGCCCGCATAAATCAGGACTGGTAAATACGTTTGCACTATAATGGTGCATAATTTGATGCGTTTTGCACTAAAATAGTGCACTATTGTCGAAGCCCCTATAATACCTTCCGCCTGTAAGCAAGTAAGGAACGTAATTGTTCCAACAGACTCGGCATCTACTGTCGTGAATCCAACATGCGTTAGTACAAGCCGTAATAGACCAAAGCGAGGAACCCAAAGATGTCAGCAGCCGACACCCTAGAGTTGATTCAAGAATGTAAAGCGAAGTTTATCGACTTCAGATTTACTGATACTAAAGGCAAGGAACAACATGTCTCCGTGCCGGCGTCTGTAGTCGACGAAGAAGTATTTGAGGAAGGCAAGATGTTCGATGGCTCCTCCATCGCTGGTTGGAAAGGAATTAATGAGTCAGACATGATTCTTATGCCCGATGCGACAACTGCGGTGGTCGATCCCTTTATGCAGGACACAACCGTGTTGTTGCGCTGTGATGTGGTCGAACCGGTGACCATGCAAGGTTATGACCGAGATCCACGGTCGATCGCCAAACGTGGCGAAGCCTACCTCAAATCCACTGGCATAGGGGACGAGGTATTTTTCGGCCCTGAAGCAGAATTTTTTATCTTTGACTCAGTAAAGTGGTCCAACGAGATGAGCGGGGCTTCTTACAATATTGAATCTGTGGAAGCAGCGTGGAGCTCAGGTAAGGATTATGAGGATGGTAATACTGGACATCGACCCGGTGTTAAAGGGGGTTATTTCCCGGTACCACCAGTTGATTCGTTGCAGGATGTTCGTTCAGCTATGTGTTTGTCCATGGCTGACATGGGACTCGATGTCGAAGTGCATCATCACGAGGTCGGTACAGCCGGGCAGGGAGAGATCGGAACTCGGTTCGACACGCTGGTCAAAAAGGCTGACCAACTACAGATATACAAGTACTGTGTGCACAACGTTGCTCATGTGCATGGACTGACAGCGACGTTTATGCCCAAGCCGTTGGTCGGTGACAATGGGTCGGGTATGCATGTCCACCAGTCCGTGTTCAAAGGCGGTGACAACATGTTTGCCGGTGACGCATATGGTGGGCTGAGCGAGACCGCGTTGTATTACATCGGTGGCATATTCAAGCATGCCCGTGCGCTTAACGCCTTTACCAATTCGAGCACCAACAGTTACAAGCGTCTAGTACCCGGTTTTGAGGCGCCGGTCATGCTGGCTTATTCTGCACGCAACCGGTCGGCATCCTGTCGCATTCCGCATGTGTCAAACCCTAAGGGGCGGCGTATTGAGATTCGTTTCCCGGACGCTACTGCCAATCCTTATCTGGCGTTTACGGCCATGATGATGGCGGGATTAGACGGCATTCACAACAAAATTCACCCGGGCGAACCACTCGACAAGGACTTGTACGATCTACCGCCTGAGGAGGAAAAAGGTATCCCAACGGTTGCTCATTCGTTGGATGTTGCTCTGGAATCGCTATCAGGAGATCGTGAATTTCTCAAGGCTGGTGGTGTCATGATGGATGACATGATAGACGCCTATATAGAACTTAAAAGTGAGGAAGTTCAGCGTTTGTTACAGGCTACACATCCAGCAGAGTTTGAAATGTATTACAGCGTTTAATCGCTCAACCGGATGAAGTGTTCTAGGGCCAAAGCGCCTTCCACTCGACACAAAATATGGGTTATTGCGGTAAAAAAATTGCGCCGTGATGGTATTACCGCCTACTGACGAGATCCTCGATAGTCTCACGACGGCCATCCTGCTCGTGGAAATCGACGGTAGGGTCAACTACGTCAATAGTGCTGCGCAGATAGTGTTGGCGACCAGTTCGGAACGAATACGTGGTCGACGAGCTCATGATCTATTGGGAATCGGTGCTCCTCTCCAGGCAGCACTGGCAGCCACTGGGGATAATCGCTCCACCACACTACGCGAACTGACGCTCAAACGGTTCATAGGCGGACAATCATTGGTAGTTGACTGTACAGTGTCTCCGTTTGGATGGGATGGAGACGAGAAGCTAGCCCTAGTTGAGCTGATACGGATTGATCAGCTATCTCAGTTTACGGCAGATACACCCTCACAGGAGCGACATGCGGTGACCACCATGTTGATCGATCGTTTGGCGCATGAAATCAAAAATCCTCTAGGAGGTTTGCGTGGTGCAGCTCAGCTTTTGGACCGGGAGCTGACGGACCGTGAGTCGAAAGAATATACCCGGATCATTATTCATGAAGCAGATCGACTGAGTTCATTGGTGGATCGAATGACGGGTTCGTTCACAGCGCCTAAGAAGACTTGGTTTAACCTACATGCAGTACTGGAGCGCGTTCGAAAACTTACGCTCGCTGATGTTCAGGAAGGTTTGACAATCATCCGAGATTACGATCCCAGTCTCCCAGAGATAATGGGTGATCGAGAGCAGCTAGTACAGGCGGTGCTCAACATAGTTCGCAACGCTGTACAGGCAATGGATGGACGAGGTGAAATTGGAATATTGACACGAATTAGGCGTCAATTCACATTAGGTAATCGATGCCACCGCCAGGTTCTCGAAGCCCTTATTAGCGATAACGGGCCAGGGATTCCCGCAGATATACGAAAAAATATCTTTTTCCCGATGGTGTCCGGCCGGATGGGCGGAGCTGGGTTGGGCCTGTCTATAGCGCAGGACATTGTGGCTCGTCATGGTGGTGCGATCGAATGTGTGAGTGAACCGGGCGAAACTAAGTTCTCTTTATATTTGCCGGTGGTGGAATAAGCATGAGCGACCAACCTAGCGTATGGGTAGTGGATGATGATGCATCAATTAGGTGGGTGCTTGAAAAAGCGTTGAGTGACGTTGGATGGCGGATAACGGTGTTTGACAATGCTAGTGACGTGTTACGCCAGGTCCAGTCCGACAATCCAGATATAATCATTACCGATATCCGTATGCCTGGGACTGACGGACTAGAACTGCTTCGGTATCTGAATGATCGAAGACCGTCTTTGCCAGTCATCGTCATGACGGCGCACCCAGACCTCAAGGACGCTCTATCAGCTTACCGACCAGTTGCTTTTGAGTATCTTGCCAAGCCGTTTGACCTAGACGAGGCAGTTGGCCTTGTGCGACGGGCGCTTGAAAAACAAAGTAAGACAGGTTCACCCAATGCTGCTGCACCGGTAGAACCTTTAAGTTGGGAACAACAACTAGAAAACATAGTGCAGAAAAAACTGGATCTGGGACAGAGTGAGATCCTCGACGAGATGGGTCCACAGTTTGAGAGAGTGCTGCTACAGACAGCGTTGTCATTTACCCGCGGGCGAAAACAGGAGGCGGCTCGTCGCTTGGGCTGGGGGCGAAACACGCTGACCCGTAAATTAAAAGAACTGCAGTTGGACTGATTTCCCCCAATTAACGCTGTACTTTGGTTACAAACTGGACGATCGACTGGCAGGCTGTGGTTCTATTTTCCGCCTCAGTCAAGCCCGATTTTTTTCGCGGTTTGAAGCTGTGGTCGCCATCGGTCAGCCAGCTGAATTGAATTGAACGGGACAGCTGCCAACTGGCTGACTCGACTCTGTGACCAAAGACATCACGTTCGCCCTGACAGACCAGCATGGGGATGTTTAAGTTTTCGAGATGTTCAGTGCGGAGTTTGTCCGGTTTACTTGGTGGGTGAAAGGGATAACCCAGGCAGACGATGCCGTCGACCTTTTCATCTTCCGCAACCATGCTGGCGAAGCGTCCGCCCATTGATTTGCCACCGATAAAAAGTCGGCGGGGCGGCGTCGAGGATCGGCGAACCAAATTAATCGCCTGATGCCAGGTTTCTATGAGAACAGCAGCCCGGTCAGGCGGACGTTTTATCCCAGTTGAGCGGCGCGTGACCATGTAGGGGAAGTCGAACCGGCAGACAATTAGCCCGCCTGCGAGTTCTGGGCCGGCGAGTGATTGCGCAAACCACTCCATGAACTCCGAGTCGGAACCAGCACCAGCACCATGGGCCAGAATCAGTACCGCCGCTGCGTGATCGGATCCGTCTCGAATAATATGCATCGGTCGGGTTGGGCGAATCGCCTGATTTGTCCGGTCCTTATTCGGGTCGAGCGGCATACAGCGAAAGATGAATGAGACAAATTATACTGGTTGGCCAATTCATGGCTAATTCCCGCTAAAAAAGGCGCTACGGAACTAGGGGAGACGAAATCGATGGGACATCTGGACGGAAAAATTGCTTTGGTAACAGGGGCTAGCGCGGGTATCGGCGAACAAACAGCGTGCATCCTCGCTGATGCCGGTGTGCGGGTGGTGTGTGCGGCCCGTCGGCTGCCGCATCTTGAATCACTGGCCGCAGAGCTAGGTGACTCGGCTATTGCGCTGGAGCTCGATGTGACGGATGAAGATTCAGTCGCAAAGTTACTTGATCGTTTGCCCCGGGACTGGCGTGATATCGATATTCTCGTCAACAACGCTGGACACGACATTGGTGGTCGTCGGCAATTTCACGAAGGAACTGCTGCTCAGTGGGCAGCCACAATTGAGACCAACGTCATCGGTCTCATGCGTGTGACTCGGGTCGTCATCGACCGTATGGTCGAGCGTAATACCGGCCACATCGTCAATATTGGCTCTGTTGCCGGCATCCAGGCGTACAAAGCTTGCGCTGCCTATGCCGCCAGCAAGCATGCAGTACACGGATTAAGCGAGACGTTGCGGCTTGATTATGGCGCAAGCGGTATCAAAATCTCTGAGGTTCTGCCAGGAATGGTGGAGACTGAATTTGCAGGCACCCGTTTTGGTGACGAAAAACGTGGTGAGGAGTACTACCGGGATTTTGGCGTCTGCTTGATGCCCGAGGATATTGCACGGTCAGTCCGATTTGTTCTGGAGCAGCCTAGTGATGTGGTTATTGCTCAGATCGTAGTGGTACCAACGCAAAGGACACCTGACTCCTCCGCTGCTTAGCCACTTCTACCTAGACTAACCGACAAATTACGTCGATCGGATCAAACTATCTAGATGGGAGTGTTGAAGTAAGACACGGTCTTTTCGATAAGTGATCTAGGTTAAGAATTCCATAGCCATTTCATCGGTCTAGGCACATGAGAAGTGGTAGCTAATTTGTGGTGGCTACTTGCTTTATAAACCTTCTGACGCCTCTTATTTCTTGCTGTACCGGATATTCTGTGACAGAATTCCGGCCTGCGATATGCTGGTCCGTAAGAGTTTTTGTGGAGGCATAAGGCGCCTTTATGGCGCTGTCGTTTTTTTCTGGTCTAGGTAACACGACGATCGTTATTAGCCATAGGATTAAAAAAACGTGATGCTCGGTGCTGGTTGGAGTCTTTTAAAATAACTAGGAACAATTTAGAGGTACTGAACACATGGTTCTAGTCATCGTCCTGCTTGTATTGATTGTCGGTTCGGTGCTGTTTCATTTTTTGAGTCCTTGGTACCTGACGCCGATCGCGTCGAACTGGGGCATGATCGACGACACCCTTACCATTACATTTATTGTCTGTGGTTTCGTATTTGTTGCCATCAACTTATTTATGGTCTACGCCATCTATAAGTATCGGTACCGCAAGGACCGTCGTGCGGAGTACGAACCAGAGAACAAGAAGGTCGAATGGTGGTTGACAGTATTCACTACAGTTGGGGTCATCGCGATGCTGGCGCCTGGGTTGTTTGTCTGGGCCAAGTATGTAGAAGTACCAGAGGATGCCATGCTCGTAGAAGCCGTGGGACAGCAGTGGCGTTGGACCTACCGTTACCCCGGTGCTGACGGTGTGCTGGGTACCGTAGATACTCGCAATATCAATGCTACTAACCCGTTCGGGTTAAACCCGGATGATCCCAACGGCCAGGACGATATATTGGTCAGCGGTCCCGAGGTGCGTCTGCCAATCGGTGGGCCAGTGAAGATGTTGTTGCGATCTAAGGACGTACTACATGATTTTTATGTGCCGCAGATCCGCGCCAAAATGGACTTGGTGCCTGGGATGATCACGTATTTCTGGTTTACTCCGACCAAGGTTGGTGAATTTGATGTGCTTTGTGCAGAACTATGTGGTTCAGGACATTACAACATGCGCAGCCGCATGGTAGTTGAAGAGGAAGCTGATTTTCAGGCGTGGCTTAGCACCCAACCAACGTTCGCCCAGATGTTAGCTGGCACAGGGAGTGCTTCAGGCGGTACTTTAGTCGAGCAGGGTGAGCAGCTGGCCAGGGATCAGGGGTGTATTGCTTGTCACAGCCTAGACGGTAGCGCGGGTGTTGGCCCGACTTGGAAAGGAATGGTTGGCAAGAACGAGATCCTGGTCGATGGCAGCAGTGCGTTGGTTGATGACGATTATTTGAAGGAATCGATCCTCAACCCAAATGCTAAGCTCGTGAAAGGCTATGCACCGATCATGCCGCCAGCGCAATTAACTGATGATCAACTTGATGCGCTCGTGGCTTATCTGAAGTCGGCTTCGGGTTGATAGCGGTTGGTATTTAGAGCTTAAACACTTAATTCAATTTAGACATCACACAGAAAAAGTTTAAGGTATTTATCATGGCACTAACTGACGTCACACATGATGCGCAAGATTTCGCCCCACCAGCAGAAGTAACGGAGGAGGAGCTGTATCACCCCAAGACTTGGCTCGGAAAATACGTTTTCTCCCAAGACGCGAAAATAATCGCGCTCCAGTACTCCATCACCGCTATGGGTGTTGGGTTGTTGGCCTTGGTGCTGTCTGTGTTGATGCGAGTTCAGTTAGCCTGGCCGGGTGCGGTGTCGTTCATCACCCCTGATGCTTACATCCAGTTTGTCACCATGCACGGCATGATCATGGTCATATATCTGTTGACAGCTCTTTTCCTCGGGGGCTTTGGAAATTATTTAATACCGTTAATGGTCGGTGCACGAGACATGGTCTTTCCGTATGTCAATATGATCAGTTATTGGATCTATTTGCTGGCGGTTTTGGTTCTTCTAGCGAGTTTTTTCACACCCGGCGGGCCAACAGGATCGGGCTGGACGCTTTATCCGCCACAGGCAATTTTGCCTGGCACGCCAGGGTCCGGTTGGGGTATTACCCTGATGTGTATTTCGCTGGGAATTTTTGTTGTCGGTTTTACGATGGGCGGGTTGAACTATGTCGTGACGGTTCTGCAGGCCCGTACCCGGGGTATGACACTGATGAGAATGCCCCTGACCGTGTGGGCGATCTTCACAGCCACCATACTGGCATTGCTGGCGTTTCCGGCACTCTTAGTCAGCGCCATCATGATGAGTTTGGATAACCTGCTCGGTACCAGCTACTTTATGCCTGCCATTATCTCTTTGGGGCAGCAGTTGGATTATTCTGGCGGTAGCCCGGTATTGTTTCAGCACTTGTTCTGGTTTTTTGGTCACCCTGAAGTTTATATCGTCGCCCTTCCGGCGTTCGGTATTGTCTCTGAGCTCATCAGCGTCCATGCCCGTAAGAATATCTTTGGTTACCGTCTCATGGTTTGGGCGATCGTGGTTATTGGTGGCTTGAGTTTTGTTGTCTGGGCACATCACATGTACGTGAGTGGTATGAACCCCTACTTCGGATTTTTCTTCGCGACCACGACACTGATCATTGCGGTGCCCACCGCAATTAAGGTCTACAACTGGGTGCTCACTTTGTGGCGGGGGAACATTCGACTGACCGTGCCGATGTTATATGCGATCGGTTTTGTGTTTACCTTTATCAATGGCGGTCTCACGGGAATTTTTCTAGGCAACGTGATTGTGGATGTGCCGCTGTCTGACACCTACTTTGTGGTGGCTCATTTTCACATGGTGATGGCGGTATCACCGATCCTCGCTGTTTTTGGTGCCGTGTATCACTGGTATCCCAAGATCACAGGTCGTATGTTGCATGATGGAATGGGCAAGTTCCACTTCTGGGTGACCTTTGTAGGCCTCTACTGCATTTATTATCCAATGCACTACTTAGGAATTATGGGTGTGCCACGACGTTACTATGCTAACGAAGGCTCTAATGGTTTGCCAGACTGGATTCCAGAATCGGCCCAAATGGTCAATGTTGGAATCACTATTGCAGCAATCTGTGTCGCTAGCGCTCAACTGGTGTTCCTGTATAACCTTTACCGTAGCGCTACCCATGGTAAGCCGTCGGGTGGAAACCCCTGGGGTGCGACAACGCTGGAATGGCAGACACCCGATACGCCGCCGACACACGGAAACTTTGGTAAAGAGTTGCCATCGGTCTATCGCTGGGCGTACGACTACAGTGTGCCAGGTGCGGAAGAAGATTTTATTCCACAGAACGTGCCTGCAGGCAAAAACACCGGCCAAGCTACTTAAGTTATTCGACAAGTGATACCCAAATTAGTTATTTGACCTTGAGTAACCCGGCACTGTGAGCATTTTCAGGACGTTATCGACCAAACCTTGGGTAGCCGAACGGGGCTATGTCTCCGATTCGCATGGATTTAGGCCGCCAACCGCCAAGGTGTTCCTGTCAATATTCCTGGGTGTTATCACCGCTGTTTTTGGGTTACTCACGGCAGCGTACTTTATTCGTATGGCCTACGCCGATTGGCAGGCACTTCCTATCCCCGCATTGCTATGGCTAAACACGGCAATCTTGATTCTGAGCAGTGTTGCACTGCAGTGGGCCCGTACTTCGGCGGGGCGTGAACAGGCCGATGGTGTACGCCGGGGATTGCTGGCGGGTGGCGCGCTTGCTTTTGCGTTTCTGGTGGGCCAATTTTTGGTCTGGCGGCAACTGGGGTCGCTGGGTTATTTTGTTGATACTAACCCGTCGAACTCGTTTTTTTATCTAATCACCGGATTACACGGGTTACATTTGTTTGGCGGTCTTGTTGCTTGGTTTAGAGCATCACTTCGGTTATGGCGCGGTGCTGAGGTGGCCAAGATTCGAATGAGCGTGGATTTATGTGCTGTTTACTGGCACTTCCTGCTACTGGTCTGGCTGGTGATGTTTGGTCTGCTGTTGGTCACTTAAGGAGAAAAAAAACATATGACGCAATCTGGGCAAGCCACCATGACCGAGACGGCTCCGCTGCTCGACGGTACACCTGGTGTAATCGCCGACTGGTCCTCTGACCAACGAGCGTTTAAAAAAACCCCTTGGGGGAAGGCCATGATGTGGATCTTTCTCCTTAGTGATACATTCATTTTTAGCTGTTTCCTAATCAGTTATGGAACGGTTCGGATGTCAACGACGATCCCGTGGCCAAACGCGAGTGAAGTCTTTGCTTTGACCATGTTTGGGAATCACGTACCGCTCTTACTGATTGCCATCATGACCTTTGTATTGATCACTAGCAGTGGCACTATGGCTTTAGCCGTCAATTTCGGCTATCGAAAGGATCGAATGACCTGCTTCTGGTTGCTGTTTGCGACTGCATTGCTCGGTGCTACTTTTGTGGGCATGCAGGCTTATGAGTGGACCAAACTTATTGTTGAGGAAGGCGTAAGACCATGGGGTAATCCCATGGGTGCACCTCAGTTCGGCGCCATCTTTTTTATGGTGACGGGGTTCCATGGGACACACGTCTCGATTGGCGTGTTATTTCTGTTTATCATGGCTGTTAAAGTTATACGCGGCAAAATGGATCGGGAAGAACCTGGATTTATGACGGGCCGT
>Ga0315338_1003344_pt1 | contig 14113 bp, 6 predicted proteins | sample ASW8metaG_FD_204518 | JGI IMG/M metagenome (GOLD analysis project Ga0315338, IMG submission 204518) | Ammonia-oxidizing marine archaeal communities from Monterey Bay, California, United States - ASW #8 | ecosystem: Environmental > Aquatic > Marine > Coastal | place: USA: California | collected... | reverse complement strand
GATAGTGGCGCTATACGGGCAATTAGAATTTTGCATTTTTGCCGCCTTTTTTGCGCGATTCACGGTATCGCTTTCAGGCGCTGGAAAACCGCAAAACTGTCCCACAACATGGTGAGTGACGCGTCGAGAATCGAACCGAGATACCCCGCCATCTCAAACCACGGACACTGCGGTGCCAACAGAAAACTTACAATCTCAACACACCGTACTCGCCCGATCCGGGCGTGGATATCGCAGACGCATCCGCCCGGTAGCGTCTCTTGGGATACTCGTACTGGGTCTGAGTCTCGCTGCCACGGCCACTCACGCGATGGAACCCATTCCGTCTGGCGAAATTAAGCCGCTACCACCGGTCCGGGAAGAGGTGCAAACGGAGGATCCGCAACCCTTCGCGCTTCCCGTACCACGCCCCGATGATTCGATCCACCTCGGACCACGCACAACCGGCGAAGAGGCAACGAGTCTATCGCTAGAAGATCTGGAAAACATCGCACTGCAGAATAACCCCACGCTTTCTCAGGCTCGGGCCAAGATTGGGGCCGCCACAGGAAAGCTCATCCAGGCGGGGCTGATGCCGAACCCCATCCTGGGCTATCAGGGAGAGGAAATCGGCGATGAACAGTCGCTCGGACAACAGGGAATTTTTCTGAGCCAGGAAATTGTACGGCGAGAAAAGCGGGCTCTTTCCCGCGCAGTCGGTAGCCATGAAGTCTCAGGGGCCCAGAATCAGGCCCAAATCCAACGACTTCGTGTGCTCAGCGATGTCCGCAGTGAACACTTCAATGTGCTCATCGGCCAACGGGCAGTTGAGCTTGCCAACCAGGTCCACGAGATCAACAAGCTTGGCTTGAAAAAGACAGAGCAACTCTATCGGGGAAAATTCGTCCCTTACACCGATGTCCTCCAAGCGCGGATTCAGGAAAAGACAGCCGATATCGCGGTTGCAAACTCACGGACCCGCTACCGGACCGCCTGGCAGCATCTGGCAACGGTAATCGGAATGCCAAACATCACACCACGCGAGCTCAGCGGCAATTTGGATCCTCCTACCCGTGCTCTGGAGTGGAAAGAAATACTAGCCAGGCTCTACAGCCAGAGCCCCGAACTGGCAGGGGCCCACACGATGGTCGCCTTGCGGCGGAGCCAACTAATGCGTGCTAAAGTCGAAAAGAAACCCAATATCCTCTACGTCCTGGGGCTCCAACAGGACACGGAAAGCCATGACATCATCGGTGACGTACAGGTCGGCCTTCCGATACCGATTCTGAACAACAACCGAGGAAATATCCAAACGGCGTATGCCGAACTTCGAATTGCCGAGGCCGAAATTGCACGCGTCCAGTTGGCGATACGCAAGCGACTGGCATCGGTCTATGAAATCTACGAAAATTCCCGCACCGAAGTTGATCGATACACCCAGAACATCCTGCCCGATGCGCATGCTGCGATAAAACTTGTCATCGAGGGCTATCAACAGCAGCAATTCGATTATCTTACCGTACTGAGGGCACAACGAACGTATGCCCAGGCCAATCTTGCCTACTTGCAATCTTTACAGAACCATGGCACGACGCGAATCGCACTCGAGGGGTTACTGCTCAGCGGAAGCCTCAACGCGGCCAACAATATGGAATCCCCGGAACTCGATATCCGATTTACACCTGCCTTCGGTCCAGCAATCGTTCCTGTGGAAACAAACTAGATCGTCGTAGAGAATCGATAGCGCGATTGCGTTGCGTCGCAGCCGTCAATGGGCATGCCCGCCGTGCTCGATCGCGCCGGAGAAGGGCTTGCCTCCAATGATCACCCTGAGTTGACCTCGCGCACCTTCCTGATCGAGCGCATCGACAACGTGCTTGTTGGTGAGGATGAAGCGTGAAGCGCGGCCTGCAGGATCCTTCTCAGTTCGCTCTGCGGTGAGCTGGAACCCGCTGGGCGAGCCGTCAAGCATCAGATTAAGAGTCACCGCACCCTCAGCCACCGGCACGAGTGCATGGGCGTTGCCATCGAGGATGTAGATTGTAATCGATCCGGCCTGCGCGTCATGCAAAAGTTCACCGTGGTAGGCCTCATCGCCCAACTCGATCAGTTCCCCGTGATGGGGTCCTACGGTGCCATGCCCATGATCACCATGCTCATGATCGCCCTGTTCATGGTCCCCCTGTTCATGATCACCATGCTCATGATCCCCCTGTTCATGATCGCCCTGTTCATGATCGCCAAGGGCTGCCGAAGGCGGCGGACCGGTCGTGGGCTGATCCCCACAACCTGCCAGGCTGGCCGTGACCCCAAAAGCAAACAGAAAAAGAAAACCGCCCTTGTGAGTTACCATCGGCCTTTGCTCCACAATGCTGTTCCCCAAACACCTCGGCGCCAACCGGCAAAACCGTTTTGCTTGGCATGTTCGTTCATTTAAGAGAATTGCATTTCTCAAGTACTAGTATCACGGCACTCGATCGGAGTCAATCAGAGATTGAATTGGCTGCATCCTCTGTCTCGTTCTTTAACAATGGGTCCGATCTGTCCATCTCGACAGCCCGTGTAGCTGCCCCAATGCCCAGCTTCCAGAACAGGGCAGGGCGGACAAAAAATTCAAGTAGCGTGCAACTCACCAGGCCACCGATGATCACGGTGGCCACCGGGTACAAAATCTCTTTACCCGGTTCGCCGGCCGCCATCGCGAGCGGCACCAGGCCGATCCCGGAGGTGAGCGCTGTCATCAGCACTGGGGCCAAACGCTCCTGGCCGGCGCGGATAATCATCTCGCGAGACCAACTCTCTCCCTCTTCACGCACCAAATGCAGATAGTGGCCGATGAGCAAAATACCGTTGCGCGAGGCGATCCCGCAAAGCGAGATAAATCCGACGAGGCTCGCAATTGTGAGGGTCTGGCCGGTGAGGACCAATGCGGCCACCGCCCCGATCAGCGCTGTCGGCAACGCGATCATCACCTGCAGCGAGAGGTTCACGCTGCGGAAGAGGGTGAAAAGAACTAAAAACATCCCCGAGAGCGAGACGAGAAACAATAGGGCGATCACCCTCGAGGCCGACTGCTGGCTTTGAAACTGCCCACCGTACTCGAGAGAATAGCCCGTCGGCAATTCGACTCCCTGCAGACGGGCGGTGATCTCCTCGACCACATCGACCAGTCCGCGGCCTGCCGTATTGCATTGCAGCACAATTCGCCGCTTCAAATGCTCCCGCTTGATCGTGTTTGGACCACGTGCATTGTAGATGTTGGCTACCGAATCGAGCGACGCGGTCCCGCCCTCCGGTAGGTCAATCGACAAACGCCGCACGGCGTCGAGATTTTCGCGGTAGGGCTCATCCATACGAACCATCAGATCGAACGTCCGTTGCCCGAGCAACACCTCAGAGACCACCTTGCCGTTCATGGCCGTTTCTACAAATTCGCTGATATCCCCCGGACGCAGCCCATAGTTCTCGAGCCTGCGGCGATCGACTTCGATCCGCAACTGCGGGATGAGCGCCTGTTGCTCGACTTGGAGATCTTTGATCCCTTTGACATCGGCGATCGCCGCCTGCATCTCGACCGCCTTCCTACGCAACAGGTCCAAATCATCACCGTAGAGTTTGATCCCAACCTGGGCCCTTACTCCCGAGAGCATGTGCGAGATCAGATGGGAAAGCGGCTGCTCGACACTGACCACGATACCTGGAATATCCGCCAGCATTTCGCGAATCTCTTCGAGAATCTGCTCACGACTATGCTCGGTGTGGGGGTTGAAGCTGATAATGATATCTGTAGCGCTGACACTCTCAGCATGTTCATCCAATTCCGCGCGGCCGGTCTTGCAAACGAAGGCCTTAATATCTGCCAGTTGTTGGAGTCGCTGCTGGACCCGCGCTGAAATTTCGGTCGATTTCCGCAACGATGTGCCGGGGGGCAGGAGCACACTGACCTGCACCGCCCCTTCGTTAAAGGGGGGCAAAAAATCGCGATCCAGCCGGCTTGCGGCCCAACCGCTCAGAACGACGAGCAACATTGCAATTACGATGGTCGTGACCGGCCCGCGCAGGCTCAGCGCAATGGTCCAGCCGGCCATCTTTTTGAGGCCGCGCAAAAGTAAACCATCCTGCTCGGTAGCCGAAAACCGTTCGGTCCAGAGGATGGCGGCCCAGATTACTGGTGCAATGAGTCCGGCTGCGCCGAGCAGGAACCAAAACCCACCCGTCGATTGCCATGCACCTGCGGACGACACTCCCAACCTGCCGAGCAGGGCAGGGAAAAACCAGAACGTCGCCAGCAGCGAGAGTCCCACCGCGAGCAGTGCCGCAACCCATGGCCAAATTTTCCGCTCGGCCAGGAGCCAATAGGAAAGCACCGGCGTGAGCGTGAGTGAAACCAGGAGCGAGGAGAGGATCGAAACGATATAGGCAATGCCCAGCGGAGTGAACAGGCGGCCTTCCATACCGCTTAGTGCAAAGAGCGGAATGAAGACCAACACCACGATCATGGTCCCGAACACAATCGAGTTGCGGACTTCGAGGCTGGCGTTAAACACAACGGTGAGTGCGTGTTTCGGATTTTTGCTCAGCCGGTTCTCTCGCAAGCGACGGTAGATATTCTCCACATCAACAATCGCATCGTCCACGAGTTCTCCGATCGCGACGGCCAACCCCCCGAGCGTCATGGTATTGATCGACAAATCGAACACCTTGAAGACCAAGCCCGTAATCACGATTGAAAGTGGAATTGCGGTCAGGGTAATGAAAGTGGTTCGGAAATTGAGCAGGAAGACAAATAAAATGATGACCACAAGAATGCTGCCATCCCTCAAAGCATCGATCACGTTCTTGATGGCAAGATCGATAAATGCTTTCTGCTGGTAGAGCTCGGGATGGACGCGAATGTCGGCAGGCAGCGAGCGCTTGAGTTCCTGCAGCGCTTTTTGAATCTGTAGCGTAACTTTGCGGGTATCGGCTCCCGGCTGTTTATTCACGGTCAGGGCGACCGCGGGGCCCCCTGAAAAGCTGCCATCCTTTTGCCGGACGAAGGCAGCACTGTCACCCCGTTTGGTCTGGGGACCCTCGACCGCACGGGCCACTTGAGAGAGCAGCACCGCCTGACCACCACGGACTTTGACCACGAGTTCTTCCAGGTCACGGAGCGATTTCACGCGCCCAAGGGCGCGGACCAGATATTCATTCGGCCCCTGCTCATCGAGGTAGCCCCCTGTGGTGTTCTGGTTGCTTTTACCCAGCGCGGTTTCCACCTCGTGAAGCGTCACGCCGTAGCGGAGCAGCGCATTGGGGTCGACCAGTACCTGAAATTGCTTCCGTTCACCGCCCATGACAAAGACCTGTGAGATGCCCGGTATCGTCAGCAACCGTCGGCGGACCACCCAGTCGGCGAGTGAGCGCAACGGCATTGGCGGAGTTTTGCCTGTCTCACTCCACATGCCGATGACCATGATCTGTCCCATGATCGACGAAATCGGCGCTAGCTGCACCGTAACCCCGGGGGGAAGTCGATCCGCGACGAGGGCAAGCCGTTCGTTGACGATCTGGCGGTCGTTGTAAATGTCGGTACCGTAATCGAATTCGACATACAGGATCGCCATGCCAATCCCCGACACACTCCGCACTGTTTGGACCCCGGACGCTCCGTTGAGAGCGGTCTCCAGGGGAAACGTAATCAACGTTTCCACCTCTTCCGGGGCCATCCCGGGAGCCTCAACCATCAGCGTCACCCGCGGTCGATTCAGATCGGGAAACACGTCGATCGGCAGTTGTAGGATCTGCCAACCGCCACCGACCAAAAGAAACAGTGCAACTGCCACAATCAACAAGCGTTGCCTCAAGGCAAAACGAATGATGGCATTGAGCATCGGCCGCACCTAAAAAGACCAGATCGATTCGATTTAATGGCTATGCCCGGCGTGTGGATCGATTGGTCCACCAACTTTGTTTTTCATCGCCAGGTACATCTGATAGGCCCCCTTGGCCGCGACGATGTCACCGGGATAGAGCGAGCCATCATTCGCAATCACGACACGTTGTCGGTCGCGATTTTTAACGTGTACCTCAACGCGATCAAAATGATCTCCGTTCTGCCGGAACACAAATCGTTCCGCACCTTCCTGGACCACTGCATCGACCGGAAGCACTAACTGATCGCTCGATTGCTCCAGGGGAAGCTGCACCTCGAAACGTTGTCCAGGCTTGTATTTCCAGCCGATGAACCGATGCCCCTCCCGCTGCTGATCACGGATGATTTTGTTGGGCAACTCCATATAAAAATGGAACGCGCGGGTCGCGGGATCTACTGAGTCGGAGAGATAGAGAATTTGCAACTCCTCTTCCGCCGCATGCCGGTCGCCACCCGACAACAGCACAGCCGCCACGCGCCGATTTTCATTTGCAGCCTGATTCAACTCAGCCGCATCTCCTTCAAAAGCTTTTCCCTGGACATACAAACGGCAGTGGTCCCCAAGGACGCAAAGGCTTTGACCAGCGTCGACTTGTTCTCCCGGTTTGATCGGGAGCGATTGGACCGTGAACGGGTGTTTTCCATCTGTCTGGTTGCAATTTGCAGTCGCCTCGGGGGCATAGACGGTTAATCCTTTAAGAAGCCTGCGGTTGGCGCGGATCGCATCGACCTGTTGCTCCGAGAGGCCATGCAGCAGGAGCGCTTCGCGCTGGGAGTGCAGGGCAGCCTGAATTTTCTGTTTTTCGTACTCGCGTTCGAGAATAATTTTTCCTGCGATGATCCCCTCGCTGATCGACTTCAATCGTGCCAACTCCCGTTCGAGGATGTCCAACTCCTCAAGAGACTGCAAAAAACTCCGCTGCGATGCGACCAGATCTTCGTGCGTCAGGCGGATATCAAACAACGGCTCGCCCGCGGCGACCGCTTGGCCTTCGATGGGATAAACCCGGGTGACGACTCCGGTCATGGGTGCCGTAACATCGAGTTGCGAACGGCCCGGTCGCTCGACCACCATGGCAGGCACGGTGGTGTTTTTTGTGTAGGGCACCAGTTTTACCTTGTAGGGCACAAAACCGACGTTCTGCAGTGCCTTGTCGCTGAGTTTGATTGAACTCGGTGGCGAATGGGCGTCGTGCGCATGACCGTGATCCGAAGCGGCACGTTCTTCTCCTGCCTGGGGCGATCCGCAGCCCACAACGAACAGTGCCAGACCCGCGACCAACAGGGGCCAGCAATTCGCAGCGCAAACTTTCTTGCAATCCATGGCCGCATGCCTATGAGTCAAAGACGTCAATCTCGGATACCGCCCAGCTTACCCGAGATGCCCGCGCGAACGCTACCCGAAAGCGGCTCGGAAATGGTTGACGACGGACCGAGTAAACTCCCATTGTTTCGTCATAGACACGGCCCTTGTGCCGATTCTCGCAGCGGTGCGTGCCGCTGGAGCAGGGCCAATGCGCGTTATTCTTGGCTACGCATTTTCGATGATGGGATGGTAGTTGAAGTTGATAACCATGCGCATGGGCTGATCGGTACATGTTGTCCCTCCATGCCGCATGTGCGAAGGAAAAGCGACCAGGCGATTGGCAACACTTTCACATTTCGTACCATTTTCAAAAAAAGTGTGCCCATTATTCGTATTGATGTAGTAAATGGCCGTGTACGCATCTTTTAATGGATTGTCGACGTGCATGCCGAGTTCGACAATGCTCTTAGTCCGTACGAGAAGATTCGCTTTAATATTCATCACCGAGGCGGCGTTCAATACGTGTAGAACAGGACGGGCCAATGGCCAATAATTACTGGCTGGCTCCGAGCCGCTATAGATTCCATGGACGAATTGATAATCTCCGTCGTCCTGTCTCGCCACGCCCTTACTAAAAAACCACGGGCATGCATCGCCCAGAAACGCCTCCTGGATTTTCTGAAACAAGGATACGTCTAGGGCGTCATCGATAACATTGATCATTTTTGATCCTGACTCCCTTCTGATCTTTAGGATCGCCATCCATCCGGACCGGCATGCGAGGCCACGGTTTTTCTCTTAGACAGGCTGATTCTCAAGCAATGCACCCGTTTAGGATATTTTCTTATAGCAGATTGGGCGTTTACTCACAGAGGCTCTGAGCAGAGATGGAAAGGAGCATCCACCCGACAAAATGACCCCTTTGGCGTCTTATTGTCTTAATGCTTCGGAATTTGAGAATCTTTTTTGGCCATCGTGAATTGTTTCGCGTAATAAATAAGATCGGCATCCGAGGCTAACCATCACGTTTCTCTGCCGGTCCACCTCGACTACAATATTCCCAATAAAAAAATATTCCCAATAAAAATATTCCCAACAAACTCCGTAACGGACGATTGCAGAATACGACCTAATGTCCACCAATCCGCTGCTGGGTGAACTTGCCAAAATTGCCCGTACCGAGTTGCTCGCGACCAAGTGGCTGCTGGCACCCTCAATCCGCGTCGGCAACCAATGGCTCGAGCGGATTGTCCACAACGGACAACCGGCAGTCGGCTTTCGGGTACTTACCCTACCGCATTTGGCCATGGACCTGGCTGCAGGAAGATTTGTCGCCGAAAAAGTGAGCCTGCTTCCCGAATTTGCTGCCACACTTCTCATCGACCATCTGCTCGGAGAGCAGCAAAGTGAATATCTCAGCCACTCAGAGGCGGGCACGCGCTTAGCCGCTGCTCTCCTCTCGGCCACCGAGGCGCTGCGAATGGCCGGTTGCGGTATCAACGATCTACAGCGAATCAGCTTTGAGGTTCGCGGTAAAGGAGGCGACCTCTGCAGGCTTCTCAACGCTTACGAAAAACAACTAGAGGCACTCGCGGTCCTCGATCATGCAGGGTTGTTCCAACGCGCTATCGAGCGCCTCGAGACCGACCCGGACATGGTACCGGAGAATCTGCTGCTGCTCGTACCCGACCTGCTCGAGCCGCGGGGCCTGGAGGCGAAGTTGCTGGCGAGTTTCCCACAGACCTGCTGCCGACCGCTACCGGCAGGCAAGGAGGCACCACCGGCAACCGATATCGAGCGGCTCGCCTTCCTGGTGCGGCCCGGCGAGGCGGGACCGCCGTTTGCAGACGGATCGCTACAGATATTCTCCGCGACGGGCGAAGTGAACGAGGTCCGCGAGGTGCTGCGGCGGATTCTCAAAAGCCGAATCCCGCTCGACGAGGTCGAACTGCTGCACACCGATCACGACCAGTACGTCCCGCTGATCTATGAAATGGCGGCCGGCCTGGCGGCCGAACATAGCGGTGAAGAAAATGGGGCTACAGCGCCGGTGACGTTTGCCGAAGGGATACCCGCCCACTACGGACGACCCGGACGGGCACTCGCCGCTTGGCTGACCTGGATTGACGAAGAGTACGACCAGCGGCTGCTTGTACGGATGCTGCACGAAGGGTTGCTGCAGGTCGACGATACCGAACCGGTCCCCGCCTGGCGGCTCACTGCCGCACTCCGCACACTCCCGATCGGCAGCGGTGCGGACCGCTACCTGCCTAAAATCAACGAAGAGATCGACCGCTGCTGCAAGAAAATAGCCGACTATCAATCACAGTTAGGCGAATCACGGGCAGGCAAACCACAGATAAGTGATGAGGAAGCGATCACCGAACGGCTCAGCCGCCTTGAGCGGGATCTGGCCACACTCAAGTCCCTGCAGGTGCTCCTCGATCGGCTGCTCTCGATTTCAGTGGCCGAGAGGGCCGACGACATCCTCACCAACAGCTGCACGCTTCTGGAGTCGCTCGCCCGCGGGAACACCGAACTCGACAACTACGCCCGCGACGGCCTGCTTACCGATATCAAAAAAATGCAGGACTGGCTCGGGCGGCTCGGCAACGTGTCGCCCGAACGGCTCGCCGCCTGGCTCGCCTCACTGGCCGAACGGAAGCGGATCCTCGGCACCGGACCGCGCGCCGGCAAAATGCACGTAGCGCACCTCCGCTCGGGCGGACATTCCGGTCGCAGCCACACGTATATCGTTGGCCTCGACGACGGCCGCTTCCCGGGCCGTGCGGTCCAGGATCCGATCCTGCTCGATCGCGAACGCGAACAACTGAGCGATTCGCTCATCCGTAGCGGCGAAGTGGTCGAAAAGTCCGTGCGGGATCTGGTGCGGACCGTCAGCCGCCTTTCCGGAAAGCTCACACTCAGCTACCCCTGCTGGGATCTGGCCGACGACCGGCAATTGTTTCCCAGCCCGATCATCCTCTCGGCGTTCCGGATCCAAACGGGCGACACCGAAGCGGACGGACACTCGCTCGAGGCAGCCCTCCCGCCCCCAAGTAGTTTTGTCGGCGACGGCGCGGTGCTCGATGAGAGCGAGTGGTGGCTGGCGCGACTCTGTCGCGGCAGTCAGATCGATGATCCGCTTGCGGAGGTGTATGCCCGCTATCCGCATTTGGCCGGCGGCGCTGCGGCCCAAAGCGCCCGTACGGGCTCCGGGCTGACGATGTTCGACGGCCTCGTCCCCGAGGCGGGAAACAAACTCGACCCCCGCAACAGCACAAGCCCCGTCTCGGCCAGCGGCCTGGAGACCGCCGGCACATGTCCGCTTCGCTATTTTTTCCGTTACGCGCTCCGGCTCAAACCGATCGGCGAACTCGAAATCGATCCCGATCGCTGGCTCGATCCACTCGCTTTCGGACTGCTGCTCCATACGGTCTTTGAAACCTTTCTTGCCGATCTGGTCAGTGAAAACAAATTGCCCGAGTTCGATCGCGACCACGACCGCCTGATGGAGGTACTCAACGAACAGATTAGCCACTACCGCGATCGCGTGCCCCCGCCGAGCGAGGCCGCCTTCCTCCGCCAGCAGGCCGAACTAAAGATCGCCACGCGCATCTTCCTCGATGCCGAGTCGGACTATTGCCGGACTCACAAACCGGAGTTTTTTGAAGTTGCCATCGGTCTCTCCGGTGACGGGGACGCCACTCCGATCGACAGTGACCAACCGGCCACAATCGATCTGCCAGGTGGTGGAAGCTTCCTCGCTCGCGGACGGATCGATCGGATCGATACCATGGGGGAAGGCCAGTTTTCCATCTGCGATTACAAGACCGGCAGCGCCTGGAAGTTCGATAAAAAAAAACCGTTCCAGCAGGGGCGGGTCGTCCAAAATGCACTCTACCTCGCGATGATCGAGCCGGCCCTCAAGCAGCATTTCGGCCCGGCAGCCGAGGCAGCCGAGTTCAACTATTTCTTTCCGAGCCAGAAGGTCTGGGGCCGGCGGATCGGCTGGACGGGCCAGGAACTCGTCGAGGGACTGCCAACCATCGAACAGCTCTGCAACCTGATCGCAAGCGGCGCATTCGTGCCGACCGACAAAGTAAAAGATTGTAGCTACTGTGATTTCCAAACCGCCTGTGGCGACCTTACCGCGCTGACCGCAGCGAGCAAGACCAAAATCGACAACGAACAGCATCCGCAGCTCGCGCCGCTGCGGGCTTTGCGGCGGAGCAAATAGTTGAGTGCCACAAGAACCAACACGCCGCCCGATCAAGCACATCGCGATGCGATTCGCCAAGAGCTTGGGACCACGATGCTCGTCGAGGCGGCAGCCGGAACCGGCAAGACGACCTCGATGATCGGCCGGATGGTAGAACTGCTCGCCAATGGGAACTGCAAAATCGACACGCTCGCCGCAGTAACGTTCACGCGGAAGGCCGCCGCCGAAATCCGCGGGCGTTTCCAGATCGCGATCGAAAAAGCCGTTACTGATTGCAAAGGCGACGCGGCCGATCGGTTGGGTGAGGCGCTCGCCCACATCGACCGATGCTTCATCGGCACGATCCACTCGTTCTGCGGGCGACTGCTTCGTGAGCGTCCCGTAGAGGCAGGCGTCGAGATCGGTTTTTCGGAACTCGACGATGTGGCCGACGACCGACTGCGGCATGCGGCATGGAACGAATATATCGACTCGCTCGTGACCCACAATCAGCCCGCCAGCGAGCAAGCAGAGATCGCTACTGCCCTGGCAGAGGCCGGAATCGAAGTCACTCTGCTTCGCGAAGCATTCATGCGGCTTTGCGATTTTCCCGATGTTGGTCAGTGGCCGGAACCGGCAAGCACAATGCCCTCGGCCGATCATGCCCGGCAGGCACTGAACAAATATGCCCGGCATCTCAAAACAATCATGCCCTTTGAGAACATCGGCAACGACGCGCTCATGCCCAAACTGGAGAGGATTGCGAGGATGGTGCGGGTACTCGATATCAGTCAGGAGCGGAACGTCGCACAAATCCTCGAACTGTTCACGCGGACCAAAACTCCAAAAGTCGTCCAAAAACAATGGCCCAACGGTAAAGAGCAGGCACTCTCCGAGCAGCAAGGCTGGGAAACGTTTCGCGGTCAAATTGCCGTGCCGTTTCTCGATGCGTGGCGGGAATACTGTTATGGAATTGTGCTGCGGGCCATCCGACCGGCAATCGCGCTTTACGAGGAGCGACTGCGGATGGAAGGAGCGCTCAATTTCCAGGACCTGTTGCTGCTCTCGGCCCGACTGCTCAAAGAAGGGCCTTCGATCCGGCGCTATTTTCAAAACTGTTTCACGCACCTTCTGGTCGACGAGTTTCAGGACACCGACCCGATTCAAGCGGAGGTCATGCTGCTGCTCACTGCGGACGATGTGACCGAAAATTGCTGGCAGAAGTGCCGTCCGATTCCCGGTTCGCTGTTCGTGGTGGGCGACCCGAAGCAGTCCATCTATCGCTTCCGCCGCGCAGATATCGTCACCTACCGCCGGGTCAAGCAGATCATCGCCGTGAGTGGTGGGAAGATCGTTCCGCTCTCGACCAATTTCCGCAGTGAACCTTACCTGATCGACTGGGTCAACGGCCAGTTTATCGACGTCTTCGGCGAAGAAGAGACCGATCAGATCCCCGAGTTCGTGCCGATGCAGGCAGGCCGGATTGAGAGTGGCGGTGCGCATCTGGCGGGACTTTACCGGCTCAACGTCCCTAAATTTGGCAACCAGGTAGAGGCAACTGAGTACGAGGCAGACCAAATCGCCCGCACGATCCATCAAGCGATCAAGGAGCAGTGGGAACTGCCGGGCGACGACGGTACGCTCCGCCGTGCACGGCCGGAAGATTTTATGATTATCACCCGCAAGAAAAAATTTCTCAGCCACTACGGACGCAAACTGCAGGAACTCGACATACCGCACCAGGTGACCGGAGGCAATGCGCTGAGCGGAGTGGACGAATTACGACTCTTGACCATCTGTCTCCGCGCCCTGGCCCGCATCGAAGACCCGATCGCGCTCGTTGCGCTGCTCCGAAGCGAATTGTTCGGCGTAAGCGATGCGGCACTCTACGCCTGGAAGGAGGCGGGCGGAACATTTTTGCTAGAAGAAGCACCGCCCAAACGACTCGCCGCAAAAGATCGCGCAGCGATTTCCGAACCGCTGGCTCGTTTGCGTGGCTATAGCAGTTGGCTACGACGATTGCCGCTGGTGACGGCCATCGAAAGGATCACGCGCGATCTCGGCCTGCCGGCCCGCGCGGCGACTGCCGCCGACGGCGCGATGCGGGCCGGTGGCCTGCTCGGAGCAATTGAAAAGCTCCGCAATGATCGGGAACAAATCTGGAATCTCGAGGCGGTGGCCGAAACACTCGACGAACTCTGCACGAGCAACGCAGAGGTCGATGGCGTGCCGGTTATGCCGCGGACCGAACGACCCGTACGGATCATGAACCTGCACAAGGCGAAGGGGCTGGAGGCCAACATTATCTTTTTAGCCGGTGTGCAGGATGAGAAGGTGTATGACGCCGAGATGCATATCGACCGCACGGAAGGGGAGACGCGCGGCTATTTTGCGATACGCGCCGCGGCGACATCGAAATACGCCGCGCGTCCGCTGCTGGCCCAACCGGCCGACTGGGAGCGGCATGCCACACAGGAATCGCTTTTTCGTAGCGCCGAACGGGATCGGCTGGCATACGTGGCCGCCACCCGCGCCCGCAGCGGTCTGGTGGTCACTAGCCTCGACGGGAAGAGCGGAAGTTGGGACTTTTTTGAGCCGTCCGGCGAGGCGTTCTTGCCGCTCGAGACGCCCCCAGCAGCGGACAAACCCAAAGCACCACCAGCTAGCGAAGAAAACGATCCGAACGCCGCGGCGGCCGCTGCGGCCTGCGCGT
>Ga0315338_1003343_pt1 | contig 14115 bp, 12 predicted proteins | sample ASW8metaG_FD_204518 | JGI IMG/M metagenome (GOLD analysis project Ga0315338, IMG submission 204518) | Ammonia-oxidizing marine archaeal communities from Monterey Bay, California, United States - ASW #8 | ecosystem: Environmental > Aquatic > Marine > Coastal | place: USA: California | collected... | reverse complement strand
TCTTTATCTAGTGCTTCACGAACAGAACTTGGTCCAAGAAGTTTAGTTTCAGAATCCAATGGAACTTCATAGAATGTCATTTTTCCTAAATTTTCAAGATCATTCTGAACTACCATGTATCCTGCTAAGTTACGACCTTGTGAACCTCGTAATTCCAGTGATAAGAGACCTACAAATTCTGGTTCTTCAAATCCTGGTGGTTTAGCTTCAATATAGTATGTATCCAAACCTCTTGGAATTTCATAGAATTCGTTTGCTTGAATGAATGTTTCTACATCTGTAACGTGATAGATGTTATACATCTCAGTCTTCCAGTTGAATAGTTCTTCTGGATATCTTATCTGTTCTGATAACCATTGAGGAGTTTCAATAATGTCGTCTTGATATTGTGACATCATCATGTTTGAAAAAAAGTCATCACCAGATTTGATTAAACTAATATCACCATTGTAGGTATCAACCAATCCATATCCAGCTAATCTTAGATACGGATTTCCTGCCGAATATGGAATATCACTTGTATCAAATCCAACAATCAGTGGAACTAACCAGTAAGTACTTGTTCCATCAGTTACAGGATAAGAATCTAATTCTTTTCCAAATAGATTATACAAAAAGTATGGATACAATGTTTGCATTCTTTCATTTACATCCTTGTATCTCATTATGTGTACAGCCTCACCCGGATATGAAAGCAAAAAGTTTGGTTCAAAAATCCAACTTAATGGTGGAGGTACATCTACACCTCCAGCACCATCATATTTTGCATTATTTAGTTCGGCACTTGATGTACGGTTAACTGGATATCCAGACCACGTTTCATCAAGTAATCCTCCTTCACCATAGTATATTGCTCGCTGTTCAAATAATTCAGCACTATCTACAATCTGACCACTTGTTGCTTCTAAAGTTAGAAAGCCATCAGGCACATGAGTATAAACAAGATGCTCGTTATACCATTGGTTTTCAAGGCTGACTGAAGTTGGTAGTATTGGTTTCATAGATGCAGTCCAGTATAGTTTATCATCAAACCTAAGAATATCATTATCTTCAAAATCAACGTACGGTATTAGACCAATTTCTGGTTTTAATTTTGCAAAGGCTGCATTCCAATCCCAGACTCTAATTTTACTTAATACATCGTCATTATCCTCTACATAACTTGCAATATTATTAGGATTTACAGAAGGAATACTTACTTCATGTGTATTCTCAGTAACATATTGTAATTCACCAAGATATCGATTCACACCTATTTGCTGTGCTGTGTATGGTCCAAGATATTCAATCTTTTTTGCATCTGCTACACTATTATTAACACTAATAGCGATTCCAACTACTAATGCAATTGCAATAATTGTTATTACACGAATGTAGACGTCTCTCTTGAACATGTGTGTAAGAACTCTTGCACGCATTCTATCAAAAATTGAAAATGCAATTAATGCAAATCCAACTACAAATGTTCCACCTATTGCATATCTGGTATTATAATCAATAGTATCTGTAAAGAACATGTTAAATGCAGCCCAAACAATTCCGATTCCAATTATAGCTTCAATTGTTGAAAGATAATTCAGATATCTGGGCTTTCCATCAGTAGAATCGTGTATGTATGATGTTGCTACACCAATAACAGAATGAAATCCTACATATAGAATTAAACGTAAACTAATTGCACCTATAATTGGAGGAATAATTAACAGCAAACCAGGAATCATAGGTGTTACATTTTCCATTGCAAATGTTGGATCATATGATGGTGTGACAAATGGTAGAGAAAATATTGTGGTTATACTTTCTAATCCAAGATCATTACCTTCAAATAAATACACTATGCCAAAACCGAACATCAAATTTGCAAAAAATGCACCAAATAACAAAAGTTTTGTTATTTGCCAAATTGCAAAATGAACTCCTGATAATTTGAAATCTTTAAAATTTGGAATTAATTGGTTTGTTTGTACATTAGGAGTTCTATTTAGTAAATTTATTGCGACTTTGATAAAAAACCAAGTTAATGAAGAACGTTTTACTACATTTACACGAATTAATGCAATTCCTGCTAATACTAGTCCAGCAATTAATGAGAACATTAGAGGCTTGGTAAAAGTATCAGCAAATTCTGTTACATTCATGGAGAAAATTACAGCCGAATTACCTGCCAATGCAAAAATTACAACTCCAACTAAGGCAACTATTCCCAGTCTAATTATTTTTCCAGCATCTGGTGGTGGTGCGTCACCGTCTTGTTTTTCTGCACTATACATAACTTATGTCGATCTCTTTTTCATCAATTAATACCTTATCAGTAAAAAATATGATTTTTAAAGGAAAAATTACGTTGTAGACGCAATTCCCTTGCAAATCAGATAGATCGCAGCAAACTTTGGTAAAGATACTATTTCGTTCTTGTATGGCCCAAATTTTTTATTTTTCAGTGTAAATGTTATTGGGCAATTTACCTTAACGTTAATTTTTTCATCATCTATATAACATGCATCAGTATATGGATCAAATTTTTCCAAGTCATCGACAAAAATTTTTGTAAGACCACTCTTGCTGTTTATAGAACCAGGTAATCTAAAAATTCTATGAATGTCATTAGTAACATTTGGGTCAATCTTAATTCCAATCGTATCTCTAAATTGTTCTAATCTTTTTTGGAACAAACCATATCCACCAGAGATAACTTCTTGTAGGCTTTTTGAACGATTTGATTTTGTTCCATACAATTGTTTTGCAAGTTTTCCATTCCATCCATCATCTTCAAATTTTGGAAGAGTTGATTTATTCGAATTAAATCTTTTAAAACCAAATGTTTCAGGTATTGCTCCGCGAAACATAATATAATCAGATATCTCTGCTCGTTCTTTTGATCCAATTTCCTGATATTTTGATTTTGGTGCATAGATATGAAACCCCTCATTTCCTGAAAAAAAGATCTCTATACTTTGTGGGTTAATTCCTAGATCATCTGTTAGAATTTGGATTAATTTCTTTACTTCGTCTTTTGTTGATTTAATACAATCAGAACATGTCAATGTAATTACTGCAAGTTTTGTTGACTGACAGTTCGGACAAGAACCACTCAAATTAGAAATTTGGTTACAATCTGAACATTTTATCACACTATTCTTAACAGGATGTGTCTTTCTTAGATCCTTGGCATCAATATCAAAGATTAGATCTCCATTAAGCCAATCCTTTTCTGTCATAGGTAAATTTGGGAATCTATAACAAGCATTTGAGCAATAAACATCAGATGGTTTGTTTTGCATTAATAATAGATGAAGTTCCTTATCAGATTTCAATGTAATATGACGATTCATTCCTCCATTGAATTTTTGAAATCCAAATTCACGTAGCTCAGGATTCTCTGGTACGTGTAGTAGTTCAAAATGTTCAAAGTAAAATTTTTTGAATGTATCCTCTAGTAGCATAACATCTTTTACATTCATACTCGCTTTCTCCCAAATTGTATTGGATTGATTATTGGATCACATGCAGGAATAGGGAAACAAAGATCTTGACTCTTTACCTTCTCACATGATGGACATTTGTACTGAGTTGTTCCAGATGTTCCTGACAACTGATTTAATTGATAAAGTGTAACTTTTTCATTATAATCAGGTGCGTTTTTGAAAAGTGGTGCAATTTGTTCTACAGTTTGTCCTTTATTCAGTAGAAATGTTGCAAGAAGAAACCTACCAGAATGAGCAAGATTCTCGCCTTTTTCAAGAACTTCTATTGCATGTTTGACACATGGTGGATATTCTGTTGATTCAACGGTTTTTACTTCGAATTTTTTTGCAAGTGATTTTAGTTTTGTAACATATGGCTCAAAGCCTTGAATCATTTGAGGTGAAGATGATGAATTAATCTTTGAGAAAATATATCTGTCAAGTTCTTTTCGCACTAATCTAACAGTTTCATGTGAAGTAAGTTGAACCTGCCCATGTAGGACTTTTCTGTTAATTAATTTCCATTCTCTTTCATGAAAGTTGACAGAATGTGATAGATAGTCAGAAATTGGAATGATAAAGTATTCGTCTTCTTTTTGAATGGTTACAGAAAATAACTCTTGAAGTATTTGTAACGAAAGTTTTGCATTTCTAGGATCTTGTTGATTTTTTAAGTCCTTTTCTAGAAATTTTTCAGCACGTCTAGCCTCTGCAAGAGAAAATCTTCGAGTTAGTGTATTCATTCCAGTAAGTTTCAAAAGTATTACAGCAATTAGAAATGAGAAAATCTCATTGGTTGATGAATTGTTTGATGCAAGTTCTGATTTGTAAATACGGCCATCTACAGCAGTAATAATCCGCTCAAATGCATTTTCTACAATTTTGTTTAGATCAGCGTTTGTTGCAAAATCTTCTAGTGAGAATCCCTTATCACTTAGATATTTTCCAGCTTCGTCTAAGAACGGATACTTGATAATTTCATCTGAACCAAGATTAACCATGATCATTATGTGATAACTTAGTTTAAAAATTGCAATAAAACGTTGATATTTTGAATAGATCTGTACTTTAAATTATAATAAATATTACAGAAATCATGCAGGTTGGTGCCCATGTATCAATTTCAGGTTCTGTTTCCAATGCAGTAAATAATGCAATTGAAAGGAAGTGTAGTGCATTCCAAATTTTTACAAGGAGTCCCAGAAGTTGGTTCGCTAAAGAATTACAACCGGTTGATGTTAATGAGTTCAAAGATAGGCTTTCTTCATCTGATATTGATAGATTTGCAACAACCGCACATATGCCATATCTACCAAATCTTTCATCCCCTGATAAGGAGGGCTACGATAAATCAATCAAGACTATGATTAAAGAAGTTGAACGATGTAATACTCTTGGAATTCCATATCTTGTCACTCATTTAGGAAGTCATCGTGGAACTGGTGAAGAAAAAGGAATTAAAAGATTAGTTGATGCACTAAACAAAGTTGCAGAAACAGAAGCAGATGTAACAATTCTTTTAGAAAATACAGCTGGACAAAAAAATTCAGTTGGTTCAGAATTTAAACAATGGGCCGAAATTTTTTCAAAATGTAAACAAAAGAATAGATTTGGTGTTTGCTTTGATACATGTCATGCTTTTGCAGCAGGATATGATTTGAGAAAAAAGCAAAACGTGGAAAAAACATTAAAGGAGTTTGATGAACTAATTGGATTTGAGAATTTGAAAATTTTACATCTTAATGACTCGAAAGGTATGTTAAATGAAAATCGTGATCGTCATGAACATATTGGTCTAGGTCAAATTGGTGAAGATGGTATGAGTCAAATTATAAGAATTATGAATAAAAAGAAGATACCGATGATCTTAGAAACTCCAATAGATGACAAACGGGATGATTTTGGTAACATTGAAAAAGTCAAGTTACTTGCATAAGCAATTACGCATTTATTCTATGATGGTTTTTGATTAGTATGAATTATGAAGATGTGATGAAGTTAGCATTGGAAAGAGGGTTTTATTTTCCAAGCTGTGAGGTGTATGGAGATGCACAAGCTGGTTTTTGGGAATATGGTCCAACTGGTGTTAGCATCAAGAATAAATTCCTAGAATTATGGAGACGCCAATTAGTAAGAAGAGACAGAATGTTGGAAATTGACGGTTCACAAATAATGTCAAAATCAGTTTTTGAGGCATCAGGCCATCTTGGTAATTTTGCAGACCCAATTGTAAAATGTAAAGAATGTAAATCTACATTCAGAGCTGATAAATTAATTGCTGAAGCAACTGAGATTGAAATTCCAGAAAGCTCTGATCTAAATGAATTTGATAGTGTCATAAAAGAAAAAGCAATTAGTTGTCCAAAATGTAATGGTGAGTTGGAAAATACAAAAAAATTCAACATGATGTTTAAGATTGGTATTGGTCCAGAAGAGGAAGAAGCGTATCTACGTCCTGAAACATGTCAATCAATTTTTGTTGATTTTCCAAGATTATTTAAGACAATGAGAGGAAAACTACCGATAGGTATAGCACAAGTTGGTAAAAGTTTTCGAAATGAAATTGCTCCGAGACAGAGTCTGCTAAGATTACGTGAATTCTATCAGGCTGAGATTGAAGTGTTCTGTAATCCAAATAAACTAGATGAGCTTGACAAATTTTCTGAAATTGAAGATACCAAACTTCGAATCCAAAGTGATCAAGAAATACAAGTTGTAACTTGTAAACAAGCTGTTGAGTCTGGAGTAATTCCTAACAAGTTTGTAGCATACTACTTAGGATTACTATCAGAATTTTATGAAAAAACAGGCATTGATATGAATAAAACTAGATTTAGAAAACTTGGTGAAAAGGAAAAAGCATTCTATGCTGAAATTGCATTTGACTTTGAAGTTGAAACGACAATTGGTTGGCTAGAATTAGTTGCGTGTAATTATAGATCTGACTTTGATTTATCAAATCATGCAAACAAAAGTAAAGAAAAATTTGAAGTGATGGACAATGATGAGAAGGTTCTCCCACATGTATTTGAGATCTCAATGGGAATTGATCGTAGTTTGTATTGTATCTTAGAGCATGGTTATAGAGATGATAAAGAGAATGAAAGAGTTGTTTTATCAATAAGACCATATCTCGCACCAGTTCATGTAGGAGTTTTGTCATTAGTTAAAAAAGATGGTTTAGCTGAAAAAACAAATGATGTTTATTTAGAAATTAAAACAAAATTTGACTCATTTTTGGATCATTCCGGGGCAATCGGTAGAAGATATAGAAGGTTGGATGAAATTGGAGCACCTTTTGCAATAACAATTGACCATCAAACCAAAGATGATGATACAGTTACTATAAGGTCAAGAGATTCAATGAGTCAGGATAGAGTGAAAATTTCAGATCTGGAACAAATACTTTCAAAGGAGACTAAATTTCCGTGAATTATATAATAATAGGTGTATCTGAGGCAAACTAATATGAAACTAGCAATAGTAATTCCAACTTACAATGAAGGAAAAACTCTACCTAGCTTAATTGAAAAGTTAGTTGATCAAGTAAAACACATAGTTGATGAATTCAACATTGTAGTTGTTGATGATTCTTCGCCTGATGGTACTGCAGATATTGCAAGAAATTTAGCTAAAAAAATTCGAGAGATAATTGTAATCCAAAGACCTTCAAAACTTGGTCTTGGTGCAGCGTACAAAAATGGTTTCAGTTATGTATTGGAAAAATTAGGTTCAGAACTAATTATAGAAATGGATGCAGACCATTCGCATGATCCTAGTGAAATTCCAAATATGATTAAAAAGATAGGAAAATATGATTTTCTGATTGCTAGTAGACATATCAAAGGCTCATCCACAATAGGATGGGGGATATGGCGAAAGTTTACACATTCAGTAGGAGTTTTCATTGCACGCCAATGTACAAAATTAGATATTTCTGATCCTACAAGTGGTTTTAGAATGTTTAAAAAGGAAACTTTGCAGCAGCTTGACTTTGAAAAAATCAAATCTGATGGCTATGCATTCCAAATCGAAGTCCTTCATCAACTCAAACAAAGGGGAATGAAAGGTCTGGAGACAATTACTACATTTGTTGATAGAAAAGAAGGAAAATCAAAAATGGGTGGTAATGAAATGCTACAATATGTAAAAACATGTATGAGTTATATAAGAAAAAAAAATTAAAAACAGGGGATTTGAACTACTTACTCAAATGTAGAAGTTGATGTTGTAGATGTTTGTGAGGGTAGATCAGATAGTGTTGGAACTGATGGAAACTTATCTCCTATTTGTTGTTCTGCAACAGCAGATGCTTCTTGTAAAATCCTATCGGTTTCTTCATTTGAAGCATCAGATTCCATGTTGAAAGAATCGTCAGAGATTGAGTCTACCATTAGACCATTTAACGTTTGAGCCATTGCATTCATTTCTGAATCAGCCTCTGGCATGAATTTACCTAATGATGATTGTAGGCTCTTCATGGTATTCATAGCTGGTCCGATTGCAACCATAGCATCACCGAGGTCATGAATTGTTGCTAATCTTAATTGAACTTGCTCAAGCGACATTCTAGCTCCGCCAAGCATTTTTTTTACTTTACGAATTTCTGCTAATTCGTTTGAAAGAACTTTACTAGCAGATGTGTCGTGTTCTTGTACGGCTGTTACTACACGCTTGAATAACTGTTGGTCCCTTTCCTCCAATTTGGACAACATTGTGTCCATTTTTGTAGTCTGAACCTGAAGTTTATTCACAGCGTTTTGTATTCGTGGTTTAAGTGCGCCCTGAGGCTTAATTGTTTCACGAAATTTATCAGCCATGCTTGCTGTTTCTTGACGTGCCCATGCTTTATGGAATGACGGCATGCCTAGTCTCTAAAAGATTGTTCTTAATTAGAAGTGTAGAATAAGATCAACATTAGGCTAAATTTAGCTAACCAATTAAACATGAATGAATATGAAAATTGTTGTTTTTGACTCTGGATTAGGTTCTTTATCAATAATCAAAGCAATTCAAAAGAAAACAAAAGCAGATATCATCTATCTAGCAGATAAAAAGAATTTTCCTTATGGTAATAAAACAAAATCACAATTATATAAAATCATCAAAGACACAATTAAGAAAATTTCAGAAAAATTTGAGCCAGATATCATAGTTCTTGCATCAAATACACCATCATTACTCTTTAGAAAAAAATTACCAAAAAATGTAATTACTGTTTTACCCCCACTTGATAAAATCCATCAAGATAGTAATGTTGCAATACTTGCAACACGGCTTGTAGCAGAGAGTCAAGAATTAGATGACTACATAAAACAATTCGATAATTTAAAAGATGTTTTGAAGATAAACTGCTCAGATCTAATTGAGTTAGTAGAGAGTGGAAAATTTCTAATCAATGAAAAAAATTGTATGAAAACCATACTGAAAGTACTCAAAGATGAATTCAGACATAATAATATCAAAATTGCCACACTTTCTAGTACACATCTCCCATTTCTTTTACCATTTCTAAAGAAGAGTTTTAGAGGAATAGAATTTTTGGATCCAGCAGACGATGTTGCAGTAAAAATTTCTAAACTTAATGGTTCACAAGCTAAAAGAAATTCATTATCTATTTACACCACACAAAGCCCAAAGGCTTTACAAAGAAATCTCAAAAATTTGGGAATTTCAAATAAGGTTACTATTTTTTAGTAGATTTTTTTGCTTGTCTAAAACCATGTGAGAAATTTTTATCATATAATTTGGAGTATTCATATGATTTTGGTTTTATTACATCACCAATTATTACAATAGCAGTCATTGTAATTCTTTCAGCTCTCACTTTACTTGTAATGTCATCAAGAGTTCCAAGAATAATTTTTTGATCCTTTCTACTGGCTTTATAAACTACTGCAACAGGAGTAGTTTTTTTATATCCTCCAGCAATTGCTTCTTTTGTAATTTTTGTTAATAAATGGACACTAAGATAAAAGATCAGTGTTGATTGATGTTTTGCAAGTTCAGAAATTTTTTCTCTTTTAGGAACTTTAGTTCTTGATTCTGCACGTGTAATAATCATTGTTTGTGTAATTCCAGGTAAAGTTAATTGGGTTCCAAGTGCTGCTGCTGAGGCTAAAAATGACGTTACGCCTGGAATAACAATAGAATTTACTCCTCTAGTTTCTAAATTATCAATTTGTTCCCTAATTGCACCATATATTGCAGGATCACCATCATGCAATCTAACTACAGTTTTTCCTTTTAGTGAATTTTTCAATAATAAATTCAAAATTTCTTCACGAACAAGTTTTGCTGCATCATATTTTTTTCCCTTTTTATTATAGTTGAGAATCTCGGGAGGAATTAACGAGCCGGAATAAACTAAAACATCTGCTTTTTGAACTAGTTTTTTGGCCTTTATTGTAATTAGTTCAGGATCACCTGGACCACAACCAACAAAATATACCTTAGACACGTTTTATCACCAAAATTGAAAAGTACTTTGTAGTAAGAGTGTCATCATTTACGTCACCTAATCTTAATTTCCTGATTATTTCTTTGTCTGTTCCTAAATCTTGGCCAATTGCAAATATAGAATCATCAGGGAATCCAGACTCTCTAACCAATTCAATCACTTGATCAAAATAACGACCATCTTTAAGAAATACAAGAACTTCAGAATTTTTTGCAATCTCTTTGACAGAACTTAGATCATAACATGATGGAATTATTGCAACTTTTTCTGCACCTTCTGCAATACTTATTCCAACTTTAGATGCAAATGTAAACATTGAAACAATTCCAGGTATTACTGTAATTTTCATGTCTGGATGATTTTGACTAATTTCTCTGTGCATATAGATCCACGTGCTATAGAGATATGGATCACCAACTGTTAGATAAACAACATTTTTTCCGGACAAAACTTTTTCTGCCATGATTTTTGAATTTTCTTTCCAGTGTGCCTCAAGAATAACTTTATCTTTGGTCATTGGAAAAATTAGTTTTACAATTTCTTGATTTTTTGATTTGTCAATTAATGATTCAACAACTGACAGAGCTATACTAGGTCTATCCTCTGCTGATGCAGGGCACATTATTGTATCAGCGTTTTGAATGGCTTTTACTGCTTTTACAGTAAGTAAATCTGGATCTCCAGGACCTACACCAATTCCAACTAATTCAGGCATAAAAAAATACAAATATGCCCAATTAAAAATCTAGGCTAGATTTTTGTTGCAGAGATCACAGTTACAGGGTTTCTTGATAACATCATGGTTCCAGTTGAAGTTTTTCGACTTTTTCCAATAGTTATTTGTGTTATATCTATAGAATCAAATTTCAATTTTTCAATAGTTTGTAATACAGAATATAGAGTCTCTATTAGAATTACGCCAATAACTATTCTTCCACCAGATTTTAGCTTATTTTCACATAGCTCAACAATATCTTTTGTGTCACCGCCGGTTCCACCAATAAAAATTGCATCTGCTTTAGGTAATTCAGAAATCTTATCTTTAGCATTACCTAAAATTACAGTTGAATTTGTAACTTGAAATTTTTCTAAATTAGTTTTTGTTAATTCAATTGCATTTGGATCATGATCAATTGCAATTACTTTGCCAGTAGATTCAACTTGTAATCCTGCTTCTACTGTAATTGAACCACTACCACAACCTATATCAAAAACTGTTTGTCCTGATGATAATCTTGCTTTGCTAATTTGAACTACCCTAACTTCTTCCTTTGTTATAGGTACTGATTCAGTTCTTTCAAATTCTTTATCTGGGATTCCAGGAGTTTTAAATTTCCACATTTGATCACAGATGAATTATGGGAATGGTATTACGCCACCAGTGTCTCCTACGTTAACTAGTGTGTATGACATTATCCAAAAGAACAAATAAAGAAACACAAAACTTCCGATTCCTGTTGTAACATATTTTTTCCTATTTGCAATTCTAATTCTCCAAGATTTTGCAATTATTGCTGTAGCAATAAAGAGCATTATCATAAATCCTATTGAGGTCCATCTTTTTTCCTCTACATCCGCAATATCTTCAAATACAAACGTCGCAATTACACCACCTATTATTGCAAAAGAAATACGCATCCAAAATAATCTATCAGTAAGTTTTTTTGTTGCTGATTTATCAGCAGGATCTTCATCACCTACAGAAGATTTTGGTGGATCTTGCTCCTGTTTGTTTGATTCATCCACCAGTTTATCAGAAATTTTTTCATCAGAATTTGATTCAGTTGGTGGGGTATCTGTAAATTTTGATATATCATCATTATTTCCAGCATTATCTGGATCTGAATCAGGTCGATATTTTTTCTTTTTTTTAAATCTAGCCAATGAAATTTCTAGTTTCACTGCTAAATGCCTTGTTTAAAATCTTTGTCAAGTTAATGCTCAAATTAGTAACCGTAAGAGTATAATCACCTAGTCAATATTCTCTTCTATGCCACTAGCAGGAATTGAATTAGCATATCTTGTAAAAGAGATCGAGACTGAAACTCAAGGATATTATGTAAGTAATATTTGGGGAATAAACAGAAATAGCCTACTTTTCAAATTACATCATCCAAAAAAACCAGACATAATGTTAATGGTTTCTACTACAGGAATGTGGATTACTAGTAAAAAAATTGATTCAATTGAACCAAATAAACTCCTGCGTAGATTACGAAGTGATCTTCTTAGATCAAAAATAGAGAAGATTGAGCAGATAGGCACTGAACGCATAGCATATCTAACATTTTCAAATTTTGATAATAGAATTGTCCTAATAGTAGAATTTTTTGGTGAAGGAAATCTGTTATTATGTAACTATAATAAAAAAATTCTTGCGTTATTACATTCAATAGATGTTAAACATAGACAACTACGAGTAGGTGTCGACTATAATCCTCCACCAGCAGATAGTATAGATGTAATAAATTTCAGAAAAGATGAATTTAAAAAAATATTAAATTCATCCACAACTATAGGGAAAACTATTGGCAGAGGACTAGGACTGCCTAAAAAATATGTTGAGGAAATTATTCGTCTTTCATCAATTGATCGTCAAAAACCTAGTAATCAACTTTCAGATGATGAAATTGAAGCGTTATGTGATATAATCAATACTACAATCAGTAATGTAATTGAAGGAAATCATGATCCAACAATAATTAATGATGGTGATATATCTGAGGTTTTTCCAATTAGGTTTTCTGATGATAATACAAAGGCCAAAAAAGTTTCAAGCTTTAATGACGGTTTAGATATAATATTCAGTGAACAAATTCTTCAAAAAGGTAAATCGCTATACAGTGATACTGCTGAGAAGAAAATAAAAGAGCTTGAAAACACATTAGATGAACAGAAAAAAGCAATATCCACTGTTCTAGAAAAATCAAAACAAATTGCAAATATAGCAAATCTATTATTTATGATGCAGTCAGAAGGAAAATCTGATATTAAAGATCCAACAATTATTGAGGTCTTACACGATAAAAATTCCGAACTGATAAAAGAAAAAGGAGTGTCAATTCTAAAAATTGGTGACGCTAAAATAAAGATCAATCCAGATTTGCCACTACCAAGTATAGCATCAAAACTATTTGATGAGTCAAAAAAACAAAAAGGTGCTATCAAATCTATTGAAAAACTAATCAAGAAAACTGAAGATAAACTAGAAAAAACAATTCAGAAAGGAGAAATTGCACGTGGTTCAATAGGTTTTGCTGAAGTTAGAAAAAAGAGTTGGTTTGAAAGATATCGTTGGTTTTTCACATCTGATGGAATTTTAGCGGTTGGGGGTAGAGACAGCTCATCTAATTCGGCAATAATTAGAAAATATGTAGAAAAAGATGATAAAGTTTTTCATGCGGAAATCAATGGTTCACCATTTTTCATTTTGAAAGATAGAAATGACAAAATCATGCCCTTGAGTATCTCAGAGACATCTCAGGCAACGGTTTGTTTTAGTAGAGCATGGAAAGAGGGAATGTATGGAGTTAACTGTTATTGGGTTACTCCTGAACAAGTAAAAAAGGCTGCACCAAGCGGGCAAACAATGGGCAAGGGTTCTTTCATAATTGAAGGAACTAGAAATTATAATAAAGTCACAACACTAAAACTTGCTGTTGGAATTTTACATAAAGAAGATAACTATCTGTTAGTTTGTGGACCTCCTGAACCAATTAAGAATACATGTGTTTGCTATGTTGTAATTGAACCAGGTAGTATAGAAATTGCAGATATGGGTAAAAGAATAAGAGCAAATTTTGTGGGGGTTGATGAAAAATTTGCCAAAATGTTTGTAGTTGATGATTATGTAAGAGTCCTTCCAACTGGTGGAAGTAAAATTACAGAAACTGGAATGTTAGAAAATTAATTTATGATGTTTGTAGAGTTAGTATCAATTTCAATTTTTGCCCCATCCTGAATTGAATTAAATTTTTCGGGTGAAACTATAATCATTGGAATATTAGCCAATGCACATCCTGATGCAACAGTAAGATCTGCTTTTTGGCAAATCATTGCAAGAGGTGCTGATTGATGAGATTTTAATGAATAAATTGTATATGCACCAACACTGCTTCCAATTCCATGAGGAAACACAAGTACTACGTCTTTGATTGATTTTTCAAAAATATCATATTTTTTATCATGTAT
>Ga0315338_1003342_pt1 | contig 14117 bp, 11 predicted proteins | sample ASW8metaG_FD_204518 | JGI IMG/M metagenome (GOLD analysis project Ga0315338, IMG submission 204518) | Ammonia-oxidizing marine archaeal communities from Monterey Bay, California, United States - ASW #8 | ecosystem: Environmental > Aquatic > Marine > Coastal | place: USA: California | collected... | reverse complement strand
GAGCTGGTTGAGGTTCTTGGTGAACTGGTTCTTGGTGAACTGGTTCTGGAGTTAAAGCTGGTTGAGGTTCTTGGTGAACTGGTTCTGGAGTTGGAGCTGGTTGAGGTTCTTGGTGAACTGGTTCTGGAGTTGGAGCTGGTTGAGGTTCTTGGTGAACTGGTTCTGGAGTTGGAGTTGGTTCTGGAGTTGGAACCGATTGATTAGTCACAGGTTGAGATGCAATCTGTTCAGACATTTGAACTGGCTCAGTTTGAATTTCATCAATACTTTCTTCCTTAACTGGTTCTGAGGTTGAAGATGATTGTTCTGGAATTGATTCTGGAGTTGAAGTTGGTTCTGGAGTTGGAGTTGGTTGAGGTTCTTGGTTAACTGGTTCTGGAGTTGGAGTTGGTTCTGGAGTTGGAGTTGGTTGAGGTTCTTGGTTAACTGGTTCTGGAGTTGGAGTTGGTTCTGGAGTTGGAGTTGGTTGAGGTTCTTGGTTAACTGGTTCTGGAGTTGGAGGTTGTTGAGATTCTTTATTTTGAGAAGCTATATTAACTTGTGCCTTTTCACCCCAATTATTATTAGAACCTATATCTTTATTTTCTGATTCAAGTTTTTTCTTTTTCTTCCATTCTTTTGCCCTTTCTCTTTTTCTCTTCCAATATTCCTTATTTCTTTTCTTTCTTTTACTTACTTTTGAACTTTGTTTTGGCTGCTCAATTCCTTCTTTAACTTCTTTTTTAATTAAATCTTGCTCAACATGTGAATGACCTATCTTTGATGAAGTTTCACTTAATTCCCCTGGGGCTAAATCAACTTGTGCTTTCTTCCCCCAACTAGAATTTATCTCAGCAGCTATTTCTTTATTTTCTTCAACTGGTTTTTGAACATCTGAAACTCTTTCAAACTCAACAGGTTTTAAATCCTTAACTGGTTCAGATTTAACCTCTTTTTCTAATTCTTCTAAAGTTTCAGGCTTTGAATCAGATTCAGGAATCTTTTCTTCCTGAATAGGTTCTGGTGATTCATCAATATGAGTTTCAATATTCCCTTCAATTTCTTTTATAAAAACAGAAATATCATAAGCTGCATCTGCATTAACACTAATACTTTTAATACCATTCTTTAATAAAAATTCAACCATTTCCTTCTTACTTCCTGCCTGTCCACAAATACTAGTTTCAACTCCTTTTCTATTACAAACCTCTAATACTCTTTTTATTTGAGAAAAAACTGCAGGATGTAATTCATCATACAAATACTGAACATTATCCTCTCCTCTGTCCACTGCAAGAGTATATTGAGTTAAATCATTTGTTCCAAAACTAACAAAATCCACATTATCTGCAATTTCCTCTATTATCTGAACACTTGCAGGTGTTTCAATCATTACTCCAAACTCCATGTTAGGTTTTTTATATTCATCAAAGTACTTTCTAGCCTCATAAACCTCTTCCATACTTATTATTTGTGGGAACATTATTCCAAATTTCTTTTCAGGATTCACTTCTGCAACTTCTCTAATTGCCTTTAACTCTGCTTTAAAAATTTCTGGATGTTTTAAACTAAATCTTATTCCATGAAATCCAAGCATAGGATTTATTTCCCTCTCTAAAGCACCTTTCAATGAACTATATTCATCACTCCTAATATCACTACTTCTTATCCACATAGAATTAAAATATTTAGCCATTTTTGAAATCCCCTTTTCTAATAAAGTACTATAATCACTAAGATTTCCTTCTTTTTCAAAAGCTAAAGGATGTTTTCCAGAACTTGCAATTATTCCCTCTAATCTAACTAATCCCACACTATCTAATCCTGACTTTGCAGCCCTTTCAGCAAAATCTGGTAAATCTAATAACACCTTTAATTTTACTTTTTCTACATCTAAAGCTTCTTTTACTTCAGCTTTAGTAGTTTCACCAATTGCCCCTTCGTAAACCTTCCCATTAGAACCATCAACAGTTATTTTCATCCCATCTTTTAAAATTTCTGTAGCATTTCCAGTTCCAACAATTGCAGGAATACCCATTTCCCTACTAACAATAGCGGCATGACTTGTCATTCCTCCTTCATCAGTTATAATCGCAGTTGATTTTTGCATACTAACAACCATATCCGGATTTGTCATCTCGGTAACCATTATGTCTCCTTTTTTAATTTTTGTAAGATCATCCATACTTTTTATAATTCTTACAGTTCCAACCCCCACTCCAGGGCTAGCGCTTAATCCTTCTAATATCACATTTCCGGATAATTCTTTTTCCTCATGTGTTTTTTCAAGAGTTGTTATTGGTCTAGATTGAATTATAAAAATCTCTTTAGACTCTATTGCAAATTCTATATCTTGAGGTTTATCATAATGTTCTTCTAATTTAATTGCATAATCTGCAACTTTCAGGGCCTCTCCATTTGTAAGAACCTTAGATTTACTTTTGTCCTCACTTAATTTAACAATCTCATTTTTCCCACTAGAAGTTCTAACAACTGCTATCTTTTTTTGAGAAACTCTAGCTTCCTTTAATTCTAAATCTCTTGAAACTAAATAATAATCAGGTTTTATCTTACCTCCAACAATTCCCTCTCCCAAACCAAACACTGCCTCTATGGCAACGTCCTCCGTCATTCGAATTGGCTCTCTAGAAAATACAACTCCTGATTTTTCAGAATCAATCATTTTTTGAACAACCACTGCAATCAAAGCTTCCTTGAAACCCTTTCTATTTCTATAATAGATAGCCCTAGGAGTATAAAGTGAAGAAAAACACCTCTTAACATAATCTATCAAATCTGAATCTCCCTTAACATTAAGAAAGCTATCTTGTTGCCCTGCAAAGCTTGCATCAGCTAAATCCTCTGCAGTAGCACTAGATCTTACTGAAACAAAAATTGACTCTTGAGAATTTTTTAAAATAGCAAGTGCATCAGAACTAACTCCCATTTCATCAATTTTTTCACTACTCAATATTTCATAAGATTCAAGGATCTCTTCCTTTAATCTATCAGGAAATTTTCCCGCCTCTATACTCTTTCTTATCTCTTTAGAAGCCTTAGTAAGTTGATCTGTATCTTCCATATCAATCTTACTAATTATATCTCTAATTTTATCTCCTAAATTATTAAATTCAATAAAATAATCATAAGCTTGAGCAGTAATTACAAATCCTGGAGGAACTGGAAAATCATTATTAAACATTTCCCCTAAACTCGCTCCCTTACCACCTGCAACTGCAACATCTCCATGATTTATTTCTGAAAACCATCTAATACCTGAATCTCCAAAATCTTTATTTTTAGAAGAATTATCTTCAAATTGGCCCTCATTAGAATTATCTGGTTTTTGAGTTCCTTCATTCATATTTTCCACAGCCTCTTTAACTAAAAAACCCAATGGCCCACTCTCTTTTATTTCACTCATTTTAACACTCTTTATTTTAATAAGATGCTCAGAATTATATTTAAAGTTTGTGGGATTATAGTATTAACAATCTCTTCTTAATTAATTATTTTTTACCCTTTTAATTATATCTTCTAAAACATTTTTTTCAGCCTTTTCAAGAGAATTCCTTATTTCCTTACCAAAAGAGCTAATATTACTTCTCTCAATAACTACCAAATCCATAGGACCTCCTGAAAGAATATCATACTTAGATTTTTTTATTGCGCCTGTAGAAAGTCTTATTGCATCTTCTATATTCAAATTATATGCATCAAAGGTATCTCCATCAATGCATTCTTCAATATATTTTTCAGCTTCATCCTTACCACTCCCTAAAAAAATATAATTCCTATTCTTAGGTTTTTTTAAATTTCCAAAACTATCTATATGAAAAATATCTACATTAGGTTTATTAACTGCCATAACAAATTCATGTGTGGAATCAATATCTCCTTCCTCTTTCATATATTTTGCATTTAATTCATTTATTTCATAAAATCTTTTACCATTAATTGATTTCAACATCATTTCTTTTAATTTTTCAGCCCCAAAATTCGTATACCTTTTATCATCAGGATTTTTCAATTTATTATAAAATCTTCTTAATTCATCAGTATCCCCTCCAGAACAAGCTAAAGCCCAAAAATCTCCATGTATTATCTTTAATAAAGGGCGTTTTGCGATTACATTATCATCATCATCATAATAATTTAACTGGGTATCTGATGCAAGCACGATGGCCTCATCTCCAATATTAGTTTTCATGCCTATTATTGTAGTCATTTAAATTTCAAAAGATATTTTTATATAAATATTTATATAAAAAATCTATTTTTTAAATATATGCCCAAAGAATACTGGTCGGCATCTAGAATTGATACTGCAAATTATTGCAATATGAGATATTATCTAAAATATGTTGATTTAAATAAACCAAAATCATTGAGACTTTCAGCCTATGTAAAGGGAAGTTTATTACATAAAATAATTGAAGATTTCTGGACACATTTGGGGACTTTTGAAGAAGTTGAAAAAGATAAAAAAAATAATAAGAAAAAGGCAAAAGAAAAAAAGAAATATTATAATGCAGAAAGTTTTGGAAAATATGCTCAAGGGAAATGGATTCAAACTGTAATAAGAAATCAAGGTGTTAAAAACATTAATCAAAAAATCTTTTGGAAAGGAGGGTATGAAGATGAATCTGAAGCTTGGCAAATCAGTGCAACAATGCCTGCAATGACTTCTGCACTTTATAATGTAATAATAAAAGAAGGGCCTCCAATTTATTCAGAATTACAATTTGATTTTGAAGCAGAAGGACTTAGATTTAAGGGATTTATAGATGAAATTAGAATAAGGGATGGAAAAGTTGTAATTAGAGATTATAAGTCTGGTTCACCATTTTGGATTAAAGAAATGAAAAGAGACTTTGACCCGCAATTAACTTTCTATAATGCTGGCCTTTCATCTTTATTTTATGGAAATAATCAAAAAAGTAAAGATTTTGCAAAATCATTAGGATTAGAAAAACAAAGAGAGGAATTAATAAACTCTAAAAATTATATCAATCCCGAATTTGAGGAAGAATACTTTATGGTTGAAGCACCCTATTTATTAGAAAAAATGGATACAGATGTTAATTTTGCAAAAAAATTTTCAACAAGACCAGAAATAATTCATAAAACAAATAGAACTGAAAAGCATTTTTATCATCTTGTTAATAATATTAAAAAAATAAAAAAGAAAATTCAAAAAGGAGATATAAGTTTTGAGCATGGTAAAAAATGTGATATGTGTGATATAAGGCACATTTGTAGAAAAAAATCAACAGAAAATATTGAAACAACAGTAACTGATAGAAAAGGCAATCTCTTATTCAGTTTTATGGACCCTCCTTACCTAGATAATCCTTTAGAGCCTGGTGAAAATAAAATTGAAAATAATTCTCCAAAAGAAAATCAAAGAAAATTTGACTATCGTAGAAAAGAACCTTGGAAAGGTAGAGATTGAAAATACTTCTCAGATATAATTAAAAAATAGAAATAAAATAGAAATAAAAAAAAATTAAATTTATTCTTCAGACTCTTCGTCTTCAGATTCAATTTCAGATTCTGACCCCTCACCTTCATCACTAGATTCGTCTTCAGATTCTGATTCACTAGATTCATCTTCGCTAGATTCTTCTTCAGATTCTGATTCACTAGATTCATCTTCGCTAGATTCTTCTTCAGATTCTGATTCACTAGATTCATCTTCGCTAGATTCTTCTTCGCTAGATTCATCTTCGCTAGATTCTTCTTCGCTAGATTCATCTTCGCTAGATTCTTCTTCAGATTCATCTTCTTCAGATTCATCTTCTTCAGATTCGTCTTCGCTAGATTCTTCTTCAGATTCATCTTCGCTAGATTCATCTTCGCTAGATTCTTCTTCAGATTCATCATCTTCAGACCCTTCGTCTTCAGATTCTGATTCACTAGATTCATCTTCAGACCCTTCGTCTTCAGATTCTTCACTAACTTCTTCAGAAGATTCCTCAGAAGTTTCTTCACTAGATTCAGAATTTTCGTTCATTTGCGTTTCTTCTTCCATCTTAAAATCCTCCTTTGTATCTCTGAAAATAATGATTATTGTTTTTAAATATTTAGGTTTTAAAAGACAACGAGATTTAAGAAAAAATAAAAAAACATAGATTTTTAAACCATATATTATAACATATCACATGAAAAAAGAGAAATTCAGAAAAAAAATGAATAATAAATCTAAAAATCAAGGTTTTAAAAAAGATTTCAAACATAGTAGGAACTTCAATACAAAATTTCAAAAATTTACTCCAAGAACTTCTAAAGAACTTACATTAAGTGAAATAACTCCAGATAATAAAAAAGATTATATTGAAGTTATGGGAGTTGTTGATAGAATTATACAAACTGGAGGTCCAACAATTTTTAGTGTTTCAGACGGAACTGGATCCTTACCTCTAAAAGGATTTGATAAACCTGGTGAAAGGGCATATCCTGAAATAGCTGAATCTCAATCTATAAAAGCAACAGTGGAAATTGATGAATTTAATGGAGAATTAGAAGGAAATATTAAAAAAATAAGTAAATTAACAAATTCTGAGCATGATAAATTTGTAAAAAAAGTTGAAAAAATTCAAAGAGAGAGAGCAAAAGTTGAACCGACTCCATTTTTAGTTAAAAGTAAAATTCTTGATAAATTAAAAGATAGATTTATTGAAGCTGCAACTGAAATCAGATTAGCAATACTTCAGCAAAGACCCATAATTGTTAGGCATCATAATGATACAGATGGTTATAGTTCTGGTTTTGTTTTAGAGCGTGCGATATTGCCATTAATAATTAAAGAACAAAAGTCAGAAAAAGCCGCATGGGAATTTTTCATGAGAGCCCCTTGTGCTGCACCATACTATGAAATTGATGATTCTATAAGAGATACTGCAATGTCTTTAAGAAACGTTGCCAAATTTTCAAACAAAATGCCTTTAGTAATAATTGCAGATAATGGTTCAAGTCCTGAAGACCTTCTGGCAATTCAGCAAGGAAAAGTTCATGGCATGCAATTTATAGTTATTGATCATCACTTTTCAAGTAAGGATGTTATTTCAAACGAAGTATTAGTGCACATAAACCCATTCTTAGTTGGAGAAGATGGTTCGCATTATTCTGCAGGGATGCTTTGTACAGAACTTGCAAGATTAATTAGCTCTGTTGAAAATATAAATCAAATTCCTGCAATGGCGGGTTATGCAGACAGAATTGATCTAGGAAATCCTCAAGTAATGAAAGATTATATGGAAATTGCAAGAAAAGAAGGATATTCTAAATCCCTTCTAGGAGATATTTCAGAAGTTATTGACTTTGTTTCAGCAAAACTAAGATTTATGGAAGCTAGAGAGTATATTGAAACTGTTTTTGGAACTCCAAGAGATAAACAAAAAGCTCTTGTGGGATTAATGGCACCTTATATTGAAAAATTAAAAGCAAAAGGACTTGCTATTTCAAAAGCAAATGCTAACTCCCAAATTCTTGGAAAAACTACATTGCAAATTCTTGATATTGAAAATACATTTCCAGGATTTGGATTTTACCCTAAACCAGGAATGTGTGTTAGTATGACTCATGATAGCTTACAAGAAACTCAAAAAGTAACTAATCTTGTTACTGTAGGTGTTATGGGAACTGCAATGACATTAAGAGCAACTGATGAGGCTAATTTCTCAGTTCATGACTTCATAGAACTTCTAAATAAAAAAATGCCAGAAGCATTTGTAGAAGGTGGCGGACATAAAAATGCAGGATCTATAACTTTCTTACCTAATAAAAAAGATGAAGTATTTGAAATGTTAAGACAATTTATTAAAAGTAGAAGTAAATAATTTTAAAAATTAATTCTCAGATTCTTTCTTTATTTTTATTCCTTCCCTTATTAAATGATTATAATCATTAACATGGAAATTTTTAATCTTCCCATTTCTACCAATATTAAAAGTACTAACACTTGCATTACTTAATTGATACAATCTTCCTTCACTTGAATCTAAACTAAGAATATTAAGAATAAGTTGTAATAAAAAAAGTCCATGACCCACAACCAGAATAGTTTTACCCATATGATTTTTTAATAAATACTTATAAAACTTTCTTGCCCTCTGATAAGTTTCTTTTAAGCTATCTCCTCCCTTTGGTTTAAAATCAACAAATTCTTTTCCCAATTTTTTTGCATCCTCAGCATAAGACTTCCAATCATCCCTTCCTTTTTCAGCATAAATTCCCATATCATGCTCTACAATATTTTTAGTAAAAGTAATTGGAATATTTTCAATATAAGGTTTAATGGCATCTAAAGTAGTTATAGCCCTTAACATAGTACTACAATAAACTTTTTTTAGTTTAACATCATGAAAATAACTTCCCAGTCTTCTTGCCTGCTCCAATCCATCCTCAGTAAGCTCAGCATCAACTTTAGAAGGGATTCCTGCATTCCTTTTGGACTTTGCGTGCCTTACAAGATAAAGTTTCATTTTCCTCTTCCATATTAAAATTCAATTACTTTTAAATACCTTTTCCAATTATAGTCAATAATGGCAATTCCATATTTTAATTATCTAGGAATTCTTGGATTAATTCTTATTGCATTAGGTTGGATTCCAGAAACTATGGAAATAATAAGAAAAGGAAAAAATAACCTGAATCTTAAATTTAATATACTTTACACTTTTGGATCATTATCTCTAACAATTTATGCAATTTATGCTCAAGACATAATCTTTATAATACTAAACGGCTTCGCCTTTTTTATGAGTGGAATTGGTTTAATGTACAAATTTAAAAAATAAAATAAGTTTAGAAGATAAAAGCAATCAATAATCTCTATAATCTATCAGCATTCTTATAAGCATTAAACCCCAAATCATCTACCTCTATAATTTCTAAATCTATAGTATAATCTGGATGAGAAGTAAATCTTTTTGGAAAACTCAAATATTCTACCTCCCATCCTTTTTCTTTCATCTTATCTATATCTTCCTCAATCAGAGTAACTAAACCCCTAACAACATCTTTAGGGACATTTCTTTTCATAAACTTATGAGCAGTTTCAGGATTATGAAACATCGGGACCATAATTTTATCTTCTTTATCCTTCACAACTAAAATAGGAGCCCATCCCTCTTTACTACACTCAAATTGAAAATCTTGAGCCTTTAAATTTCCATCATTATATAGAACTCCATAACTTACCATAAATTATTCTAGAAACTAGGTTATTTAAAATTTATCTACGCCCCGACCGAGAATCGGACTCGGGCCTTAACCGTGACAGGGTTATATTCTACCACTAAACTACCGGGGCATATTTGAACTATATAATTTAGGTTTAAAAAACTTACTAATCTAGAATTTAAAAGTTTTACAAAAACTTAAATAGAATATTAAATAGCACTTAGCATGAATAAAAAAGCCGAATCAAATTTATTATCAATTTTACTATTAATTATACTTCTTGGAGTTCTAATTTATGCTTCATATTTTCTTTACCTAAATATTCCTCGAGAGGCTCAACAACTAGATGTTCAAATTGAAAAATCCAAAGAAGAAACTATACCCTTAAGTTCAGCAAACCAATTCTATCCCAATATGAAATTTAATCATAACCAAATTACATATTTAATAAATGGAGTATGTAATGAAATTGAAAAAGATAGGATGAATAGAGCATTCAACGAAATATCATTAGAGGTTCCTAAAATTTCATTTAAAGAAACATCTACTAATCCAGATATAAAAATAATTTGTAGTGAATCTGCAGAACCAGGAAAATCTATTGATGAAGAACATTTTATTGCGGGAGAAGGAGGTGCAAAACAAATAATCAAAACTGGCAAATTTAATATAATAACCAATGGGGAGATATTACTTTATGAAAATTCAAAAATAGAAACAATAAAATGTGATTATCCAAATGTAGAAATTCATGAACTCCTGCATGTTTTTGGATTTGACCACATAAATGACCAAAGAAGTATAATGTATCCATTAATAGAATCCTGTGAACAAAAACTTGATAGATCAATAATAAACGAGCTAAATCGACTTTATTCTCAAAAAAATCTTCCAGATTTATATTTTGAAAATCTTGATGCAACAAAAAAAGGGAGATATCTTGATTTTAACCTGACAATGAAAAATTCAGGAACTATAGATTCAGAAAGTTTTATCTTAACAATTCTTGATGATAACAAAATTATTGAAGAAAGAAATTTTGATGGAATCAAATACGGAGAAGGAATAAATTTTTATGCAACAAATTTAAAATTAAACAATCTTAATTCTAAAGAAATAAAATTCATAATAGATAAAAAAAATAAAATAAATGAATTAGATGAAAGTAATAATGAAGTTCAAATAAAAATATAATTATTCTTCTTCATCTACAAATTCGCCAATATCCATATCTTCTTCAGCTTCATCTTCAACTTCAAAGTCAGAAGAAGTATTTTCAGATTCTTCAGCTTCAGCTTCTTTTACTGCATTGTCTTCAAAACCATCTTGTTCATCAACAGGTTCACTAACAACTTCCCCACCAGGGGTAGATGAAGTTTTTTCACTTGCTAAAACGTCAGAATTATTTTCAAATGTATCTGCCATATTAAATTAGTTTTATTTAATAAAAAAGACTATAAATTTGCCTTTTTAAAACTTCCTAATCTATAATTTTGAAGTTCTTAAAATTTTAAAGCTTATCATTCCATCCCATGAAGGCCCATACCACTTCCAGATACTGAATTTTTACTCTTAGATGCAAGAACATCATCAATTCTTAAAATCATTGTTGCAACCTCTGTTGCAGAATTAATTGCTTGAATTTTTATTCTAGAAGGTTCAATAATTCCTTCCCTTAAAGAATCAGTTATTTGATCTGTAAATATATTTATTCCTGCATTTGATTCTCCATGATCATGTCTTGATTTTAATTCAGTAAGGATATCTATAGGATCTAAACCTGCATTTTCTGCTAAAGTTATTGGAATAAATTCTAAAGCATTAGCAAATTCATTAACTGCTAATTGTTCCCTTCCAGATAAAGAATTTGAAAACTCTCTTAATCTTTTACTCAATTCCATTTCTATAGCTCCTGCTCCCGCAACAATCTTCTTGTCCCTTACAACCGTAGCAACATCTCCTAATCCATCTTTCAAAGCACGTTCCATTTCATCCATAACATGTTCTGAGCCACCATGAACCAAAATAGTTAATGCCTTAGGATCCTTGCATCCCTTAACATAAGTCATAGACTCTCCCCCATTTTTAATCTCCTCAACAATTTCTGCATTTCCTAAATCATTTTGAGAAATGTCATTTAATGAACTAATTATTTTTCCCCCAGTTGATTTTGACAAATTTTCAATATCTGATTTTGAAACTCTTCTACATGCATAAATTCCTTCCCTTGCCAAATAATATTGGATGACATCATCAATTCCTTTTTGACAGAAAATAGTATTTGCATTTACCCTTTTTAATTTATCAACAATATCTTTTAACATTTTTTCCTCTCTATCTACAAATTCCTGTAACTGATTAGTATTACTTACAGAGATTTTTGCTTCATCAATTCCTTTAACTTCTAAAGAATCTGAAATTATTGCAATTCTCGCATTTTCAATTTTAGAAGGCATCTCTATATTTGCTCTATCTTTATCTATAATTACTCCTTTGATTAATTTTGTATCTTCAACCCCATTACTTTTATTCTTAACAATTTTAATATTATCTAAATCTACTTTTCCATTATCACTAATTTGTTTGATTGCATCAACAATTATCTCAGAAAATTTATTTTTAAAAGTTTCAGCCCCTTTTCCAGTCATAGCAGTTTTAACAATTGCCTTTAAAATATCATCCCTATTATCAAAATCTATACTTAATTCGTCTAATAGTTTTTTAGATTTATTTGCCGCAAGGTTATATCCTTTAGTAATAACTGTAGGATGTATTTTCATATCTAACAATTTTTCTGCATTTTCCAATAACTTACCCGCCAACATAACTGCAGTAGTAGTTCCATCTCCAACTTCTTCTTCTTGTGTTTTAGAAATTTCAACCATCATTTTTGCAGCAGGATGTTCAATCTCCATTTTATCAAGGATTGTAACCCCATCATTTGTAACAGTTATATCTCCTACTGCATCTACAAGCATTTTATCCATTCCCTTAGGCCCTAATGTGGTCTTAATAGCCTCACTAATTAATTTAGCTGCAAGAATATTATTTCTCTGGGCGTCCTTTCCAATAGTTCTCTCTGTACTTTCAGGCAATATATAGATAGGTTGTTTTTCATTCATTTTTTTTATCTGATTAAATTAATGCCTCTAAAATAACTTTTAAGCATTTATATGGTGAACAACAATCAAAATAATTTTTATAAAAGCTTTTAAATATAAATAACTACTAACTAAAAAGAAAGAATGGAAAAAGATAAAGTTTTTAGTGGAAAAATCAAGCAAGCAGGAATATTCAATTTTAAAGAGTTATACGAATTTATTTATGATTCACTAATGAGTGAAAATTATGATGTATTTGAAAATAAATATGTAGAAAAAGTTAGCGGAGATTCTAAAGATGTTGAAATAGATTGGAAAGCAACAAAAGAAATATCAGATTACTTTAAATTTGAAATAAAGGCAGATTGGTTAATACTTGGAATGAAAAAAGTAAAAGTTCAAAAAGAAGGAAAGGAAGTTTCTATGGATTCTGGAACTTTAGAAATAAAATTTACAGCAACATTGCAAAAAGACTATGAAAATAGATGGGAAGGAAGTGCTTTTAAAAAATTCTTAAGGGGAATTTATGATAAATATATAATAAAATCAAGAGTTGAAGATTATGAATTAAAACTATTTCAAGAAATTAATGAATTAATAGCACAAAGTAAAGCGTTTCTGACTATGGAAGGTCAGCATTCAATTCCTTAAATTTTATTTTCTAATAAATATAATATTCCTATAGCTATATATTTATATATCAAATTTTTATCATATCTTTATGAAAAAAAAGGTATTCAGCGTCTTAATATTATTACTTTTTAACATTTTAACAGTTAATGCTATAACTTTAGATGTATCTGAAAAAGAAATATCAGATACCTATATAATTGAATTTGATGAACCTGCAATTTTTGAACTAACAATAAGAAATCTTGAAAATATTGAGGAAACTTTAGAAATTTATTCATTAGTAGGAGTAGATATTGAACATCCTTTGTTTACAATAAAACCTGGCGAAACAAAAAAAATAAAAATAAAAGTAACCCCTCAAGATTCTCTCAAAATGAACAGAGAAGCCCCATTAAACTTTGAATATAAAATAAAAAATGCAAATAATGAGATGGTAAAAGGTTCACTTTCTATGAAAATTTTAGGTTTAGATTCCGTATTTTCAATAATCCCGGATTCCATACATCCTGAAACTACAAAAATTTTAATTGATATAAAAAATAACATAATTTATGACTTTCCTGAAACAGAATTTAATATAAAATCTGCATTTTTTGAACATAGTGAAAAATTATCCTTAAGGGCCAATGAAAAAAAACAAATAATAGTTCCAGTAAACAGAGAAAAATTAAAAACTTTTGATTCAGGAGCTTATTTAGTAAATACTAGGGTAACTGTTAAAGAAAAAAGTGCAGATATTGAATCTCAGATTAAATATCTTGAAAAAGAAGGTATAGAAACTTTTGAAAATGAGGAAGGATTTTTTATTAAAAGAACTGAAATTTCTAGAAAAAATACAGGGAATGTTAAAAAAACAATTGAAATACAAAAAAATAAAGGATTTCTCTCATATTTATTCACAACAACCTCTATTTCTCCAAGTAGAGTTAAAACATCAGGATTAGAAAAAACATACTACTGGGAAAGAGAACTTATACCTAATGAGGAGTTTAAAGTTATATTAAGGACAAATTGGTTTATCCCATTAATTATAATACTAATATTATTCTTCTCAATGAAACTAATCCGGAGAAATTTATATAGAGATTTAGAGGTAAAGAAAAAAGTTAATTTTGTAAAAACAAAAGGGGGACAATTTGCCCTAAAAGTAACAATAAGAATAAAAGCTAAAGAATTTGTAGAGAGAATAAATATTGTAGATAAATTACCACCATTAGT
>Ga0315338_1003341_pt1 | contig 14118 bp, 12 predicted proteins | sample ASW8metaG_FD_204518 | JGI IMG/M metagenome (GOLD analysis project Ga0315338, IMG submission 204518) | Ammonia-oxidizing marine archaeal communities from Monterey Bay, California, United States - ASW #8 | ecosystem: Environmental > Aquatic > Marine > Coastal | place: USA: California | collected... | reverse complement strand
CCTCAGCCCGCTGACGTACCAAATTGCGAAACGAATTGCGTAGTTCTTCGGGGGCTTCTTCTTCGAAGGTGGTGTAGAGTTCGATCCGCTGGCAACCTCTTGCATGAGCAAGCAGCACCTCGGCATCGAGCCGCGGACTGGAGGCCCCTTTTTCCTTAAGAAAATCAGCCGTCCAGGTCAACAAACGACCAATCGTCCACGTCGGTTCGGCGGTTGGCTCTTCAACAGACATCGCGTACGTGGCGGGGTAAAAGGAAGGGTGAGAATAACGATCTAATCGTCGGCACCAAACGAATCTCGCAGTTGCTGACGATCGTAATCGATCAGGCCATCGGTGACCATCTGCATGTCGCCCGAGAGAATCTGATCGAGTTTGTAAAGCGTCAGACCAATCCGATGATCCGTAAGCCGATTCTCAGGATAGTTGTAAGTGCGGATTCGCTGGCTGCGGTCGCCAGAACCGACCAGCGTCTTCCGCTCGTCAGCCCGTTTCTGGGCTTCCGCTTGCCGCTTTGCTTCGTAGACTCGTGACTTCAGCACACGGAGAGCTTTAGCAAGATTCTTATGTTGGCTTTTTTCGTCCTGACACTGTACGACCGTGCCCGTCTCGAAGTGAGTCAAACGAATTGCCGATTCGGTCTTATTCACATGCTGACCACCCGGCCCGCTGGCGTTGAATTTATCGATGCGGTAATCGTCCGGCTTGAGATTCACCTCGACGTCTTCTGGCTCAGCCATCACAGCAACCGTGGCAGCCGAGGTATGCACACGCCCTTGCGTTTCGGTCTGCGGCACCCGTTGTACGCGGTGCCCCCCGCTTTCGTACTGCAATTCGCGAAAGACGCCTTCACCAGAAACCCCTAACGAAATCTCCTTAAACCCGCCAAGTTCTGTAGGACTATGGTCCAAGATTTCAATCTTCCACTTTTTTGTCTCGGCGTGATGCTTGTACATCTCGTACAAGTCGCGAGCAAACAGGGCCGCCTCGTCGCCGCCGGTGCCGGCGCGAATTTCCATCACGCATCGTGTACGATTCGCATCCGCTCCACCCAACGTCAACTCCAGCAACTCATTCCACAGCTGCTCGCGTTGCTCGATCAAGTCGGGCAGTTCCATCTCGGCCAGCTCGCGCATTTCGAGATCGTCGCCGGCTATCATTTCACGAGTCTCGCTGATCTCGTTATTGAGCTCTTTGAAGCGGCGATACTTGGTAGCCAGCTTCGCCAGCGAGCCATGCTCTCGGGCAACCGACGCCAACTTATTCGAGTTCCCCAACACCTCGGGGTCAACAAGATTCTGTTCAAGCTCGATGAAGCGGTTGAGTTTTTCTTCCAGAAGTTCACGCATGCGGTTACTACCAAAGAGGTTGCTGCCAAAGAAACGAAGAATTCAATGCAAAAACGGCCACAGCAGATCGCCAGATCTACAATGGCCAGTTAGTAACGTGAAATCGGCAACTACTTCTCTGCTTTGGCCTTCTTACCCTTCTTGAGGCTGGCGTAACCTGCCGCGGCAAACTTGTTCTTAAATTTCTCGATCCGACCGGCGGTATCAACAAACTTCAGCTTGCCTGTGTAGAAAGGGTGGCAGGCATTGCAAATATCGACCTTCAGCTCTTTGCGAGTGCTGCGGGTCGTAAAATTGTTGCCACAGCCACAGTGGACCTGGGTTTCGTGGTATTCGGGATGAATATCGGCTTGCATGATCAGATTCCTCGCCGCTCGGGCGTTTCTGCTCCGTAGTTAGGCCACCAACTTAGTCGCCTAGTATTTCAAAGTTTTCCAAACCTCACAAGATATCACTCACCAACAGCGGCTACAAGGGCCCCCTGACCAAGGGAGAATCGTCCAAGCAGCAACTTCCCCTGAGCCAAACCCCAGAAAATTTGGCTTCTCGCACCTGATAAATCGCGTGGTCCCACAAAACACCTATTTTAACAGGGTAGGCCACCGAGCCGTTGCTTTACTCGCCACCCGATAGTTGTGATAATTCGGTGGGGAGCCAATTAGCGATTTTACCGCGATCTTATGATCAGCGGCATCATCCCAAGCCGTTTGCCAGTTCGCCTTTCTCGGAACAGACTGAATTAGCCATGCAGAGTCTCCCCTCGATCGCCTTTAAACTCTTGCTCACAGTGCTGCTGGTCTCGACCGCGCATGCCCGCAAGCCGGAACCCTCGCGGCTGCTCCGCACCCTCACCGGCACCAGCAATCCAGCTAAGCTCCGCGAAATCGAGAAACTGGCCCGTCGCCCAAAAGACCGTAACGCAGCCCTGCCCGACCTTATCGAAGCGGCAAACAACATCGCCGACAAAGCCGCCCAACATGATGCAGAGCGGCTGTCAGAAAGCACACTAGCACTGTGGGATCTGATCGGCTCGTCCAACGAACCCACAGCCACCGATGCGTTGATTAACCTATTACGGGCCGAGCACACCAAGGTTGCCATGGCCAGCGCCGAGGCACTTGGCCGTAACAACCGAACTTCGGCCCTAGTCGCCCTCCGTCAACAAATCAAACGTCCCGATTATGCGTCGAGCTATGCCTTTCGATTTTCGTTGCTGAAATCGATCGCCCTGCTCCGCAGCCCCGAGGCGGTCAACTTCCTCTTGGTCACACTGCCTACACTCGATGGTCAACTCAAGCATGAAGTCACCACCTTTCTAAGTCAGGTCGAACTGATTCACTTTCGCGGCGACCAAGAAAAATTCGACGCCTGGAAAGCCAATATTTGGGAACCCCTGGTAGCTTCGGGCTTTTCAAATGCCGAGCCGGGAACACCTGCCAGTTACCGGTCGCAGCACAAGCGCGCCACGTATTACGGCATGCCCATCTATGCTCGACGCGTTGTGTTCGTTATCGACCGTTCTCCTAGCATGGACGAGATGGTCGACGGGCAAAGTCGGTTGCGTCGAGCCATGCGAGAACTCACCCAGGTGATCAACGCCTTAGATCCCTCGACCGAGTTCTCGGTGGTAGTCTTCGAAGGGCGTGTGAAAGCTTGGCAAAAAAGTCTTGGCGAAGCGAGCCATAAAAATAAACTCAGCGTTATCAAATTCGCACGACAACACTACCGCTCAGGACTTACCAATACCTACGGAGCACTGCGCACCGCATTGAACCTCGACGAGAATACCGAAGCGATTTATCTTATCTCCGACGGCGAACCAACCACAGGCACCATCCAAGCCCCTGGCGAAATCATCGACGACATCACTCGCCGCAACGAGTTTCGCTACATTACCATCAACACGGTCGGCATCGCACTCTCAGGCACGGCTCAGCAATTTATGCAGGAACTCGCCGAGCAGAACGGCGGCGAGTACCGAGATACCCAGTAAGCCTGCCGCTCAGCTTTTATTGGCATATGTTCTTATTCGCAGGCTCTGGTAGAATCTGCGTCTAGCAATTAACCCTCAATTCGATTGGTCTCGTCGTTCCCAACCCTGTTAATTACCTTTTTCAAAACTAATTATCCCCATGCGGCTAGGCGAGCTAATTCGATTTACTCTGCGAACGATCGCCTTCGTCACCAATACCGTGGGCTGTTGGGTTTGCCTCGAACTGATGGCATTTTTCGGCAGGCGCCAGCGAATCGATGTTATCTATTGCTGGCTCGCGAGATGGTCGCGGAATAATCTTCGCATCTACGGGGTCCATGTCGAACGCTCGGGTGCAGGCCCAGACGGCAAAAAACTTTTCCCCGCTCACGATTCCAAGGGCGTGGGTCGCATCTTCGTGATGAACCATCGGTCAGGCATGGATATCCCTATCATCCTGACGCTGGTAGAAGCCCACATCATTAGCCGACACGATTTAGCCACCTGGCCATTTTTGGGGGTTCTCTCGCGGCGTGTGGGTACACTGTTCGTCGATCGCAGTTCCCAGCGAAGTGGTGCTTCCGTTTTAAAGACAGTAGCTGCTACGCTCGAAGCAGGCGAAGGCGTTGTCATGTTCCCCGAAGGCACGGCCCACCCGGGCGACGAAGTCCACGAATTCCGCACAGGCGCTTTTAAGTCGGCGCAGCGAGCCGGTGCCGAAGTCGTTCCCCTGGGAGTCGCCTACGGAGACGAAGCTGCCTACTACGGCAAGGAATCGTTTTTAGCGCATCTCAAACGTATCGCCGGCCTGCGTAAACTCAAAGTCGCGGTAGAAATTGGCGAACCGGTCGCCGTAGCAGACCGTTCTTCGCTAGAAATGCGCGACCTGATTCACCAGCAAGTCCAGCAGCTAGTGAACCAGGCACGTATTCGAGTAGATGCTCTTTAGTCGACGGCCGCTTACAGCGCGTCTTGAATCTGCTTGATCACTTGAGGATCGTTCGGCTTGGTCCGAGGTTCAAAACGAGCAATCACTTCGCCATCGCGGTCGATCAGGAATTTTTCGAAATTCCAGCTCACGTCACCCGCCCCCTTGGGCTTCAGGTCAAGCTTCGTCAGGTGCTTATAAAGATCGCTGGCGTCTTCGCCGTTGACTTCCACTTTTTCAAACATATCGAACTTCACACCGTAGTTCTGTGTGCAGAACTCTGAAATCTCTGCGGAGTCGCCCGGCTCTTGTTTGCCAAATTGGTTGCACGGAAAGCCCAACACAGCCAGGCCTTTCTTAGCATACTTGGCGTGCAGTTCTTGCAATTGCTCGTACTGCGGCGTCAGCCCACATTCGCTAGCCACATTTACCACCAAAACCACCTTGCCCTGATACTTCTCTGCCAGATTGACTTGCTTACCTTCCAACGACTTCACATCAAAAGCAAGCGACACCGGTGCTTTGGAATCTACAGATTTCACTTTCTTGTCTTCTCCCTGAGCTTGACTATGAAACAAACCGACACAACCCATGAGTACCAACAGTGGTATCGAATAGTTCTTAAGCATTTTTATATCTCCTTAGTTTGCCTTTGAAATATGCCACGACAACGGCTGTATTCTATCGCAACCCCAAAGCCATTCACAACCATTTTTCTTATTACCGAGCCAAGAAACTCTTTAGGGTGCCCGGGGCTTAGCGCTAGCGTACCCCGGAGCGTTACGTTTACGGGGGCATCGTCTTCACCCTCTTCAAAATCAGGTTCGTAGGGTGGGTGCCGTACAAAAGTAGAATCGACCAGCAGAGTAAATGTTTGTCGGCAGAAGAAACATCGTCTACATTTCGATGAAACCTACCATCGCTAGCGATTCAATGTTAGACAATCACTTCTCAGCTTCCACATCTTCTTCCACTGGAGAAGCTTCCTGCTTTGCCCGTAGTTGTGCTGCTCGCAACAGGTTGCCATGCCGTTGGGGCGAGGAATCCGCTTCCAGCAACTCGATGGCTTCGGCGTATTGCTCCAAGGCTTCATGCGATCGGGCCAGATTGTAATTGGCCCCAGCGGTCCAGGGACCGTCGGGCAATACCTTAAGAGTGCGATCTTTAAGCCATTGCATGGCAACTTCGTACATGCCGCGTTCGTAGCTCAACAAGCCCACCCAATAGCTGGCGTCGTACTTCGCGCGACGGTAAATCAATTGCTTGGCAGGTTCTAAACGCTCTAAGGCGGAATCCGGCACGCGGACGCGTTTGTTGCGGTACAACTCCATCGCCTCCAGGTGCCCGTCTTTAGCCTGCGCCAAGGGATCGTTGCGTTGATCTATGGGCACTTGCTTGAGACCTTGAAAATGCAACGTCCGCGCTTTCCAGAGTCGAGGCCGCTGCGCGAACACCAAAAATCGTTGGCCAGCATTCAGGCGCTTGCCCTGCGGCAACGAAAGCTCGGTTGCCATCATCTCCCAAGGATAAGTCCAAAGTTGTACGGAGCTGATACCAGAATCTTTAGGCAATGCGTCTGCAATGCGCTGGTTCTCGGCGGCTAGAACGACAAAATCGTCGCCTTCCATAGTTTGCTGAAGCAGCTCCGCCCGTTGCGTCAATTGCAAGGGCGAGGCCACTAATTTGACGTCAATCTTCGCCAACGCTTCCGCGGTGATCGGATATTGAAATTCTTCGCCGACGTCGAGTTTTCTCAGCAACTCGGGATCAGCAATCACTTCGGCGAGCGTTGCCGCTTTGGTAGGATCGGCTGCCGGAATTGGTAAACCCAATCGCAAGTCGTACAAATACAACTTGCCATCGCTCAGTAGCGCCGCTAACCAAGGTCGCTGCTCGCTCGGTTGCTCGCCAAAGTAGAGCATCACCACATCCAACTGCTGCTGTCGGCATAGTTCAGCAAAAATCCAAGCACGATGCTCAGCCGAGCCATGACCAAACATCAATGCCTGCCAAGGACGATGAATACTCTCCGGAACTTTGGGACCATCGAGCTGAATGTTTCGCACGGTCCAATCAAACAAGGCCGACGCCACCCCGTCATCATCCCAAACTTCGCCCTTCGCCCAATCCGAGATATCACGCAGCCAGATCGCTTGTTGCAGTTCTCGAATTTCAAACGACTCGAAAGCTCCTCCTCCCAGCATGTCAGCTGACAGATACGGTTTTAGCAACTCCGCTTCGCTGATATCGGTTGGTAATTCGGCCAGATGAGAATCGACCTGCCAGTCGCTCCCCGCCTTCTGACGGTTACGCAACCATTGATTCAGTCGGTCGACCATCTGGGTGAGCGCCCCTTCATCAGGGCTTGGCTCCCACCCCAGGGCGGGCTCACCACGTTTGATATAGCGATTCAACCGTTGCCGAATCTCGTTCATCCGTCGATCAGAAAAACGCCAAATCTCAATTCGCTCGGGTAGCGGCACAGGACCGTTGAGCCCGCCTTCGACAATCAACGCATTTTGCGGGTTGTTGACATCGAGACGTCGAACCGGCAATTCGAAAAAGGTCCGTTGCTGAATTCCAAAATCGCTACTTTCTTGGTCCGCAGCCACAAAGTACCGAACAATATCGCCTGCCCGAACTCCTAGCCGACGAAAATTGGCGTTTCCTTTAGGAACCTTCAAATAATTGTACGGCCCGTCAGGCACCTCAGGGGTAACGTCGCAGATGGCCAGTACTTCTTTGCCGTCAGCACTTTTAGCGTCGTCCAGTATCGGCTTCGGCGGTGCCAGTTCCAAAACAGATTCGTCCGGCAGATTATTCAGCGCCGTGGTGATGGTACTGAGTAATATCGCACTACTATCCGTATTTCTTGCCGCACTAGGACTCATACGCTGAGGACTCGGCGCTGCAGCACGCTCTTTCCCTCGGTCGGAAAAAAACAAGACGGCAGCTATCACCAAAGCGATTGCTATTAAAACTAAACGTAACTTATTCACTACAAGTCTCTTCAAAATTAAACGTTGCCTGGCGTATCGCTAGCAGACGGCGCATCACGTCTTCCAACTCGCCGAGAGGAAGCATGTTCGCGCCGTCACTAGGCGATTGATCAGGATTAGGATGAGTTTCGCAAAATAAGCCTTCGGCTCCGAGTGCCATTGCCGCACGCGCCAAAGGCTCGACCATTTTTCTGTTGCCGCCGGTTGCTCCGCCTAGTCCACCCGGCTCTTGTACGCTATGCGTTGCATCAAATACCACAGGCACCCCTAGCGATTGCATCTCGGGGATCGCTCGCATGTCGTTTACTAAACGACCATAGCCAAAAAAAGTTCCTCGTTCGCAAAGCAAAATATTTTCGCAGCCTGCGTCTGATAACTTGGTAACCACGTGTTGCATATCGCCGGGCGACATGAATTGGGCCTTCTTTACATTGACTGCTTTGCCCGTGTGGGCGGCGGCAGTTAGCAAGTCGGTCTGCCGGGCTAAGAAAGCCGGTATCTGGATCAGGTCGCATACTTCGCCAACCGCGGCAGCCTGGCTCGGTTCGTGAATGTCTGTAGTGAGCAGCAGCCCCGTCTCCTTCTTTACCGCAGCCAACTGCTTCAAACCTTCAATTAACCCGGGCCCCCGAATGGCACCACTGCTGGTTCGATTGGCTTTGTCGAAAGAGCCTTTGAACACCAATTGCAGCTCAAGCAGATTGGCAATTCGAGACAGTTCTTCGGCTATCTCTAGCGTGAGCGATTGATTTTCCAAAACACATGGGCCAGCAATCCACAGTAGAGGCTGGCTTTTGCCACAGCGTAACGGACCAATCTGGGCAGGATAATTTGGCACGGAAGTGCTTCTCAAGGCGAGTGATGGGCAAATAGAAACATTCGACGAGGCAGCAATATACCCTCAATCTGATTTACGAACTACGCGACAGATTAGTTCCAGTAACTGCGGCAGATTACTACCACAAATTAACGACGGCTTGACCGCAATTAGCACGGATAGCAAAGCAAGCCGTCTTATAAATCCCAGCTTCGGCCCCAGCATGTGTCTCAAAAAGAGAACCTGGCATTTTGTACTCTGAGCCTCGATCGCTACAAATTTTTTACTGAACCACGATTTGCTTACGTGCGTAAATTCATACTCAACAACGAGTTGCTATCACTCAGTCAGTATGAACATCCCATTATGAGACTAAAAACAGGCACTGTTGGCCTAAATCACTGGAAAAACGAGGGATGTGGCAGTTCCATGCAAATTGAGCCAGAGCACTACACTGCAGACTAATACACTGCCTATCTAGCAAGCCCTCTACCTCTGACGAATCCTGCTAGCTAATACCCCTGGCGTCTCACCCTAAACAGTTACCAAAAAACGACTTACAGATGTGCCTCGCCACTAAATAGCAGACTTATATGCATGCAAACGGCACAGAACATGCCTTATAGAGTTACCGAGTTTGGCAGGCTGGATAGCCAGCTGACAGGCTCCTTAAACCTTGCTGGCCCGCGGGGCCTCGGGTGAACTGTGACGAACTGGTTCAAATGCCCCTGACCGATTCGTTTAGTCAAAGAGTCTTTGGCTCATCCGAGGCCCGCATTTTATATATTTACAGCCAAAATTGCCTCTAATACAGAGATTCTAGCCTCTGTCCTGATAGTTTACCCAAATCTACAACCTGAGCTATTGAAAAATTCTATCAGGAACCTGGGGCCAACGTCCTCCTAAAGCTCCCAAACCACCAGATTGCAAATTCTGCGGGTGGGAACTGTCAGGCGAGTTAGGTAAGCTCTACACAGTAATGCTAGCCAGGCAAGATATCCGTTGCCTCTTCGCCGATAAATCACTACAGTCCCCCGCACTTTCCCCATCCTTCGAAGCTGGCCACGCGCCCTCACTAGGTAGGATTACTGTGATCTTGGTAAGACGAACTCCCTTTTCATACATATTTTCATCCACTGCTTTGCTTGTTCTGGCGGTTCTCCAATTAAGTAGCACAGCACTGGCTGCAGTGCCTACCGATACGCTTATGTCGTCTGAGACCCGCGGTTATGCCTCGGTCTCGAATATCGAGACGCTCAAGCAGCACTGGCGGCAGACTCAGTTGGGGCAACTGGTGCAAGACGAGGCTATGAAGCCGTTTATTAAAGATGCGAAGGCCCAGTTGCAACGGAAGATGACGGGGGTCAACGACAAGCTTGGCCTCGAGTTAGGTGATCTGAGCGAGATTGCTGGCGGCGAAATTGGCATTGGCCTTATCGAACGTACTGGCGAACGTGCAGTGGTCACCGTGGCTGTTGATACCACTGGGCACGAGGCCCAACGGCAGGAGCTACTCGAACGCGTTGACGAAGAGCTTACCAAGCGGAACGCTACCAAAAATGAGTCTGTTGTCTCTGGCACCACGCTCATTACTTACACCATTCCGCCCCAGAAAAGACTACTCGTCGAGCAAACGGCTGTCTTCTTTGTGAAAGACAACATGCTCTGCGCAACGGACAGCCCTACCGAAGCTCGCGAAATGCTAGGCCGTTTCGATGCTAAAGCTGTCGGTCGACTCATTGATGTTGAGGCTTATCAAAAAACAGTAAACCGTTGCATCCAAGAAGCGGATGGGCTGGTACCTGAGATTCGCTGGTACGTCGATCCCTTCGGCTATGCCCGAGCGATCAACTCACTGGCCAACCCAGATAAGAAACGTCCTGGAAAAGATTACCTGAAAATTCTCGACGCCGAGGGCTTCGATGCAATTAAGGGGCTGGGTGGATTTGTGAATCTTGCTGTGGGTGGTTCGTTCGAGCTTCTGCACCGCACGGCCGTCTATGCTCCGCCGATTTCTGGTGAGCCCAATAAGTATCAAAAAGCTATGCGGATGATGAAGTTCCCAAATAGCAATGCTCTGGATGCCCAACAGTGGTTGCCTCGCAAGTTGGCTAGCTACCGTACTTTCAATTGCGATTTGGACAACGCTTACAAATACGTCGACACGCTTGTCGACCGCTTCCTCGGGCACGACGATGCCTTTGCTGGGATGATCGAAGGCTTGGAACGTGACCCCTACGGTCCTCACATCAACGTCTACAACGATTTCGTTAAGCATCTCGGCCAGCGTGTGGTGCTTGTTACCGACTACGAAGTGCCGGTTACACCTCAATGCGAACGGTTTTTGTTTGTTGTTGATTTGAAAGACGAAGTGGCGGTTGCGAAAACGATTGAAAAACTCATGCTCAACGATCCCGACGCCACTCGAACCGAGTTCGATGGCAAAGTGGTCTGGGAAAGCCAAGAAAAACATGAAGACATTCCTGAACTAGATATTGATATCGAAATCGGTGATCTTGATTTGCTGGAGCCCGAGGAAGACACGCTGGAAGCTAACGCTCCGGTAGCGGGCCCAGGAGCTCTTTCCTCGGCTGTCTGTGTAACAGGTGGCAAGTTGTTTGTTGCTTCGCACACGAGCTTCCTCAAGCGTATCTTTACCCAAGTCGGGCCGAACGACATGCTTAGCACGGCAGGTGACTATCGCGAGGTCGACTCGGCACTGGCTCGTTTGATGCCGGGTGAGGCTTCGGCTCGTAGTTTTCTCCGCACTGATGAAGTGTATCGCCCCATCTACGAGCTGTTGCGACAAGGCAAGATGCCTGAGTCGGAAACGCTTATGGGTCGCTTTCTGAATCGACTGCTTACTCCTCCGGACGACGAAGACGAGGGCATTCTTCGCGAGCAGAAGATCGATGGACGTAAACTCCCCGACTTCGAAATGGTTCGCCGCTACTTTGGCCCCGCGGGCACTGTGGTCCGAAGCGGCGACGACGGCTGGTTCATCGTTGGTGCGACGCTCAGCAAGCTGGCTCCTCAGGCCAATGCAGATAGCCGCGTTTCTGCGGGTGAGAGTACGGTTCGGTAACGCCGGGCTGCTATTTTATTTCTGAAGTGCTGGTTCTGTCACGCTGTTTTTCCTTTTTTGGACAAAACTGATTAGCAAACTGCTGCGCTGATAGTGCTTGCGTGTCGGTTTTGGCACGATTCTCTGGGGGGCCATTGAGGTGGACAAAAGGCAAGGGAAAGGCGGGGTGTGGAATGGTTAGTCTTGTTTTTTTGAGTTGCGAGTTGTTGGGCGCGAGGCGCTAGTTATTTGTGATTAATGCCGAATAAGCTGAGTGCTGAAAGCTGATGGCTTGCTCCTATTATCTCGAAATGGGTGGGGGATGCTACAACTATTTTTGGCCACCCTGGGGGCTGGTATGTTGGCGGGGTTTTTTATTTACCACGGAGGACACAGAGGATCACAGAGGAGTGGTTCTTGTTTGTTGATAGTATTCGGCTTTCCCCTTTCCACTTTCGGCTTTTGTCTGGGTGGCTATTTTTTGTGGGTTGACGAGGGGTTGGGCTGGTTGGTGTTTCCCTTTGTGTGAGGTCTCTCGCAAAGGCGCTAAGGCGCAGAGAGGGGAATGAGGGGTGGGGCTCTTGTGGCTGCGCCACATTGGTAGGCCTGGGGGCCAGCCAGTGTTATCCGTTACGAATTTTTTAGTTCTGGCTTTTGCATGGTACCCAGCCGGAACTGCGCTGGGGCTTGTTCCGGCCTACTTTTCTTATCTGGTGGTATTCTTGGGTATTTTAGGTGGTATCCCCCAAATAATCGCATTGGGGGTTTCTTTGCTCTGGGCGAGTTTGCTGGTAGACTGAGATTAAGCCTCTTTTAGCCCGCTGTTACCTGAGCTATCACTTGACCGTGCTTGACGTAAATCGAGGAAACGATTGATGGGGAATCGATATTGCCAGTTGTTTGTTGTGTTGCTTGCGATGGGGGTTTGTCTGCATGGGACTGCAGGGGTGGTTTTTGGGCAGTTTAGTACAGTGATTAATATTCCGCCGGATGCAGTGCCTTCGGGTATTGGGTCTGATACGCAATTGAATTTAGGGGATGGGGGTACACTTGGTTGGAATTTTGACGCGGGTTCACCTGCCGGCACTAGCTTCAATGTGGAGGTAAACGTTTCCGGCGGCTCGATTCCACTTTATTTTGATGCTTATAACGGCAGTACAATAAACATTTATGAAGGGTCCATTGAAAAACTTTTCGATGCCCATAACGGCAGTACAGTGAATGTTTTTGGTGGATCACTTGGAGAAATGTTCAGTGCTTTAAGTGGAAGTGTGGTTAACATTTCAGGTGGTAACTTTGGTAGAATTTTTAGGGCCAGACCTAATAGTGAGGTAAATATATCTGGCGGGTCATTCGGGGATCGCATTGAAACCCATGCTGGAAGTACTGTTGAGCTTCTTGGGGGAAATTTTCAAGTTGACGGAGAACTCATCGGCGGCTTGGGCTCTGTCGGCAATCTTGTTCAGTTCAATTTACCTGACGGCTCTGTTTTAAGCGGGACATTGAGCAATGGTACTGCATTTGCTTTTTCAAACCAGGACGATGATGATTTCAGAAGTGAATCCATCGCCGACGGCACCATTTATTTAAACGCAACTGATTTACCACCGGTCGGTCCACCAATTGTTACTCTGCCAGATGACGCTTTACCAGTTAGCATACGTGCAGGACAAACGTTAGTAGTCAATAATGGTGGGGTTGTTGGAGACAATTTCAATGTGGACTGGGGTGGTACAGTAATTGTCGACGGCGGCCAACTTGGTAATAATTTTGAGGCTGTAGGCGCTCACGTTACTATCCTTGATGGCACTGTTGAACGTCACTTCGACGCTTTTTACGGTAGTACGGTGGATATCATGGGGGGTACCGTGGGTGCTTCCTTCGACGCCTCCAATGGAAGCGTAGTAAACATCTCTGGCGGATATGTAGAACGTTACTTTACAGCCAAAAGTGGCAGTGTAGTAAACATCACTGGCGGGACTATTAGTGACTCTTTTGAAGCCCTTGGCGGGAGCGTCGTAAACGTTTCCGGCGGTTCAGTAGGGTACAGCATTGGTGATCCCGCCGGTGGCGGAATAGGTGCAAGGGATGGAAGTACAGTAAACGTTTCGGGAGGAACAATAAGAGGTTTAGCTGCATACCAAAATAGTATTTTAAATATCACGGGAGGTGCAGTGGAGCATGGCATTGGTGCTTATTTTAATAGCAATATCAACATTTCTGGCGGAGCCTTCGATGGAGGCTTCAGCGTTTTCAATGACTCTACGATAAATGTATCGAGTGATGTCATCATGTCAGGTGATTGCACTGTTCAGTACGGTAGCATACTCAACCTTAGAGGTGGTACGCTAGCAAATGGTGTTCGGGTACGTAATGGTGGTGTTGCCAATATTAGTGGTGGAATCGCCAACACTCAAAGCCGTGTGCATGGAGAAAGTAGAATAAATCTATCTGGTGGTGCAGTAGATTCTCTTTACGCTTATGACAACGGCGAAATTGATATCTTTGGGTCGCAATTCATTCTCGATGGGATCGATATTACCGCCTTGTTAACTACGAATGTTGCTTTTCCGATTGCTGATCGAGATGTGAGTTTGACCGGTTTATTGGCGGATGGGTCGGCATTTAGTTTTGATTTAAATAGCACTTTCTTTTCGGGCGAGGATTATTTTGATGTTGGGGCTTTATTGAACCTAACGCTGGTAGCACCAGGTGATTTCGATGTCGACCTTGATGTTGATGGAAATGACTTCCTGAGGTGGCAGAGCGGGTTTGGGGGGATCTACGATGAAGATGACTTCGCCGATTGGGAAGGGAATTTTGGGATGGCAGCACCAGCGGTAAGTGTAGTGGTACCGGAACCGGGCAGTGCTGCACAGGTGACTTTCTTGTTTAGTTTGCTACTGATACGTCGCGGCAGGCGTAGAAGTCGGTAGGGGGATTGTTGCGAAAGCAGAATTCGGCGTTTAGTTTTGCTAGTGGTTGTTGGGG
>Ga0315338_1003340_pt1 | contig 14118 bp, 14 predicted proteins | sample ASW8metaG_FD_204518 | JGI IMG/M metagenome (GOLD analysis project Ga0315338, IMG submission 204518) | Ammonia-oxidizing marine archaeal communities from Monterey Bay, California, United States - ASW #8 | ecosystem: Environmental > Aquatic > Marine > Coastal | place: USA: California | collected... | reverse complement strand
TGCTGCTGTTTTCAATATCAACCGGTGTATTGCCTGCCAAACCTGCACCATGGCCTGCAAAAGTACATGGACATTTTCCAAGGGGCAGGAACTCATGTGGTGGAATAATGTGGAGACGAAACCCTACGGCGGCTATCCGCAATATTGGGATGTGAAATTGCTCAACCTGATGCAAAAGGCTCACGATCGGCAGGATAAATACATGACCTGGAATAGTGAAGGGATATACGATGGAATGACCATTTTTGAGGCAGCGGAAAAAGAAAAAACCAAAAATGGACAATCCCGTGTTTTGGGCTATTTACCGAAAGATCATGAATGGACTAAACCCAATATTGGTGAAGATGTTTCGCCGCCCAAATCAACGAAGAAAGATAAAATGGGATATATCACTGACCCTATTAAATTGCCGGAACACAAAAGTTTTTTCTTCTATTTACAGCGAATTTGCAATCATTGCACTTATCCCGCCTGTTTAGCTGCCTGTCCGCGAAAAGCTATCTATAAACGGGATGAAGACGGTGTGGTTCTTATCGATCAGGAACGGTGTCGCGGTTACAGAAAATGCGTGGAAGCTTGTCCCTATAAAAAAGCCATGTATAACGGTCAGACAAAAATTTCAGAAAAGTGCATTGCCTGTTACCCCCGTTTGGAAGGCAAAGATAATCATATTACTCCGGATGGTGTCCCGGTTGAAACACGCTGCATGTCATCCTGTGTAGGGAAAATCCGGATGCAGGGTCTGGTGAAAATGAATCAAGATGGTATATGGGCCAAGGATGAAGAAAATCCGCTGTACTGGATGATCCAAAAAGAAAAAGTAGCCTTACCGATCTATCCCCAGTTTGGGACGGAACCAAATATCTTTTACATCCCCCCAAGATGGGCCCCAAGAGCCTATTTGATACAAATGTTTGGTCCTGGAGTGGAACAGGCCATTGACCGCTATACAGCACCTTCCCGTGAACTCATGGCCATACTGCAATTGTTCCGCGCACAACAGGAAGTGATTTATAAATACAGCATTAAAAAGGGACCAATAATTTATGAAAAGAAAGTTACTCTGTCAGACGGTTCCCAAAGGGGCTTGGATATTTATAACGACACAGTGATCGGTTATAATGAAAAAGGGGAAGAATGTGTTCGGACAACGGTTGAAGAACCCATGTATGAACGTCCCAATAACCACTTCAATTCGATCTGAAATGAAAATTAGTTACGGACCAAATCGCTTTTTGGAAGCACGCTCAACCTTGTATGGAGCAGTGTCTGCTCTCTTTTCAGATCCCAAGAGTGAAAAGTTTGCCATGCTTATGACACCGGTAATTCAGGGTTGTGTTTTAGATGCCTGCTTTCAATTGGAAGAGCAGGACAATAGGAAGAAATCCACCCTATCAAGATCATTCCAAAAACTGATGACTAAACTGGACGAATCTAAAATAGAAAAAATTATGAAAGAATTTGTGGATGTATTTGGCCATACCTTATCCAAACAAATTGCACCCTATGCATTAGAACATTTGAAAAATTCAGATGTGTTTTTCCGAACACAAAAACTAGCTGATTTGAATGGGTTTTATAAAGCATTTGGCATGGAAGTTGAATCCATTGAACGGGCAGATTATATTTCTACCCAAACGGAATTTTTGTCCTCTTTGCTCTTGAAGGAATTGGTGGCAGAAAAAGATGATCTAAAGGAAGAAATGGAAGTCTGCCGGGATGCGTTCCAAAAATTTCAAAAGGACCACTTTCTGGATTGGACGGGAATGTTTGCGGAAAACTTGATTGAAAAAGCAGACGGGAAATTTTATCAGGTTGCAGGAAGATTTTTATCCAATATAATTGAATTAGAGAAGGGGGGGGAATATTCGAAAAACAATTAGCCTTTTTATATGCTTGATATTCGTGGGATGCGCCGGGAATCGCCCGATTTTAGAATCGATAATAAGTGTACCGACTATCCAGTGCAACATGTGCGAACATAACATTCATGCCGCATTGGAAAATGTTGACGGTGTGACAAAACTAACCATTGACCCCATCAGTAAAACAACTACGGTTCAATATGATTCATCCTTAATTAAACTGGAAAATCTTGAATCCCTTATTTCCCAAAGCGGTTATCATGCCAATGACTTAAAACCGGATTCTGCAGCGTATAAAAAACTGAATCTTTGCTGCAAGGTGCAAGATATTAAATGATGATTCCAATATGGAATATTTACAAAAGTCAATTATTGGTATACTGATGACAGTTATAGGTTTTTCTCAAACAGGTGAAATCAAAGGATTTGTTCATGATAGTGCCAATAGTCTACCCATACAATATGCTTCTGTGTCTGTCGTTCAAATTTCTGATGAAAAAATCGAAACGGGTCGTATAACAGATAAATTTGGTAATTATTCAATTCAGAACATTCCCGAAGGCCGTTATCGGTTGGTAATTGAATTCATTGGGTATAAACCATTTATGAGTTTGGATTTTTTTCTTCATAACGGCGATGAATTGGATATGGATACTGTATCTTTGGATTTGACTGTGTTGGCAGGATCTGAAATTGATGTTAGGGCAGAACGCCCCTTACAAAAAGTCGAAGTGGATAAAAAGGTTTACAATATTGAGCAGTTGAAAACCACTGCTGGTGGAACATGTTGTGATGTGCTGAAAAAAATACCATCTTTGGATGTGGGATTAGATGGAACAGTATCACTTCGGGGCACATCCAATGTTACCATCTTAATTGATGAAAAACGTGCCGGTATGCTGGGGGGTGAACGAAAAACGAATGCGGTTGCTATTCCTGTTCCTGCAAGTATGATTGATCGAATTGAAATTATCACCAGTCCATCAGCCAAATATGATCCTGATGGAATGTCGGGAATTGTCAATATCATTCTGAAAGACGAAAAATTGGAAGGCTATAACAGTGAAATTTCTTTGAATGGCGGTCATACGGGGAAATTGACAACAAGTGGATTGGTGAATTATAGATGGAATGAACTGAACTTATATGCAAAAGGGAATCTGAATATCGTCAATATGGCAGGTAATGGTGCACGGGATATTTCCTTAACCGATGTCAATAACGATCTTGTTTATCGGTCAAATGAGACCACACAGACAAATGCATATCATTCTATCAATTTTATAAATACAGGATTGAAATATTCTATTTCAGAAAACAGTCAGATAACCATTGATTCAAAATTCACTTTTTCCTCCAAAAAGTTGAATGATTCTACTTTTTTCGATTTAAATGGATTCTATCCAAATAAATTGATCGAAAGGGATGATAAGATAAATGGGCTCAATCAATCATACTTAATGGCTTATACATATCAGAACAGTTCCAATGCATTCCTAAATGCAGAATTGGCATATGATATTTATGATGAAAGTTTAACCCAAGATATTTTTCTAAATGATGTAATTGATAGAACTGTAGAATCTGATCTTTCAAAAAGATATGTTATTTTAAAAATAGATCATTTTAATTCCCGAAATGAAAATTATGTTACAGAATCAGGATATAAAGGGCGTTTTCTTTCCATCGAAAAACAATATGGTGTGGTTCTCAGTCAGTATCATTTCAAATATGGGGAAAAAATTCATGCATTATATAGAACAGTAAATTATAATATTTCTGAATCATTCAATATTAAACCAGGACTTCGGTTTGAGTGGGTCTTTTCCGAGAATGATTCCAGAGGGCATGATTCAAATCAATCACAAAACACTATTCCATTTCAAACAGGGCAGATAAAACTTGATTATGTTGAATGGTATCCCACATTCAATGCTGCGGTTAAACTGAATACTTTTTCAAACATCCACTTTGGATATGGCAAACGGGTAAATCGACCGGAATTCCATGCATTAGACCCTTTTCCTAAACACTTTTTCTATAGTTCCATCGATACAGTTGGGAATCCTGAATTAAATCCTGAATTCATTCATGCATTTGAAATCGGTTATGGTGTATTGAAGAGTAAATACAAATTCAATTCTTCCATTCATTACCACAAGATCACTGATTTGATTTTGTGGGATGAGGGGTTGGTGTCTGATTCCTTGAGCCTTTATACATATGAGAATTATGGTGATGGCACTCTTGTTGGTACAGAAATCAATGTTAAAGCTTCCCCGGTGACAAATTGGAAAATGTATGTAAGTGTGAATCCGTTCCGATATGATGTATACACTGGTAACAATGATCATGAATTCTATCAAGGTATTGTTTGTCGAGTTGTAAATACGATTGATTTTGAACGAATTGGAAAAATTGAATTGAACGGATCTTACCATTCACCCCATTCCCTTTTAAATGGATCTATCTGGCCCAATGGGAAAACCAATTTGGATTTGGCATTTCAGAAAGCATTTTTTTCTGAAAAGCTGATGTTGACAGTAAAAGTAACAGACGCATTAAATAAAGATCATTACGAAAGATCTATCCAAGAGTTTGACCATAGGCTCAATATCGAAAGTGATATCGATACGTTTAGGAAACAGGATGAACCAACTATTTATTTGGCTATCCAATACAAGTTTGGGAATATTTGAATCCAATGACCAAAACATCCCGATATTTCATAAAAACATCTTTCCTTTGTTTTGGTTTGGGGATGATGAGTGGTATCTGGCAGTATGGCCACTATGTGTATGACTGGACAGCACCGGCCACGCTGATCATGGCCCATACCCATATCATTTTGATTGGCGGTGTAATGAATATGATCATTGGTGTTGCTACCTGGTTTTTCCCTCGTTCAAAGAAAGGATACCAATTTTATAATCCACAATTAATGTTGTCACTGTATTGGGTACTGTCATTTGCAACTATTGGACGGTTCGTTGTTGAAATCCTGGCCGGCTATCAGCAGAATAAGGAGCTACTGATTATCGGCTTTTGGACTTCTGTCCTGCAAATGACAGTACTGGCCATCATCTTCTTTCAGCTTTGGGATCGGGTTCGGTCCAAAGGTAGCTATATACGTGAGGCCACGGGAGAAACATTTTAACTCTAATAAGGAAAACAGGTATGTATACTGCATTAAATGAACACATTAAACGGGTGAGACAGATACTTTCCAAAGACCTCAATGAAAGAGATATCATCGATCAGGTGGTTGTTTCAACAGCCACACTCTTGAAAGAACCCATCTCATTAGGCAGTGATCACCTAAAGACACCCGCAGAGGGATATGGTAGGAATCTACTGAATCAAGACCCTATTTTTGGGTTTGTGGTTGTGGCGATGGTTTGGCCCCCCAAGGAAGGAACCCCTGTCCATGATCATGGAACCTGGGGCGTAGTCGGCGTTGCTGAGGGGGGATTAAGTGTAACGAATTACATTCGAAATGATGATGGATCCCAATCTGGGCACGCTTCTCTCGCCGAACTCGGCACCATCTCAGCAAGAGCAGGAGACGCTACTCACGTACTGCCTCCAGACGAGGATATCCACAAGGTATGGAATTCAACGACTAAACAGTCAATAAGCATCCATACTTATGGCATGACAATTAATCGATGCAATGTATTCGACATCAAAGCAAACAGTGTTAAACAGTCTGAGCTCCATTACATCAATTTATGAATCACTCGATAAGTATAAAAACAAGGAAAACAATTTATAGGAGCAATTATGATTGAACAATTATCAGAAGTCCGATAATCCTGGTCTGCAATTTTATTATGATAATCAGACATAATAATCCCAATAATGGAATTGAATAATTAAACTATAAATGGTAACGTCAGAATATATGCTTTACAGTAAATCATCAGAATATGCTATTCAGGCTATGGTCTATCTGGCAGAAGTAAAGTCTAAAGAACCAGTATTAACTAAGAATATTGCAAAAGAGTATAATATTCCCTATCAATTTTTAGCAAAAATCGTACAAAACCTTGTAAAACACCGATTATTAAAAGCAACACGGGGACGTACAGGCGGCATTAATTTATATCAGGATGCAAGCAATATTTACCTTAATCAGATTGTGGATGCAATCGATGGGCCACCGCCCATTAAAGAACAATGTGCCATCGGTTTAGATCTTTGTAGTGACGATGTGCCTTGCCCTATCCACCATACTTGGAAGCCAATCAGAAAAGCTATCCGGGAAATGCTCGCATCCGAAAATTTGGAAGAATTGGCTCACCGAGTCATTGAAAAAAGAAGACGGATGAATAGTTAATATTTCTCTTAATGCCAATCAGCTATCATCCCACAAATAAAAAACCCGTCAAAAGACGGGTTTTCATTGTAGCGGGAGCTGGATTTGAACCAGCGACCTCCGGGTTATGAGCCCGATGTCTCTTCGACTATTTTTAATTGCCTGGATGGCGATTGAGCGTAGAGTTATCCCAAAAACAAGAAACATCCCTAATTAATTTCAAATTAATAGTAAAATACAACTATGAATAAAAAAGAGACCATAACCTTTGATTGGTTAAAAAGATATACTGGTACTGATCCAGATGAATATGGTGACTGGATTCTCTTGACTAATTTCCAGAATTATATTGAAAAATTTTCGATAAGATTTGATACAAAAATTAATGGTATTGGCGGACCGATGACATCGGCGATTAATGCTGATGGCCTTAGCATAATAAATTTTGGAATTGGAAGTGCAAATGCAGCTACAATTATGGATTTATTATCTTGTATTAAACCTAAAGGTGTATTGTTTTTAGGGAAATGCGGAGGATTAAAAAAGACTACAGAAATTGGTCATTTTATTTTACCTATTGCTGCTATCAGAGGCGAAGGCACAAGCGATGACTATTTCCCAAAAGAAGTGCCCGCAATGCCGTCTTTTAAGCTTCATAAGTATGTTTCTGAATTATTAGTTGAACGCGATATGGAATATCGAACTGGAGTTATATACTCAACAAACAGAAGAGTGTGGGAACATGATGAAAAATTTAAAAAATATCTTTGTAAAGTTCGTGTTATGGGCATAGATATGGAAACCGCCACAATTTTTATTACAGGCTTCGCAAATGGGATTAATAGAGGTGCTTTGCTATTAGTAAGCGATACACCCATGATACCTGAAGGAATCAAAACTGAAGAAAAAGATAGAGATGTTACACGCAAATATGTTGACCTACATATTGATATGGGGATAGAAGCGATGACAAAAATTGGCGATGAAGGTGAGAAAATAAAACATTTCAAGTATTAGATATATTTTCCCTAAACCTAAAATACTATTCACACTAAAAAATATAACAAAGAATAAATATCCACCCATCGGGTTATTAGACTGACCTAAGTCCACAAATAAAAGCCCCGACTAGGATTAATAACTCTCCGATTAGGTTATGAGCCCGACTGAATTTATTTAAACAGCGCCTGCATCTTTGCTTAATTCCTATTTTTTCACTATTTGAAAATCCACCACACCGTTGAAATTCGTACCGTCCACATTGATTTTTCCCGGATAACCAAGTGCATTGCCACCCATGGTATCACTGCGGGTATAAACCATGTTACCCAAAATTAAGTACCACAACAGTGTCGAGTCCGCACTATTGTTTATGTAAATCGAAGTAGTATCACTTCCCGAATATTCATTAACAATTAAGGTTGTGGTAAGTACTGAATTGGAATCAAGGGCAAAGGAAAGATCATAGGATTCATCAACATCATAGGAATTACCCCGGAGCGCAAAGGTAAAGACCTCTGCTGTGTTGATAACGAATGGTAAGTTGTCTATGAGCCCATCATCTGGCTCAGGCGGACCAACACAGTTATAAAATAAAGAGATTGCGAGAAGGATATAGGTATGCTTCACGCAGCATCATTCTCGATCTGATCTTGATCCGGTCGTTTCAGCTCCAGGTCAACAATTTTTTCCATTGGTTTTTCCAACTGGCGCGCCCGCGGTCCACTGAGTTCATCATAATGTTTCTGAACCGTACCAATAGTTTTTCCCAGGGCACCCAGCTTTTCTATGAATTTTTCCCATTGTTCCTTGAAAGCACTTACCAGAGCCTGCATATCCCCTGCTCTTTGCTCTAAAGAAAAGTTAGATACTGCCTGACGAATCAGGGACAAGATCGCGTAAAGCGTGATAGGTGAACAGAGTAGGATCCGCTTGGACAGAGAAAAATCGATCAGATCCTTATCCTCCTGGTTCAGGAATGAATAAATACTTTCATTGGGAATAAACATCAGCACATAATCAACTGTACCCGCTTCTGGGTCAATATAATTGCGTTTAGCGATTTCTTTGACATGATTGCGTACGTCAGCTAGGAAGGCTTTCTTTTCACTGTTCTGATCATTTTCATTATTAGCAGCAAGAAAACTCTCATAATGGCTGAGAGGAAACTTTACATCCATATTTATATGACGATCCTTTGGTAGATAAAAAGTGAAGTCCGGTCGGTCCCCGCCTTCCTGGGCCTGTTTGGCATAGTTAACACCTTCCGCAAGGCCAATAAAATTCAATATATCTTCCACCATTCGTTCGCCCCATTGACCCCGGGCCTGGGAACTAGACAGAATCTGCCGTAATTGTGAGGTTGTATCTGATAGTTCAGTAATACCTTTATGGGAAGCCTCCATCTGGCCTTTCAGTTCAGAGGTTTGTTTGCCGAGTCCTTCCAACTGATCCTTCATTTCCTTAATATTGATGTCAATGAGTTTTTTCTTTTCGTCTAGTTGTACATCAGAGGATTTCAGCAGTTCGCCAAACTTGCTTTCCGCCAGTTTCAGAAATGTTTCAATATTCTGATCTAACGCTTCCCGCGACATGTTGCCAAAAATATCTTTTAGGCCGTCCTCTCCTACTCGAGCCGAATCCAATTCTTTTTGGCGCATGAACCAGATGATCATTGCGCCGGCAAAAAAACCAATCAGAAAAAGTATGATACCGGTAATAAAATCCATGTTTAAAAATACGGTAAAAACTGTGTATCGTGGGCACCATTTACCACCGCATTATTTCCCGATTGAAGGAACACTACATTGACCTCCCCAGGCCGCCATCTGCACGGATGTTTTGTCCGGTAATATAACTGGCTTCTTCCGATAATAAAAACGCTGCTGTCTTGGCTATTTCACTTACATCTGCTTCCCGACCAAGTGGTATGGTAGAACGTATTTCATCACTTACATCATAGCTATCTACAAAACCGGGTAAGATATTGTTCATGCGTATCCCATCCCTTCCGTACTTATCAGCAAACAGCTTTACGTATGCAGAAAGACCCGCACGGATAGTAGATGATGTAGGAAAGGCCAAGTTGGGTTCCTCTGCGCCAAAAGAGGAAATATTAACGATGGAACCACCGTTTTTTTGCATTAAGGGTACTACCAAGCGGCACATCCGTACCACGTTCATCAATAACAGGTCGAAAGCCTGGCGCCAGTCCGCATCTGTTATTTCCAGTAGTTCACCTTTAGGCGGATGTCCAGTATTATTAACTACTGCATCCAGTTGACCATAGGATTCGACTGTCAGATCAACGAGGTTTTGCAGGTCATCCGAATTGGTTACATTGCCGACCAAACCTTTTCCACCTAATTCATCAGCCAAGGCCAGTATGCTATCGGTGGTGGACATTAGGACCACATGGTAATTATTTTTCGCCAGTTCTTTCGCACAGGCTGCACCCATACCTCGGCTGGCAGCAGTTATAATGGCTACTTTATGTTTCATATCAGAACAAAAATTAATCCCCAGCTAACCCAAGGATTTCTGCTTTTTCAGCCAGAGCATCATCGCGAGTTGGGTGATTAGGCATAACCTACAGTAGGTTAGGATCCGATCAAATCCAGAACCAAACGAATCACGTTACCCGTCGCTCCACTTGGCGTATATGGTTTTTCTTTTACTTTACCTTGTGAAGTAGTTTCTGTGTCTGCCCAAGCAGTGCCAGCAATATCAAAATGACACCAGGGAATACCCTCCTTGACAAATTCCTTCAAGAATGCTCCACCGGCAATGGATCCTGCCTGCATAGGTGCCCCAATATTCTTAACATCTGCTACCTTAGATCGAACCTGATGACAATAATCATCCCAAAGGGGCAGTTCCCATACCTTTTCAGCTGTAGCCCGAGATGAAGCTTTCACTTTTTTGATCAATTTTGCATCCGTACCCATAATACCTGTCGCTATGTGACCCAAGGCTACAATAACTGCACCAGTAAGTGTTGCGAAATCAAGGATGTATTCCGGTTTATAGTGTTTGCTGGCATAGGCCAGTGCATCTGCAAGGATTAGCCTGCCTTCCGCATCGGTGTTAAGCACTTCAATGGTCTTATTGTTATAGGCTTTCAGGATATCTCCAGGTTTATAGGCCTTTGCTCCGCTGAGATTTTCTGTAGAAGGCACTATCCCAACCACATTTATTGCCGGTCTTAAATCAGCTAAAGCATGCATAGTACCCAAAACCACAGCAGATCCACACATGTCAAATTTCATTTCATCCATTTTCGAAGCTGGTTTGATTGATATTCCACCAGAATCAAACGTGAGCCCTTTGCCAACAAGCACTTTTGGTGCTTCAGACTTTTTGGTGCCCCAGTATTCCATGACGATGAATTTGGGTGGTTCATCGGTTCCGGCAGCAACACCAGCTAAAGCGCCCATACCCATTTTCGTAAATTTTGCACGATCAAAGACCCACACCCCCATGCGACCTCTCCGGCCAATTTTCCGTGCTTCCTGAGCCAATTTTGTAGGGGTGGTAACATTCCCTGGGTGGTTTCCAAGATCTCGGGCAAAACACACGGCATTGGCTATAACTGCGCCCTTTTTCAATCCAACACGGTCCCAACTGCGAACTGTAACTTTTTTTAATAAAAATTGATCATCCTTATTCATAGTCTTGTAATCTAGGAACTGGTATGAACCCAGAATGACACCTTCTGCCTGGGCTTGGGCCGCACCTTCTTTATCCTGGGCAAAATCTTCCATTAATACAGTGGCCAGTTTATTTCTTATAGCAGTTCGTGCCACCGTTCCGCTAGCCCGCCGAACTTGTTCCAGGTCCAGTTTTCTTTTCTTACCCAAGCCAACTGCCATTAAACGGTAGTTTTTACCAAAAAATATTCTGGTTTCACCGGCACGGCCGGTGATATCGCCACCCTTAATTGCTGAACGTAACTGACCGCCTACTGCTTCATCTACATCCTTGGCCATTGGTGTTAACTTTCCGCCATTAAAAATACCAATCGCTATCACGTCTGCTGATAATTCAGACCATGTTTTCGTTGTAGCTGAAACGGTTTTCAAATGTGCCATGTAATGCTCCTGTTTAATTCAATGAATTTACTTTTTACCCTTAACTAGGTTATCAACTACACCGGGGTCTGCAAGTGTAGATATATCACCCATATTTCCTGTATCACCTTCCGCTATTTTCCTCAATATACGGCGCATGATCTTTCCTGATCTAGTTTTGGGTAATGCCGGCGTATATTGGATTTTATCTGGTTTTGCATGGGGACCAATATCCTTTTTAACACTTTCCAGAATTCCAACATTTACTTCTTCATTTTCTGCAACGCCGGTCATAAGGGTTACAAAAGCATAGATCCCCTGGCCTTTGATATCGTGCGGAAAACCAACTACCGCTGCTTCAGCCACACCTGATGCTTTTCCTATCGCGCCTTCAACTTCTGCGGTACCGATACGATGTCCGGAAATATTCAATACATCATCTACGCGTCCGGTAATCCAGTAATAACCATCCTCATCCCGGCGAGCGCCATCACCTGTAAAATAATATCCAGGAACTTGTGAAAAATAGGTGTCAATAAAGCGTTGGTGATCACCGTATAACGTGCGCATCTGACCTGGCCAGGACTCTTTAATCGCTAAAAGGCCCTGTACGTCATTGCCTTCGATTTCTTGCCCATCTTCAGTCAACAATACGGGGTGAATACCAAAGAATGGATTGGTCGCGGAACCGGGTTTGGTAGGCGTTGCACCTGGTAATGGTGTAATCAAGATACCGCCGGTCTCAGTCTGCCACCAGGTATCGACAATGGGGCATTTCCCTTTACCAATAATATTATGGTACCACATCCATTCCGGTTCCTTGATTGGTTCACCTACGGTACCCAATAAATGAAGGCTGGAAAGATCGCGGCTGGTCACCGGTTCATCACCTTCTTTCATCAGCGCGCGCAGGGCCGTAGGCGCAGTATAAAACTGTTTGACCTTATGTTTATCAACTACATCCCAAAAACGACCATAATCGGGGTAATTTGGGACACCTTCGAACATGATAGTAATAGCTCGATTAGCTAAAGGCCCGTAAACAATGTAGGAATGGCCTGTGATCCATCCGATGTCCGCTGTGCACCAGTAAACATCACCTGGATGATAATCAAAAATCTTTTCATGGGTAAAGGACGTGTATACAAGGTATCCGCCACTCGTATGCAGGACACCCTTAGGCTTACCGGTAGATCCAGAAGTATACAGGATAAACAGTGGATCTTCAGCATCCATTTCTTCCGGCTTACACTCTACTTCGGCTGTCGCCATCGCTTCGTGCCACCAGAGATCACGTTCATTAACCATTGACACTGGTTCACCGGTACGCTGGACTACAATTACATGTTCAATTGATGGTGTTTCAGCAACCGCTTTATCTGCATTTATCTTCATGGGAATATTCTGTTTTGTACCACGAACGCCCGTGTCCTGGGTAATCAATACCTTACAGGCTGAATCATTTATTCGGTCCCGCAAAGAATCTGGACTGAAGGCGCCGAAAACAACTGAATGTACGGCCCCGATGCGGGCACAGGCCAGCATGGCAACTGGCAATTGGGGAATCATCTGCATATACAGACAGACACGGTCACCTTTCTCTACGCCAATACTTTTCAATACATTGGCAAATTTCTGTACTTCAGCCAGCAATTCGCCGTAAGTAAAGGCCTGATCTTCTTCGGGGTTGTTGCCCTCCCAGATAATGGCAGTCTGATCACCATGACCAGCATCCACGTGCCGGTCCAGACAATTATAGCTTACGTTCAGTTTCGCGCCATCGAACCATTTTATTTTGCCCTTTACAAAATCAAATTCCCGAACAGTATCCCATTTTTTATACCAGGTAATTCGATCCGCAACTGCGGACCAAAATGCATCCGGATCAGACATGGATTTTTCATATAAATCCTGATACTGATCCAGAGAGTCTATTAAAGCACGGTCAGAAAATTCCTGATTAGGATAAAAAACAGGGTCAGCCATAAGTCAAATCCTCAAATAATAATACGGTTACAATACATCCTCGGAAAAATCCCGCTAATTAAGCGGATATAATTTATGTTAAGGAATATTTTATTGAATGTTTTTTTAGCCTATTTCAGGAATACCATTTTACGGGTAATGCTGAAACCATTGGCTTCCATCCGGTAAAAATACATTCCCGAAGGAACGGCATTGCCGAATGTATCCCTGCCTTACCAGACCACCTGATGGTAGCCAGCATTGAAGGGTTTGTTCGCCAATAGAACTATCTCTCTGCCCAGCAGATCATAGATCGCAATGCGCGTATGGGCATCTTCTGGCAATTCAAAACGAAATGATTTTACATCTGAAAATCAAATTCCACCCGGTTCTGGCTGATATCGCATATATATAAATTCTACATTTCGATCAGCAACTACGACCTGGTCATCAAATAATTCATCCAAGTAATACACCCGCAATCGATGGGCCCCAGCTTCCAGGTTTAGTTTGATCTTTTCATCACGCCAGGTATGTTCTCCATTCAATTCAAAAGTAAATCCCTTTTCCTTTGATCGGAATTTTATCGTATACATAGGATTCATTATAAAATCCGCAACGAGTCGCTTCGCATCATGGACTGTTATCTCATGTGTTGCGGGAGCATAGCCATTTTTCTCTAGCTTAATCTCGTGGACCCCCGGCTTCACTGAATACCCCTTAACAGGAGCCGAGCCAATTTCCTTACCATCCAGGATAACGGTAGCACCCTTGGGCAATACTTTCACATCCAGAGTTACCTGGGCCATTACTGAGACAACAAAAAACTGCAAAATCAGGATCTGCTTCATTGTTTGACTAAATCCAGATCATCCGGATCGCTCACAAAATAATTTTCAGC
>Ga0315338_1003339_pt1 | contig 14120 bp, 11 predicted proteins | sample ASW8metaG_FD_204518 | JGI IMG/M metagenome (GOLD analysis project Ga0315338, IMG submission 204518) | Ammonia-oxidizing marine archaeal communities from Monterey Bay, California, United States - ASW #8 | ecosystem: Environmental > Aquatic > Marine > Coastal | place: USA: California | collected... | reverse complement strand
AACACCATACGGGTGATAGAAGGCGACACCGATGCCACCCCCTATGGCGGCGGCACCTATGCATCGCGCGCCACCGCTATCGGCGGCGAGGCCACCTATCAGGCGGCGCGGGCGCTACGGGAAGAAATCCTCATCATTGCCGGCGCTCTTCTTCAGGCGGAACCCCATACGCTCGATATCGTCGATGGCAATGTGGTCGATACTGGCAGCGAGACAATGCGCATTTCGCTGGCGGAGATAGGCCGAATCGGTCACTTCCAGGTTGGCGAACTGCCCAATTCCCTGCAGCCAATTCTGTCCGCCACTCGCCGTTTCCGGCTGACCGATGCCCTTTATATCTTCACCAACGGTATCCAGGGCGCCTATGTGGAGGTCGATACCGACACCGGGTTCATTAAGCTGCTCAGGCATTGGGTGGTGGAGGATTGCGGCCGGGTGATTAATCCGCAGCTCGCGGATGAGCAGGTTCGCGGTGGTGCCGTGCAGGGTATCGGCGGCGCCCTGTTCGAACATTGCGTCTATGACGAGGCCGGCCAACTGCAGAACGGCACCATGGCGGATTATCTGACCCCCATGGCGGGCGAAATGCCCGACATCGACGTGACGCACATACAGACGCCGACCAGTGTTTCGGAACTCGGCGCCAAGGGTGTCGGGGAATCCGGGACCGGCGCCGCGCCAGCCGTCGTCATGAATGCCGTCAACGATGCCCTGCGGCCCTTTCGCGCCCGGGTGACCGCCCAGCCGATGACCCCGGAATCGATCCTCATGGCGTTGGGGAAAATATAGGGACGATGTCAACGCGAACACTTCCCCTCACCCCTCCCGCAAGCGGGAGGGGTTGCGAAGCCTGGGCGAGCCAACGAGCGAGCTTAGGAACTGATGGGTGAGGGAAAAATGCAAGGGAGATAGCCATGATCGTCGATATCTACACCCATATCTTTCCAGCCACTGCCTACGAAAAAATGACCGCCATGTCCGCCGATTTGGGCAATATAGGCAAGCGCATCGCCAATATGAAATTCCTGCACGATCTCGATGGCCGGTTTCGCGAGATGGATACCTACGGCGATTACCGCCAGATCATCTCGCTACCCAATCCGCCGCTCGAAGACGTCATGACCCCGGAACAGGCGACCGAAGTGGCCAAAATCGCCAACGATGCCATGGCGGAACTGGTGCAAAAACATCCGGACCGGTTTCCGGCTTTTGTCGCCGCTATTTCCATGCTCGATATGGATGGCGCCCTGGCAGAACTGGACCGCGCCGTCACCAAGCTGGGGGCCAAAGGGGTGCAGGTCTTCACAAATGTCGCCGGCCGGCCGCTGGATTCCCCGGAATACGATCCGGTATTCGAAGCCATGTGGAAATTCGGACTGCCAATCTGGATGCACCCCGTGCGGACCTCCGCCTCATCGGATTATGCCTCCGAGCAACTTTCCCGCTTCGAAGCCTGGACCATCATGGGCTGGCCCTATGCGACATCGGTCGCCATGCTGCGCCTCGTCATCACCGGCCTGTTTGACCGCTATCCCGGCATCAAGATCATCACCCACCACATGGGCGGCAATATTCCGTTTCACGAGGGCCGGGTCGACAACGCCTTCGCTAATATGGGCAGGCGCACGGTCGATGAAGATTACCTCTCCCTGAAAAATGCACTGCGGCGGCCGCCAATCGATTATTTCCGCATGTTTTATGCCGACACCGCCATGCATGGGGCGGTTGCGCCCCTGCTGTGCGGGCTCGAGTTTTTTACCGCCAATAATGTCGTCTTCGCGTCAGATGCCCCGTTCGCATCGATCGGCAAATGCATCGCCGCGGTGGAGCGCCTTGCCCTCGACGGGGACACAGAACACAAAATACATGCCGGCAACGCCGCCCGGCTGATGAATATTTCGTTTGACTAGGCTGTTGGATATGCGGATCAGGGCAGTGGTTTTCGATCTGGACGGCACGCTGGTCGACAGTGCCCCTGGATTGCAGACCGCCGTCAATGTTGTCCTCGAAACGCAGGGCTGTTCGTCAATTGGGCTTGCGGACGTACAATCCATGATCGGCGACGGTATTCCAGCGCTGATCAACAAGGCTTTTGCCCAACGCGGCCGCACCCTCAGCAAACAAGAAACCGACAAGGCGGCGAGCCAATTTCGCGATATTTATGCCGATTGCGGCCCGCGCGAGACACCGCTTTATCCCGGCGCCCGTGACAGCCTTAATAAGCTGACCTCCCTTGGAATTTCGCTCGGCCTGTGCACCAACAAACCGCAGAGATCGACTGAGCCGCTGCTCGACGCGCTCTTGATTGATCATTATTTTACCGCTGTTTTCGGCGGCGATTTGCTCGCGGGCATCCGCAAACCCGATCCGCGCCACGTACTGGCGGTGCTCGCCCGGCTCGGCATTGGCGCCGCCGAAGCGGTCATGGTTGGTGACAGTCCCAACGACGTCCTCGCCGGTCAAGGGGCGGGAATACCGGTTATCGCCGTAACCTATGGTTATTCTCTCGGCCCGGTCGAAGCGCTGGGCGCAGATTATTTTATCGACAATTTGCGGGAATTACCGGCATTGCTCATGGATGTATAGTGGCCCGGTGGTCAGGAAGCCGGCCATCTCCCTTCCTCTGCCATTTCCTTTTTTTTGCGGATGAATGGAACTTTGGCTTTGCAGTAGGTATGCTTTTCGGTGAGTTTGCCGTCCTCAAAATGCAGAATATCGAGCCCACGATAGGCCCCCTGGCGGTTATCCTGTTCCAGCGTAAGGACCCAGCGGATCATGGCTTTACCGGCATCAACATCGAGAAATAAATCCTCGGTGTGAAACCGCATGCGGCCATATTCTCCGGCGAATTGCGGCACGAAGGCGGCGCGGATGGCCTTCCCGCCAACATGGCGGATATCGTTGAACTCGTCATAGATGGCGTCGTCGGCGAAATAGGACATGACCTCGTCGATGTCCTCGTGGTTGAACGCCTCGGTGAAATCGATCACCAATTTTTCCAGATCGGCTCGGGCAGCTAGTTCTTCGTACATGTCATCTCCTCACACTCGTCGTACCCGGGGCCTGGGTCCGGCTGTAAGCCGGACCGCGGACAAGCTCCGACCGGGGTACTCAGATTATCACAGGATTTAGATTGCCCGCCATGGGCGCGAAGCGCACTTGGGCCCGGTAATGACGAAGCAGGCGTACTGAATGGCCACCCTTGACGCCTCGGACCCCGCACCACAGTATCCGCGCAACAGCAAATATAGGAGAAAACCATGGAGCCCAAAGTCGGCGGCACGCCCCCTGGGGCAAAACACGATTATGCGGTTCCCTTTGAATCCGTCCGGACACTTTTCCTGAAATACAAAGAACGCGATCCCGACAAGATAGCGCTGGTCGACGTCACACAGGAAAAAAGCATCACCTTCGGACAGATGCATGAGGCCGCCAACCGGATCGCCAACTGGCTGGTGGCACGCGGTATCCAGAAGGGCGACCGGATTGCACTGCTGTCAGAAGAACGCCTGGAAAAGCTGATCCTGTGGATGGGGATCTGGCGTGCCGGGGCGGTCTGCTGCCCGACCAATGTCGAGATGAACATCGAATATGTCGCGGAAATCCTGTCGCATCTCGACTGCAAATTAGCGCTTTACGATTCAGAGCTCGATATCAACAAGATGACCGATGGCGTTCGAATCGAGAGCGTCAAATTCCAGGACTGGACGGACAATTTATCTGGCGACTTAACGAGTGACGAGCTTTTCCAGCAGATTGCGGCGATTCCGGCCGAACCGGAATGCGATCGCGACTATGGGGCAACCGACGACGCGACCATCTTCTGCACCTCAGGCACCACCGACAAGCCGAAGAATTTCCTGATCGATCATCTGGCGCACTGGTCGTTCGGTCTGTCGACCCTTGACCAGATCGGCCTCACCGAGGACGACAAAACGCTGGAATACCGATCCTTTGGCTGGAATTCGCCGCAGGGCCTGTCGCTCCTGCCGTGGCTCGAGACCGGCTGCACGCTCCATATCGCGCGGCGATTTTCGCACGGCCAATTCTTCGATTGGATTAAGAAATACGAAATTACCTTTTCGGTCGGTATCCCGACGGTCATCAACATGCTGCTCGACCGTCCGACCGGCGTTACCGCCAAGGACGTGCCGAGCCTGCGCCTGATGAGTTCGTCCACCGCGCCGCTGACGCCGGAGCGCTGGAAACAGTTCGAGAAAACCTACGGCATCAATCTGCTGCAGTTCTTCGGCTGCTCCGAAGGTGGCTGGGTGTGCGGCAACCGTCACTATGCCAAGAAATACGGCACCGTGGGTCCGCCCGCCAAGCATCAGGAATTCCTGCTCGTCGATGAGGATGGCAACGCCGTGCCGCAGGGCGGGGAAGGTGAGGTTACCCTCGGCGGCCCGCAATGCGCCAAGGCGTCGATGACGGCGGACGGCAAATGGGAGGACCTGTACGGCCAGCGTGTGCGGCTCGGCGATCTCGCCATTATGGACGAAGACGGCTTTATCACCGTCACCGGGCGGCTGAAGGATCTGATCATCCGCGGTGGGGTGAATATTTCCCCGGTCGAGGTCGACAACGTGATGATGCGTCACCCCAAGGTATACGAGGCCGCCGCCGTGGGTGTGCCCGACAGCATCTATGGCGAGGAAATAATCGCCTACGTCGTGGTGCGCGACGGTGAGGCCATGAGCGAAGGCGAAATCAAGACGCATTGCGACAACAACATGCCGGGCTTCCGGGTGCCGAAGCAATTTTATTTCATTGACGCGCTACCCAAGAACGATCGCGGCAAGGTACGCCGGCCGGATTTGCAGGCGCTCTGGCAAAAGGAACATTCGGCGACGTGAGGCCATATGCAAATTTTTATGCCTGGATGTGGCCGTACAAACTCTCTGATGTCATCCCGGACTTGATCCGGGATCCAGTCATCGCCCGCCCACTGGACTCCGGTTCAGGTCCGGGGTGACAATTGAAGTAGCTGACATGCAATGGCCAACTATCCGACGAATATCATTGGAACGTAATAAAAATGCGCGGGCTATGGGTTACCGAATATACCGACTTTAACAAGCTGACCATCGAAGATATCCCCCGGCCACTGCTAGAGCCTAAACAGCTTCGTCTCAAGGTTCATGCCGCCGGCATCAGTTTTTCCGCCAATCTGGTTGTCACCGGCGAATACCAGCGCAAACCGCCTTTGCCCTTCACGCCAGGGACCGAATGCGCCGGACTGGTGATCGAATGCGGGGCGGAGGTGACCCGTTTCAAGCCAGGCGACCGCGTTTGCGCGGCGCTCGACTGGGGGGCCTATGCGGAGGAAGCCATAGCCTGGGAAGTCAACACCTATGCCATCCCAGGAAATCTCGGCTTCGCCGAAGCGGTCAATTTCAATGCCTACGCCACGTCCTGCGCGGCGCTGACCTGGCCGCATCTACTGAATGTTCAGCCCGGTGAAACGCTGCTGATACATGGGGCGGCCGGCGCCATCGGGCTCGCCAGCATCGAGATCGGCAAGATATTGGGCGCCACGGTGATCGCAACGGCCAGCACGGCGGAAAAACGCGCCGCGGCAAAGGATCACGGCGCCGATCATGTTATCGATTATTCGGACGGCGCCTTTCGCGACGACGTCAATGAACTCACCCATGGATGCGGCGCCAATGCCATTCTCGATCCAGTGGGTGGCGACGTGTTCGACCAATCGCTGCGCTGCATCGCGCTGGAGGGACGCATCGCGCCAGTGGGCTTCACCGCCGGCCGCGCACCGCAGATCCCCGCCAACATCGTGCTGGTAAAGAACATCACCATCTGCGGCCTGAATATGGGCACCTATTATGGCTGGAGCCCCAACGATGTGCGCTATGAGATGGAAGATCGCGTGCGCGCCCTCCTGGACCGGTTCACCCAATGGGCGAAAGAGGCCAGGATCCACCCGCATGTTTGTACCATGTTTCCACTTGAGGAATTCAAACAGGCCATGGCGATGGTGACCTCTCGGCAATCCATCGGACGTGTCGCGCTGGTTATGGAATAGAGAGGTTTAACGGCCGTTCTGAAGGCTGCCCAGGGAGACACGGGGGGGTCCAAGGCCCGCCGGTACGGCCCGGTATTTATTTTAGGAGGCCGGTCTAAGTCCCGCCCGCCGCAGGCGAACCGAACGCTGGCCTAACCGCAAACCGTCCTTACCGCGTCGGCAATTCGCACCGGGCCGGGCATCAGGTGATCCTCGAGCGGCTTGCTGAGCGACACATGGACCGGTGGCCGGTTTACTCTTTGGGGTGGCGCCTTGAGAAGATCCATGCCCTTTTCCGCCGCCAGCGCAATGATTTCGGACGCGATGGAGCAGCGCGGCGGGCTTTCATCGGCCACCACCAGCCGTCCTGTCTTGGCGAGTGAGGTTAGGATTGCATCCTCATCGAGCGGCACCAGCGAGCGTAAATCGACGATCTCCGCATCGATCCCCTCCCCCGCCAGCACCGCCGCCGCCTCGAGCGCGGCCACCACCTGCAGCGACACAGCCACAATGGTCACATCGGCGCCGACCCGCTTGATATCGGCAACGCCAAACGGGATGTCGTAGGGCCCCTCCGGCACCTCCCCTTCGCGCTGGCTAAGAAGCTGGTGATCGATGAATACCGTCGGGTTGTCGCTCTTGATCGCGGTCCGCATCAACCCCTTGGCGTCGGTCGGACAGGACGGCATCGCAATTTCCAGCCCCGGGGCGTTCCACAGCATGGATTGCGGGCTTTGGCTATGCTGCACCGACCCGCCGCCGCGCAATCCGTGGATGACATGAAACACCACCGGCGCCTTCACGCGCCCGTTGGACATATAGTGGGCCGAACCTGCCTCATGAATGATCTGGTCCCATGCGCGAAACATGAAGCTCGCCGTTCCCATGGGCACCACCGTACGCACATTATCCATCGCCGCTCCTGTTGCGATGGCGCAAATTCCCGCCTCGGAGATCGGCGGGTTAAAGATGCGGCCGGCATATTCGGTCTTGATGCGTTTGGAGAGTGCGTTGTTACCGCCGCCCTCCATTGCCGACGCCCAGACCAGCGCTAGATTATCGTCTTCGGCCATGCATTCCGCGATCGCTTCGACCACCGCTGCAGCGTGTGTGATGATTGCCATGATCAGTTACCTCCCGCCCGCGCCAGCACATAATCCGGTATCGTTTCTATATCGGGCAGCGGCGAGGCAAGCGCAAATTCCTTTGCCCTTGCCATGGTTTCGGTTGCATTGCGATCAATTTCGGCTATCTGATCCTGGGTGGCGGCGCCGTCGGCGACCATCGTGCGGCCGAGCCGGAAGATCGGGTCCTGCACTTTGAACCAGGCCTCATACTCACCACCGGTCGAGCTGTCGTCCCAGATCATGGAAATATCGGTCTTACCCGTAACCATCCGAGGATGCCCAAAGTTGTTACCCGGCCAGCGCTCACTCAGCGCTTCGATAAAGATGGGTTCGCCGCTCGCCCGAATCCGGGCGGCACAATCTCTGAACAGCGTATCGACGGCGTTGACATCGCCACCGTCAACCTCAAAACTTTCAATACCAAGCGCCTTCGGCGTTTCGATAACCCGTCCTTCCGGAAGGTTAGAGGTATTGCTTCCGCCCTCTGTTTTCAGGACCGCGCCAGGCGTGTTGTTTTCACAGACGAAGATTACCGGCAAATGCCACAGACGCGCCAGATTGAGGGATTCGTACACGACTCCTTCCTCGAAAGCACCGTCACCAAACATGGCGACGCCAACTCCGCCGGTTTTCTTGATTTTCGCCGCGAACGCGCCGCCGGCCGCCAGCGGCACGGAGCCGCCGACCAGGGCCGAGGTATGCGGCATGCCAAGCGTCGGATCGGACAGATGAAACGTGCCGCCGCGCCCGCCGTTTAGCCCGGTCGCGCGGCCCAGTATCTCTGCCATAGCGGCATTCGGATCAGCGCCGCGTGCGAGCATATGGCCGTGATTGCGGTGCGTCGAATAAATCCGGTCTTCAGGCCTGAGCGATGCCATCACGGCAGCACCGGTCGCCTCCTGACCGATGTAAAGATGATAGTGCCCGCCGAAAGCGCCTTCTTCAAAGAGGGCTAACACCTCTTCCTCGAAGCGCCGAATGGCGACCATTTTATGGAAAATATCGAGTGAACGCGCGGCATCTGTCATGGCAGCTCTCCCTCAATGGCCTCAGCAAAGTATGGGCCACGGAGCAGCAGGTATCAATCCCGGTCAAGTAACCCCATTTCCTGATCGAGCGAATTGCGTAGGGCGACCGAGTTGAAGACCGCCACTGAATGAATAAAAGGAGTAAAACAAGCCCCACGAGACAACATGCGTCCAAAGCAGGCTTGTCGTTCGGACACGCTACCTGACAGCAATCGTTACCTATATTAGTTTTATTCGTATGACTAAAATGTTAATTCCTCTATAAGTTGTACCGATCAGCATAAAATGCATCGCATATAGTGGTAAACACGGCGAGGTTTGCAATAACAGGATGACTACACTGAGAACCCGCCGAGCTTGGTTTCGAGATATTCGCTGAGGCCTTCGTGGCCGCCTTCGCGGCCCAGGCCAGATTCCTTCATACCGCCGAACGGCGCCGCCGCGCCGGTCGGGTTGATGTCGTTAATACCGATAATCCCAAAGCGCAAACCTTCAAACGTGCGCATGGCGGCCGACAAATTCTGGGTATAGACGTAGGCGGCAAGCCCGTAGTGGGTGTCGTTTGCCATCGCCAGAATATCGTCGTCGTCGTCAAACGGAATGATAGGGGCGACCGGCCCAAAGGTCTCCTCGCGATAGATCAGCATGTCGGGGGTGACATTGGCGAGCACGGTGGGCGCATAGAAATGGCCACGATCGAGCCCGTCATCCATCAGCCGGTGGCCGCCACAGAGAAGTTCCGCGCCCCTGGCGGTGGCGTCCGCGACCTGCCGTTCGACCTTCTCAACGGCTTTTTCGTTGACCAGCGGGCCGATGGCGATACCGTCGTCGAGACCGTTGCCGGCCCGCATGCGGGTGACGCGGGAAACGAATTCCCCGGTAAACGCGTCGACACCCGAGCGGTGAACGAACAGGCGGTTGGGACAGATGCAGGCCTGGCCGGAATTGAGATATTTGACTAGCACCGCGCCCTTGGCGGCAAATACTGGATCGGCGTCTTTCAATACCAGGAACGGCGCATGGCCGCCGAGTTCCAGCGACACCCGCTTCATCTGATCGGCGGCGCCGCGGGCGAGCAGCTTGCCGGTTTCGGTGGAGCCGGTGAAGGTGATCTTGCGGACTAACGGGTTGGTGACAAATTCTTCGCCGATGGGGGCCGGGTCGAGCCCGGTCACCAGATTGGCGACACCCTCCGGCACGCCGGCTTCAGCCAAGATCTTGAAAATCTCCATGGCGCAAAGCGGCGTTGCTTCGGCCGGTTTCAAGACGATGGTGCAGCCCGCCGCCAGCGCCGGCGCCACCTTGCGGGTGATCATCGAGACCGGGTAATTCCACGGCGTTACCGCCGCCACCACGCCTACCGGTTGGTGCAACACGACAAAGCGCTGATCGCCGCGCGGCGCGGGGATGGTTTCGCCATAGACCCGCTTGGCTTCTTCGGCATACCACAGCAGGAAATCAGCGCCGTAGCGCACCTCGTTCATGGCCGCGCGCAGCGGCTTGCCCTGTTCCTGGGTCATGATGCGGGCGATGTCGGCCTGACGCGAGTTCATCAGTTCCCAGGCCTTGTAAAGGATGCGCGACCGGTCATAGGCAGTCATGCCGGACCAGCCGGTAAAGGCTTCATGCGCCACATCGATCGCCCGCGCGGCGTCGGCCCGGCCGCCATCCGCCACATCGGCAATCTTCTCGCCCGTCGCCGGGTTGGTAACCTCGAACGTCTTGCCTCCGGCCGCCTCACACCACGCACCATTGATGAACATTTTCTATCTCTCCCACCCTATTTGGCGTTTCATACCATTGCCCGGACATTCCCGATAGACCATGGCCCCCGATCATCGCCTCTCTTCCGCTGCAAGGCCAACCATTGTAATATGCTTGATGATCCATGGTCGTGAGGACTGCCGGCGATGATCTATCCGTTTGACCTGCGGACCCAGACGATCGCGGTCGGCAGCCGACTGTAGAGAGGACAGGATTGATGAACCTGACGATTGATATTGAACCACTTTCCAATGTGCTGGGGGCGGCGGTCCGGGGCGTCGATTTGACCAGGCCCGTCGATGACAGGATTGCGGACAATATTCGGGACGCGTTTCACCGCTATTCGCTGCTGTGTTTTCCGGGTCAGAAACTCAGCGCCGATGACCAGCTTCGCTTCGCCAATATCTTTGGCAAGGGTGACGGTGGGGTCCGTGAAACAAAGGAAATCGGCGCCAAACGCACCGGCAACCGGGGCGTCATGTATGTCAGCAATATCCGGGAGAACGGCAAACCCATCGGGGTTCTGCCCGACGGCGAGATGCAGTTCCATTCCGACGGCGCGCACCGCGACAGCCCGTACCGGGCGACCACGCTGTACGGCATCAAGATCCCGTCACGTGGTGGCAACACCCTGTTCGCCAATTTGTATGCGGCCTATGAGGCGCTGCCCCAAGCCACCAAGGACAGAATCGACGGGCTGAAAACCCAGTTCGTCTATGATTATGATGCGCAGGAGCGGGACTTCACCGATGACGACGATACCAACCTGCCGCGGGCAGTGCATGATCTGGTTAGGATTCACCCGGCGACAGGTCGCAAATCGCTCTACCTCAGCCGCCTCATGTGCCGCCGCGTGGTGGACATGGACCCGGCGGAGAGCGAAGCGCTTCTGATGGACCTATTCGATCATGCGGAAAAGCCCGAATTCGTTTACGCCCATAAATGGGCAATCGAAGATCTGGTCATCTGGGATAATCGCTGTCTCAACCACGCCCGCACCGACTTCCCAGCCGACGAACAGCGCATGCTGCGCCGCTACACGATCTCCGAACCGGACGCGCCGGACGACCAATGACGCAATAACGACGCAATAAAGGCCGCTGGACGTTCATTTTTCTCTCCTATTTTGTCATTGCCGGGCGAGACCCGGCAATCCAGGTTATTTTCGAATACTGGATGCCCGGGTCTGGGCCCGGGCATAACAATTAGGGGGAGAATTTAAAACCCGTCCAAAAACGCCTTCAGAGCGGCGTTGAAATCCGTGGGGTTTTCCAGATTTGAGATATGGCCTGCGGCCGGGATCATCACGTGTTTCGCCCCGGGGATGGCTTTGGCGGCGTCGGCCAACGCTTCGGGTGGCGCTCCCTTGTCGTTGGCGCCGCCGATCAGGAGGGTGGGGACGGTGATCGCGCCAAGCTTCGCACCGAAGGCAAGCGCCTTGAGCGCTTCGCAGCAGCCGGCATGGCCGGTTGGATCGGTGCCGCGGATCATGGCGCGTACCTTGTCGAGGACGGGGATATTGGCGGCCACGGATTCCGGCGTGAACCAGCGCGAAATGGTGGAGTCGACCAGACCCTCCATGCCTTCTTCGGCGGCTACATCGATTCGATGCTGGAAATAAGCCTGATAGTCGGGCGGCGCGTCGGGTCTTGAATCGCAGGCCGTAAGCGACAGCAGACGGTCGCCATGTTGCTGGGCCATACCATAACCCATCATGCCGCCGATCGAAAGACCGCACCAATGGGTCTTATCGATACCCACATAATCCATCAGAGCCAGCGCATCGGCAATGATCATCGGAAAACTGTAAGGCCCTTCAGGTGCGCTCGACTGGCCGAGGCCGCGAATGTCGTACCGCAAGATGTGAAAATCGTCGGCCAGAAGCGCCGCCTGATCGTCCCAAAGCGTGAGGTTGTTGCAAAGCGCATGGGCAAAAGTGATCCATGGTTTTCCAGCGCTGCCGGAAACTTCGTAATTAATAGATATGCCGTTCACGTCTGCCTTCACGGTCACCTCCGAGCGGGTTCGTCTATCACGTCACAAACCAATTACCGGACCCTCCGGGATCTGTCCAGCACTCCACCTTGCGCCCGGACGGCCATTCGCTTAGACAATGCCCAGAATTCAATTTCACAGGCGAGATAATGAGCACGACACGAAAAGACGCCGCCCCTGGCGCCCCAACGGATAAATTGAATGACTTGCGCGGCACGCTGGAATGGTTGCGGAACGAAGGTGATCTGGTGGTCACCGATAAGGAAGTCGATCCGGATCTTGAAATAATTTCGCTGCAGAAAAGGTTTGATGGTGGCTGTCCGATCCTGTTCAACAACATCAAGGGTAAGCCCAACCACCGCGTAGTCACCAATTTGTTGAGCGACCAGACCGTCATAAACAAGATGTTCGGCTGGCCGGACAATGTTACCCGCACAAGGATGACGGCCGATGCGCTGCGTCATCCCCTGCCCCCGGTGACGATCGACCAGAAAGATGCGCCGTGCCAGGAAGTGGTGATCGAAAATCCAACTGAAGTGAACGATTATCTCGTGCCAGTCCGGCACACCGACTTCGAGCCGGAACTGACCGTCGGATCCGGCATTCGCTGTGTCACCGGCGATTATTTCGAAGGCGGCGCCGATCTGGGCTATAACCGGATGAATTTCCGCTGGGGCAATGTGGGCACCTTCCAGATATCACCCGGATCTCACATGTGGCAGGTCGTCAGCCGCTATTACAAAGCCGACGCGCCGATCCCCATCACCATCTGTTTCGGTGTGCCGCCGAGCTGTACCATGCTGGCGGGTGCCGGGTTTGACTATGTCATTCTGCCTGAGGGATGCGACGAAATTGCGGTCGCCGGAGCCTTGCAGGGCTCACCGGTCCGCATGGTCAAGGCACGCACCGTCGAGGCGCTGGCACTTGCCGATGCGGAGGTCGTGCTGGAAGGCTATGTCAATCCGCGCGACCGCCGGTTCGAGACCGCCGAATCCGAAGAATCCGGCATGCAGGGGCGGCATCATTTCCACCCCGAATGGTCGGGCTATATGGGCAAGGCCTACAAGGCGCCTACCTTCCACTGCACCGCGGTGACCACCCGCAAACCGGAATCCAAACCGATCATTTTCGCGCTCGGCGTCCACACCATGGATGAACACAACATCGACACCACCATCCGCGAAGCCGCGATCTATGAGCTATGCCACCGGATGCAACCCGGCATCGTCACCGACGTCAACATCCCCTATTCGATGACCGATTGGGGCGGCGCCATCATCCAAGTCAAGAAGAACAGCAAGATCGATGAAGGCTGGCAGCGCAATTTCATGGGCGCGATCCTAAGCACGTCACAGGGCGCGCGGCTGTGTATCGCGTGCTCGGAAGACACCGACATTTACGACATGGACGATGTCATGTGGTGCCTGACGACGCGGGTCAATCCGCATACCGATATTCTCAACCCGCTGCCCGGCGGACGTGGCCAGACCTTCATGCCGGCCGAGCGCATGACCGCCGGCAACCGCGAATGGACGGCGTCCAACACCCGCTTCGAAGGCGGCATGGGGATCGATGCGACCGTGCCCTATGGCTATGAGGAGGACTTCCTGCGGCCGCAATATCCAGTCGACAAGGTGGACCCGAAAAACTGGTTCAGCGATGCCGATATGGCCAACATGACGTCGCGCATGCACGGCTGGATGCATTCGCTAGCCAGGCACGGGCGGTAAGGTAATTTTCACTGAGCCAAGGCGATCCGCGATCTAAAGTCCATAGAGCGCCTTGGCATTGTCGCCGAGAATTTTATCACAGATAGAGGCCGGGATTTTGCCATCGCTCCTGATGGTGCGAAGCGCCTCGATTTCGGTCGAGGTGTCGTGATGGCCATAATCGGTGCCCACCACAAGGTTGTCTTCCCCGGCGTAGGTGAGCACATAATCGAGATCGTCGGTCGTCTGGCAAGCAACCCACATATTGTTGTCTTTCATTAAATTGCTTGGCATTTCCTCACCCCGGAACATTTTGTATTTGAGCTCCAGATCGTTTAGGGCATAGGGGACCCACTGGGCGCTGAGCTCGATAAACCCCCACCGTACCTTGGGGAACTTTGCCGGCGTTCTGGTCCACAGCAAATGATGAAAGGCGCCGACGCCCGAGAGCTTGAATCGGTTAAAGGCGGATCCC
>Ga0315338_1003338_pt1 | contig 14125 bp, 13 predicted proteins | sample ASW8metaG_FD_204518 | JGI IMG/M metagenome (GOLD analysis project Ga0315338, IMG submission 204518) | Ammonia-oxidizing marine archaeal communities from Monterey Bay, California, United States - ASW #8 | ecosystem: Environmental > Aquatic > Marine > Coastal | place: USA: California | collected... | reverse complement strand
GCGCTGACCCTCCGGAATCACGACCTCGTGCGTGCGCACGCGACCCTTTACGAGCGTGTCGAGGATCTCCGGCGTCGACTGTCCGGTCGACAGTTCGTACTCGCCGACCTTGACCTGCGAGGCGATCTTCTCGGCCCGCGCGAACCAGCGCGTGACACGCGCGTCGCGGATCAACCCTTCGGCTTCGAGGGACGCAGCGACGCGACCGAAGGGCTCGCCCCGTTCGACCTCGAAGGAGACGACGCGCGCGCCCGGGCCCGCTTCCTCGACGGGCGAGAGTGCGCGATCGACCCAGAGATAGGCGCCCGTGGCGCAGGCGAGCCCGACCAGGCCGAGGGAGAGGAGGATCTTCATTCGGAAGCGTCCGCCGGATCGCTCGCGTCCGTCTCGACCGGGTTCTGTTCGGCGGCTTCCCGTCGTGCGAGGTCCAGTTGTGCGAGATAGGTGCGTAGGATGATCGAGGCGGCCATCTCGTCGACTACGCCCGCCTTGCGTCGACGCGCTCCGCGTTTCTTCGACGTGTGTTGCTGCTGCAGCACGCGCTCCGCCTCGCGCGATGTCCAACGCTCGTCGAGTGTGTCGACGGGAATGCCCGCCGAGGTGGCCAGATCGTTCGCGAATCGGACCGCGCGTTCCGCCTCGGGTCCGCGGCGTCCGTCCATATGGATCGGGAGGCCGACGACGGCTCGCCCGATCCCCTTCTCTCGGATCAGTTCTCGGAGCACACCGATGTCGCGCTTGCGTCCGCGCGAGTCGACGATGCCGGCGGGAAAGGCGAATTCGCCCGCTTCGTCCGAGATTGCGAGTCCGATTCGCTTGCTGCCGAGATCGACGCCGAGTACACGCACGGCGGCGAGTGTAGCGATTCGGATCCCTCGACGTGCCCTCGTCTGGAGCTTCGCGGGGCGCGCGGCGTGCGTGCCGAAACGAGACTTCGCCTGGGGATGGGCGGGTGATCTACCTATCATGTCGCGATGAAGATCTATACGACCGCACCGCTCGAAGATCCGAGGGCGGCGGGCCCGACGTTTCGGCATCTCGAGGACATCGGCTACGACGGGGCCTTCACATTCGAAGCGAAGCACGATCCGTTCCTGCCGCTCGTATCCGGGGCCGAAGCGACGGACCAGCTCCGACTCGGGACGGCGGTGGCGATCGCCTTCGCTCGGAGCCCGATGAACCTGGCGAACCTGGCGTACGGGATGCAATCGATCGCCGAGGGTCGATTCGTGCTCGGTCTCGGGTCGCAGATCCGTCCGCATATCGTGAATCGCTTCAGCATGCCGTGGTCGCATCCCGCCAAACGCATGCGCGAGATCGTGCTTGCGATCAAGGCGATCTTCGCGCGCTGGGAGGGGGTGGCGGAGCTCGATTTCCGTGGCGAGTTCTATCGACACACGCTGATGATTCCCGCCTTCGATCCCGGGCCGAATCCCTTCGGACCACCGCCGGTCCACGTCGGGGGCTTCGGTCCGCGCATGATGGAGGTGGCGGGGGAGGTCGCCGACGGTTTCATCGGACATCCCTTCAACACGCGTCGCTCGATCGAAGAGCGTGTGTTGCCCGCGATCGAACGGGGACTCGCCCGGTCGGACCGGACGCGCGACGACATAGACCTCGTCTTCGCGGTGATGGTCGTGACCGCCGACGAAGAGGAGGCCTTCGAGGCGTCGAAGCTCGCTGCCCGCAAGCACCTGGCTTTCTACGGATCGACGCCCGCCTATCGCCCAACCCTCGATTCGCACGGTTGGGGCGATCTTCATCTCGAGTTGAACCGGATGTCGAAGGAGAACCGCTGGGACGAGATGGCCGGCCTGATCGATGACGAGATTCTCGAGACGATCGCCGTCGTCGGCCCGAGAAACGAGATCGCGACGAAGCTTCGCGCTCGCTTCGAGGGGATCGCCGATGGCGTGAGCCTGACACACAACCGTGCGCCGGATCCCGAACAGTGGTCAGACATCGTGGCGGAGCTCCGACGCACGCGCGGCTGAGCGCGGACGTCGGCCTTCGCGTTCTCGCGCATCCGAAGCGGAGATCAGGAGTCGGCGCTCTCGCGCGTCTCGATCTCTTCGAGTCGTCGGAGAGCGCGGTCGCGCACGGGTCGCGCCGCGTGTAGCGCTGCGCGTTCGATGCTGCGCCGCGCTTCCCGCGTCGGAAGGATCGAGAGCGCATCGACCGAGGCGAGTTGGATCGCATGGTGATGCGCGCGCCGCAGAACGGCCTTGCGTTCGAGGATCGCCGAGAGCCTCGGCACGGCGCGCTCGTCGCCGAGCTTCCCCAGGACCTCGATCAGCCGCCGGCTCGGGTTCGTCCGATTCGCGCGAAGACTCGCGTCGAGGACATCGAGCAGGACGGGGACCGCTCGGTTCCCGACCGATGTCGCCATCGCATCCGTGGCCGCCATCGCCATTTCCTCGACATTGCTGTCGAGCGCTTCGACGAGTGCTTTCCTCGACTCGTCCCCGGGCAGGTAGGCGAGGGCGCGAATCGTATCGATGCGTCGCGAGAGGCTGGGCGAGGACAGGGTCTCGAGGAGGGCGGGCAGGATGGCCGGATTCTGCAGCTCGCCCGCCAGCCGGATGCCGACGCGGGCGCGCTTGTCGTTGGGCCCCCGGATCGCCTCGATCAGGGTCGGGATCGACGCTTCGCCCAGGGCGAGCACCAGGGAATGCAGGGGCGCCCAGCGATCCGGGTCGGGCTCGGCGCAGATCTGGTCCACGATCACCGGGACGGCCGCCGGTCCGAGCTGAAGCAGCAGCTGCGCGGCGCGCACGCCGCCGCCGGGTGCGGCGGCCCGTCGAATCAGATCGATCAGCCGCGGGCCGTGGGCGAGATGGACGAAGCAGTCGGAGGCGGTCCGGGCCTGGGCTTCTGTGCGGCCACCGCGACCGACCGCGTGATCCGCCAACACGAGCAGCGCGCGATAGCACTCGTCGATCAGCTCATCGTTCCAGAGGTCACGTGCCCAGATGGCGATGTTGTCCGCGCGCTCGGCATATTCGTCGTCGTCGATCGTGCAGTCGAGCTCGGTCAGACGTGCGCGAAGTCGTTCGCCCCGATCGTCCGCGGCGGGGGCTTCGAGGGGTCGCGTCTCGAGGCTCGGCTTCTCTCGCGTCTTCGTTTCTGGTCCGTTCGGTTCGTCTCGATCGTTCGAGATCAACATGGCTCCGAGGGAGGCGGAGGCGCGCGGCGGTGTCGCGCTCAGTTTCGGCGTTTCCTTCGGCGGCTGTACGTCGAGCTCGTTCAGCGAGATGCCCTTCGAGGCCCGCGCGGCCAGCGCGCGCGCGAAATTCTCGGGGCTCTCGAAGCGATCCTTCGGCTGGCCCAGCAGATCGAGGAAGGCGTGCAGCGAGTCGCGTGTCAGCTCCGGGGCGAGCTGTAGGCGTGCGAGTCCGTGCGCTTCGAGCGCCTGCTCGAGCGGTCCGAGTACGCCGTCCGATTCGACGACGCCGGAGACGCCCCGGGCCCGGAAGCCGGCCTGGCTACAGTCGAGGTCGATCACCCCCGCGCGTTTCAGCTCGCCCGAGAGCGCCCGGTAGGCGCGATCCAGAAGCGATCGGCGTTGGGCATCGGTCTCGGAGTAGAAACAAAATCCGCGCAGCGCCCTGGCGAGTTCGAGCAGCAGGCTCGTCACGTCCGTCTGTGTACGGCGAGTCCAGCCGTCGCTGCCGCCACCCGAGACGACGGATGCATCGACGGATGCGCCGGTCGTGCCCGGTGTGCGGGTCGCGTCGGCGTTGGGTTTCGGTCTGGTTTGAGAGTCGGGATTGCGCATTGGATTCGACTTGATATCGGCCTCGGATGCGACTGGCTGAACACGCTGAATGGCCCGGGCCGCGAATCTCGGAATTTTCGTCAAATTTTCGCCTTTTGGATTGACGGTCTCCCGAGCGTCTCGCTATTTTGCCCTGTGACTCGACGCCCCCCCGCGACGACGAAACCCCGCTAGCAGGCCTCCTGCTGGCTGAGTGTTCCCGAGATAGGTGGAAACAGGTGGGTTTTCCCATCGGCACTGCATTCCGGACCGAACTCGACGCCAATGCTCGGGTCGGCGCCGATTTCGAAGGCGAGGCTGGGGGCGACGCGCGGCTGCGCGCACAGCCCTTTTCGACCCCGACTCCGACCTCGACCCCGGACCGGCCGAGGTCGGGCGATGCGCATGGGACTTCGGGCGCTTCCGATCGTCATCTAGAGCACGACGGCGTCGCGCCCGTGGAACTCGGGTTTGGGCGCTGGTCGCGCTGGGTCGCCGTGGCAGGCGGCTTCGGATACTTCCCGATCGCGCCGGGGACGGCGGGCTCGGTTGCCGGTGTGCTCCTCTTCGGAGCGGTTCTCGCGGCTGGAGCGGGACTCTCGCCGTCGGGCTTTCTCACTCTCTATGCGATTGGGATCGCGATCCTCACACTCGTCGGCATTCGCGCGGCGGGCCGCGCGGAAGTCGATTTCGGACGCCGCGACGACGGGCGAATCGTGATCGACGAGGTCGTCGGCCAGCTGATCGGTCTGGCGCCCCTCGCCGTCTTCCTCTCGGCCCGGATGCCGCTCGAGCCGAAGGCGCTCGGCGCCGGCGGCGACTCTTTTGCGATCTTTCTCGAGGTCGTGACCGCATTCGTCCTATTCAGGCTGTTTGATGTCTGGAAGCCGGGGGCGGTCCGATGGGCGGAGCGTCGATTCCAAGGGGGCCTGGGCGTGATGGCGGATGACATCGTGGCAGGCGTTCATGCTGCGCTCGGCCTTTTCTTGATTCATACGCTCGTCTTCGAGCGTCTCTTCTCGTCCTCGAACGAGAGTCTTGCGGTCGGCGCGAGGGCAGGGGCGGATGGGGTCGGCGGATTGATCGGCGGATTGATGGGCAGATTGATCGGTGGTCTGGGTTGAAGGCGGAGATCATCACGATCGGAGACGAACTCCTGCGCGGAGAGATCGTCGATTCGAACAAGGCGAGGATCGCCGAGCGTCTGCTGATGCTCGATCTCGACTGCCGACATCAGGTCTCGGTCCTCGACGATCCCGCGGACATGCGGGACGCCTTTCTGCGAGCCGCGGAACGGAGCGACGTCGTGCTCCTGTCTGGGGGCCTCGGGCCGACCCGGGACGATATGACGACGGAAGTGCTCGCGGACACCTTCGGCCGCGAGCTGGTGCTCGACGAAACTTCTCTCGCTGCGATCGAGGCCTTCTTCACGAACGTCGGTCGCGAGATGTCCGACGTGAATCGCAAGCAGGCCTACTTCCCGAGTGGCGCCGACGTGCTCGCGAATCCGATCGGGACGGCGCCGGGCTTCTCGATTCGCGAGGGCGGGACGCTCTTCTTCTCGATGCCGGGCGTGCCGCGTGAACTCGACCTGATGATGGACGAGCAGGTCCTTCCGCGGATCGAACGTTGGATGGCGCAGCCCGATGAATCGACCGGGGTCGTTCGCGAGCGGCATTTCGTGCGCGCCGCGCTGCTCCGGACCTTCGGGATGGGTGAGTCGACGCTCGAGGACGAGCTGCTCGACCTGGCGCGGGACGACGATGCAGTCGACCTCGGATTCCGTACGACCTTCCCCGACAATTTCCTGCGTCCGGTCGCGCGCGCGAAAACGGCGGAAGAGGCGGACGAACGGATCGCCCGGGTCACGAAGGCGATCCGCGAGCGACTCGGCCCCATCGTCTACGGCGAAGCGAACGAGACGATGGAGAGCCTCGTCGGTCGATTGTTGAAGGAGCAGGGCCGTTCGGTGGCGACGGCGGAATCGTGCACGGGCGGCTTGATCGCCGAACTCCTGACGGATGTGCCCGGCTCGTCGGCCTATTTCCTGGGCGGCGTCGTCGCGTATTCGAACGCGGTGAAGACGGCCCTGCTCGACGTGCCCGAGTCGATTCTGGAGAGCGAAGGGGCCGTGTCGGAATCCGTTGTCCGGGCGATGGCCGAGGGCGTTCGCGCGCGATTCGGGAGTGACTATGGCGTCGCGACCTCGGGAATTTCGGGACCGGATGGGGGAACCGAGGAGAAGCCGGTCGGACTGGTCTGGATCGCGCTCGCGTCGGCCGCCGGAACGCATGCGGACTCGTTCGTCTTTCCGGTCGACCGGACGCGACATCGAAGATTGACGGCCCAGGTCGCCCTCGACTGGGTTCGAAGGAGCCTGCTCGAAGTACCGCTGGTCGGGCCGAGCCTGCTCCGGCGGAGTGGCGGCGGTTCGGCTCCGGGTGGTTCGTCTCAGGGCGGCAAATAGGTTTCAACTTTTTCTGACAATCTGACAAAAGCAAGATGGGGAGGTCGAGAGGATGGCACGAGGCAAGGCGACACAGGCACCGAAGGCGAAGGTGGAACGAGGCGGCGTAGCGGAGAGCGCGAAGGACAAGGCCATCGAACTCGCCGTGTCGAGTATCGAGAAACAGTTCGGCAAGGGCGCCATCACGAAGATGACCGACGACGCCGTCAATCACGAGATCCCGTATTTCTCGAGTGGCGCACCGAGCATCGACATCGCGCTCGGGATCGGCGGACTTCCCCGCGGTCGTGTCGTCGAGATCTACGGCCCGGAGTCGAGCGGTAAGACGACGCTCACGCTGCATGCGATCGCCGAGATCCAGAAAATAGGCGGCGTCGCGGCCTTCATCGACGCCGAGCACGCGCTCGATGTGAACTATGCGCGGCGACTGGGCGTGAACGTTGACGAGCTCCTCGTTTCCCAGCCCGATACGGGCGAAGAGGCGCTCGAGATCGCGGACGTCTTGCTCCGGTCCGGGGCAATCGATCTCGTCGTGGTCGACTCGGTGGCGGCCCTGGTGCCGCGGGCCGAGATCGAAGGCGAGATGGGCGACACCCATGTCGGCCTGCAGGCTCGATTGATGAGTCAGGCGCTGCGTAAGCTGACGGGGACGGTCGCGAAGTCCGGTGCGACGATCATCTTCATCAACCAGATCCGCATGAAGATCGGTGTCATGTTCGGAAGTCCGGAGACGACGACGGGCGGGAACGCGCTCAAGTTCTACTCCTCGGTCCGGATCGACGTGCGCCGCATCGCGGCGATCAAGGATGGCGACGAGGTCACGGGCAACCGGACCCGGGTCAAGGTCGTGAAGAACAAGGTCGCGCCGCCGTTCCGACAGGCGGAGTTCGACATCATCTACAACGAGGGCATCTCGAAGGAGGGCGACCTCCTCGATCTCGGTGTGGACGAAGGTCTCGTCGAGAAGAGCGGCTCCTGGTACTCCTACAACGATGAGCGGATCGGACAGGGCCGCGAGAAGGCACGAGTCTTCCTGAAGGAAAACCCGGACATCTGCACGCGGCTCCAGGAAGAGGTCTACCTCGCGAAGGGTCTGAAGCTGGCGGTGCCGGCGGTGGATCCGGCAGCGGCTTCGGCTGCCGAGGACGCGGACGCGGAGTCGGACACGGAGTAGGTGCGGCCGCCGGCCAGCTCTGTTCGGATCGCGAAGAGAACATGAAGGCGGCGAGGGACGAACCGGATACGGGTTCGATTCTCGCCGCCTTCACTCGTTCATCTATCAGTCGAGTCGCCCGCATCTGCGACATGAAGCACGTCGCAGCCGTCGCGCCTCGCGGCCGAGATCAGGCGATGCCGCCTTCCCTCCGGTCGAAGCGCCGCAGATCCTCGCGTAGAAGATGGAAGCCCCACACTCCAAATATCATCGGGAAGACGAAGTACTGATATTGCGTCCAGACCAGCGCGAGCAGCGTGTCTGCGATCCCCCCGGCCATGTTCGCGTAGCCGCCGAACACCTCTGAGAAGGTGAAGATGAAGGTGGCCGCGATCGGCTCCCCGCAGCCCAGGACGACGATGAGATAGCGGTAGGGCGAGCGCTTCTTGTTCAGATGAAGGAAGTAGAGAACGCTCGCGACGTTCACGAAGGAGAACATTTCGAGGCTGTAGAACGTCGGATCGTGATTGACCGTGCGGAGGTCGACGGATCCGAAGGCTGCGATCACCCACCAGTACATGTGGAAGATATTGGCGCGCATGAAATCCGTGTGCGCGATGATGTCATCGAGTGACTCGAGATCTGTGAAGACGACGGGCGACAAGATCAGCCAGGGAATCTCCCACAAGACGTTCGTCATCGCGTACGAGACCATCCAGATGAGTAGACAGTCGTGGTAGAGGTCGAATTTCGAGCGTCCCTGGCGCTGTCCTCTCCAGAAGACGAGGAGCCACCCGTTCAGCCAGATGCTGATGCCATAGAGCGCAAGCTTCGTGCTCGTCGGGAAGTCGAGTTGGCCGAAGAAGAAGAAGGCGCCCAGCACGCCTACGCCGCCCCAGAAGAACCCTGTCCAGATCAGGAAGAACTTGAAGGAGGACGCCGAGAGCTCACGCGGTATGGCGGGACCCTGGCTCTCCACTGTCGGTTCCGGCGTCGCATCGCCGAGCGCGCTGGCTGAGACACCCATCCTGGCTTCCTCCCGAGAGGTCGTGTCGCCCGAGAGCCGACGTCTGCCGCGCTGACTCAGGTGCGATCGTCAGTGGAGGTCATCACGCGACTCGATCCGACCCCCGTGAATGGGCAGCCCTTCTTCAGCTGCCCGCGCCGGACTCCGCCTCGGCGTCATCCGCATCGATTCGCTCCTGGATCGCGCCCGCGATCATCGCGCCGAGTTCTCCGGTCAGCTGATGCTGGGCTTCGACGACGCCGACATAGCCTTCCTGCGCCAACGGGATGGACTTCGCGAATCGATACTCACCCCACGTGCCGCTTCCCTTTACCGGGCGCACGATGAAACTCGCGTCGAGAACCGCGCGGCCGTCCATCGTGCCGTGCATTCGGGCAACGAAGAGATCCACGCGGTAGTCCCAGTCCTGGACGTCGGTCATGCCTCCGCCGATCTCGTGGCCGAGCTGTGATGCGATCTCTTCTCGCAGGTACCAGTGGAGCGCCGTGTCGAGCGGCTCGGCCCACTGATAGGTGTTGGCCGACTGGAGTTCGCCCGATTCCATCTCGATCCGGATTCCCGTGTCTCCGGTGAGATAGGGAGCGAGGACGACACGACCCAGGCCGATGCGAACCTGGACGTCGATCGGTCCCTGCGCCTCGACCAGGTCGCCGCGGAGTAGATAGTAGTGGACGGGTGGCGGCGCCGATGCACAGCCGGCCGTCAGTACGAGTGCGATGAAGAAGAGGCCTAGTCGTTTCATTGTGAACCTGCCGGCGGCCGGGGATCTTCCCGGTACTCGCGATTGAAGATGAGGGAGTTGGGCTGTTCCGAGACGGTATCGAGGACTTCCCGAAGACTCACGATGGTCCGCTGCAGCTCTGTGACGGTCGGCAGCAGCCGGGCCTGCAGTTCGGAATCGGCCGAGAAGGACGCGACCGTCACGCGGAGCTCCTCGATCGTCTGATCGAGTGTCTCCGGTAGCGCCTGCATCTCGTCGCTGGAGATGATCTTGTTCACGCCGGCCAGCGTCCCCTGCAGCTCGGTCACGGTCTCGTCGAGCGGGAGCGCGTTCAGTCGATCGAGCAGGAGCGAAATGCGCTGTTCGATGCCGCCCAGGCCGGATTCGATCGTCGGGATCGTTGGTCGGCCCTCGACGACACGTTCTGCGTCCGCGGGCGGCGCGTTGGGATAGAGATCGATCGAGACGTAGAGGCTGCCGGTCAGAAGGTTGCCGGTCGCGAGCGTTGCGCGCATGCCTTGCGGAATGCGCATGCGGATCGTGTCCCTGAGATTGTCTACGCTCGCCGCGGTATCGGGCAGCGCGAGTCGGGCGGGTGTGAGACTGATCAGGACTGGAATCGCCCGCTGATCGTTCTGCCCGAGTCCACCGCTCGTGAGTTCGTCGAGCATGATTCGTTCGACGCGACCGAAGGGAAGACCCCGAAACTCGACGGGCGCGCCGGGCAGGAGCCCTCGGACCGATTGCGGGAACTCGACGACGAATTCGACATGGTGATGATACGGGCGGGCGTGAGCGGCAGCGTAGTCTTCGAAGAGTTCGTACGTCGTGCTGTTGGTGGCGGGCTCGCCCTCCCCAATGCCCTCGGGTCGACCGATCTGGATGCCGCCCGCGATGAGGGCTTCCAGTGAAGCCATCTTGACGTCGATTCCATCGGCGCCCGCGCTCACATGAACCCCGCTCACGTTCCAGAATCGACTCGTCGTGCGGACGTAGGCGTCGTAGGGTGCCTCGATGAAGACTTCGTAGGTCAACGTCCTGGTCTCCGGATCGAAGACCTCGGTTTCGACCCAGCCCACGGTGTAGCCCTCGTAGAGCACGGGATCGCCGACGCCGACCATGCCGGCACGCTTGGCAGTGAGGATGACCCGTACGCCCGGCGTTCCGCTCGGCGTTTGCGGGGGCTCCTCGAGGCCGATGAACTCGGTCTGTTTGCTGTTGGAAGTACCCGGCGCGATTTGGATGTAGCCCCCGGAGAGAAGCGTGGAGATGCCCGAAACCCCGCCCCTGCCGATCCTCGGTCGAACGACCCAGAACTGCGTGTCTTCGCGCAGCAGGGATTCCGCCTCCTTTTCGAACTGAGCGACGACGACGACGGTCTCGAGGTCTTCGCCAAGGCCCGCACTCTCGACCAGGCCGATCTCGACATCGCGGAATTTGATCTTCGTCTTGCCTTCTTCGATGCCTTCGGCGGTCGAGAAGGTGATCGTCACCTCGGGCCCCTGGCTCTGAAGCGTGTAGATGACCATCCATATGCCCATCAACAGCGCGATGCCTGGGACGACCCAGACGCCCGACAGTTTTCGCTTGTGCGTGACGGTCGCATGAGCGTCAGTCATTCGTTGTCTCCACTTGGTCCCAGATGAGCCGGGGGTCGAAGGAATGGGCCGCGAGCATGGTCACGATGACGACGCCGCCGAAAGCGATCGCCGCCGGCCCGGCCGTAATGTTGAGAAGTCCGCCCATTTGAATGAGCGCTACGAGGATGGCGACGACGAAGACATCCGTCATCGACCACTTTCCGACGAATTCCGTAGCGCGATAGAGCTTCGTTCGCTGCTCGAAAGAAGTGTTCTGTCGACGGGAGACGCTCAGGCAGAGCCAGCAAATCGCGATGAGCTTGCCGGTCGGTACGAGCACGCTGGCGATGAAGATCACGGCCGCGATCGGAAATGAACCGTGATGGATGAGCAGTACGACGCCGCCGATGATCGTGCTGTCCTCCGGCGTTCCGAGCTGAGTCGTGGTCATGATCGGGAGCACGTTCGCAGGGATATAGAGGATGACCGCGGTGATCACGAGGGCGATCGTCTTCTGCAAGCTGTCCGTCATTCGCACATGGAGCGCCGAGCCACACAGAGGGCAGTGGTGCAGGCTCGAGGGGGACAGCTTCGCGCAGGTGTGGCAGCTGGCGAGCCCCTCGGCGGCCGCGGTTCCAGGCGGAAAGGCACTCATGTCTGCAGCGCCTCGATTCGACGCCAGAGGAGGGTCTGGTCGACGTTCGTCAGCGCGGCGATGAAGCAGATCGCGAAGGCGATATATGCCCAGAAAGAGATGCCGAGAATGACCGTCGCCATCGCACCGATCTTGACGAGGCTCACGAGCACGCCGATCACGAAGACTTCGACCATGCTCCAGGGATTCAGGAAGAACAGGAAGCGCGCGGCGGGAATCAGCCACTCCGCCGGCTGCGACCGCATCAGCGGAATCACGATGGCGGCGAGCGTCGCGAGCATCAGCGCCGGAATGCCCATGATGGGTCCCATGACGAGCAGCGCGATCGTCCAGTAGCCGTCGAGATAGAGTTCGTAGGCGCTCTGTGGAAGCGTCATTACCTGCTCGAGTCCGGAGGCCTGGAGCGAGAGAAAGGGAAAGAGGTTCGAGAAGACGAGCGAAATCGCAGCGGCCAGCGAGAAGGCCAAAGCCTTATTCAGCCCGTCGGGGGTGTTCTTGGCAAGCGTGTGGCCACATTGCGGACAGGATGCCGTCGCCCCGGCGTCCAATGTCTGGATGGTGACCAGCAGGTCGCATTCGTGACAGGCAATGCGCAGGTTCTGTACGAGCTCGTCCATTGGATCGTTCGAGTCTAACCATTTCAGATTGGGGCTGCTGCCAGCGAAGATGCTCGACGAAGCGCCCGAAGCCACGCGATTGTCGCATGGGAAAACTCGGTGTGGCCAGCCATTTCGGGCCATTCGTCGAGCCGACGAGCATATTCTGCTCTCTCTTGGCAGGTCTCGATCAGCCGCGTGAGCCGGGACCAGCCGCGGCTGCGCCGGTCGCGCCGGTCCCTTTATCCCGGATCCGACGATCACGCGCGGAAATTCGAGCTCGTAGGGGGAAGCTCGCCGTCGTCCGGCAACGCCGTGTCGGGGAGTCGGGGGATGCAAATCGATCTAGGCTTGTCGGCACCGATTCGGGATCGAGCATCACCTGGAGGTAGACCCATGAAGATCGGAGTGCAGACGGGATTCAGCGGGGCGACCTCGCCCGAGCTGATCGCGGAATTCGGACGGATCGTCGAGGAGCGTGGCTTTCACTCGATCTGGGTACCGGAACACGTCGTGTTCTTTCGGGACTATGACTCGCGTTATCCGTATGCCGACGACGGGCGGCTTCCCGGTGACCCGGACGGCGTGATGGAGCCGTTGACCGCGCTGACCTTCCTCGCCGCCCACACCGAGCGGGTGCGACTCGGGACGGGCGTTCTGCTCGCGCCGCAGAGGAACCCGCTCTACACGGCCAAGCAGGCGGCGGACGTGGACTACCTCTCGAAGGGCCGCCTCGATCTCGGGATCGGGATCGGCTGGCTGCGCGAAGAGTTCGACGCGCTCGGCATTCCGTGGGCGCGCCGCGCCCATCGCACGCGCGAATGCATCGCTGTCATGAAGACTCTCTGGTGTGACGAGGTCTCGAGCTTCGAGGGGGAGTTCTTCGCGCTTCCGCCCTGTCTTCAAAATCCGAAGCCCGTGCAGCAGCCCCATCCTCCGCTCTACTTCGGCGGCGAGAGCGAGCCGGCTTTGCGGCGCGTCGCGGAACTCGGGCAGGGCTGGTTCGGTTACAACCTGACGCCCGAAGCATTCGACGCGAACATGGTGCGCCTCGTCGAGCTACTCGCAGAGGCCGGTCGTAGTCGGCCCGATGTCCAGATCCAGGTGACACCCCATCGCGACAGTCCCGAGGATGCGCTCGATCACTTCCGGGACGCGGGGGTCGACCAGGTCGTGCTTCCGCTCTTCGCGCGGGACGCGGACACCCTGGCGCGGCGGGCGGATGCGCTCGCGAAAAGGGTGATGCCATGAGTCGTTCGTCCCGACGACATTTCCTCGCCAGCGGGGCGGCCGCGTTGCTGGCGGTGCCGATTGCCGGATGCGACCGCTTCATGCGCTGGATGACGACGTCGGACAACTCCGGCTTCGATCCGGTCAGCCATAGCTTCGAGACGAGCGATCTCTGCCTACTCAACGCCGAGGCGATTCGCGGACCTTTCTACATTCCAGAAAGACTCATTCGTCGCGACATCGCGGAGGATCGACCGGGGATCCCTCTGCGAGTTCGCTTCAAGGTCGTCGGGGTCGACGGCTGCCGTCCGCTCGGCGGCATGGCGGTCGAGATCTGGCATTGCGACGCGCGGGGCGAGTACAGCGGCTATCCCTCGTATCCGCCAGACGAGTTCCCGTCGGTCACGCCAGAGGGGTTCTATGAACCGGAAGTCGCCGATCGCTTCTGTCGTGGCATCCAGTTCACGGACACGGACGGGATGGTCGAGTTCGAGACGATCATTCCGGGTTGGTACACGCCCCGCACACCCCATATCCACGTCCGTGTTTCGAACCCGGGGTCGGCCGAGCTGGCGGTCGACGATGAGCGGCTCGTCATGACGAACCAGGTCTACTTCCCGGACGAACTGATCGAACGTCTCTTCGCGAACGAAGACCCCTACTCGGAACGCGGGCCCAGTCCCTACACGAACGCGAACGATTTCGTGATCCACGAGTCGGGTGGGGCGGACGGTGGATTTCTCCAGATGTCGAGCGTGGGTCGATGGCAGTTGGGGACGCTCACCCTCGGTGTCGAGACGTAGGACGTCATCCGCCTGCAGGGCGCTGCATTCGAGGCGGGGCCGAAACTCGGACATCGGGCGGGTCGTACCCGAGTTGGTCGATAATATATTGATATAACCGGATGTAGAGATATTATCCCTCCAGCCATGAGCGATC
>Ga0315338_1003337_pt1 | contig 14132 bp, 11 predicted proteins | sample ASW8metaG_FD_204518 | JGI IMG/M metagenome (GOLD analysis project Ga0315338, IMG submission 204518) | Ammonia-oxidizing marine archaeal communities from Monterey Bay, California, United States - ASW #8 | ecosystem: Environmental > Aquatic > Marine > Coastal | place: USA: California | collected... | reverse complement strand
AAACAAGACGCGTTCACGAGCTTTGACTTCAGGGGTGACACGCTTTCCTGAATCATCGAGCGCTCCAGGGCCGACGGAGACTATCTCGCCTTCCTGCGGCTTCTCTTGGGCGGTATCAGGGATAATGATCCCGCCGGCAGTTTTTTGCTCCTCCTGGACGCGGCGGACGACCACACGGTCTCCGAGCGGACGAAATTTCATAAGGGTACTCCCTCCATTAGTATTAAAAATCAGTGGGTTAAAGTCTTTTTTTAAAAATTGGCAGCAGTCTCACCTAGAGAGTGCTAGCCCATGAGCGGGTAGTTAGGGTGAGGCAGTCGCAGCGTCAAGGGACGCGCTGAGCTTTTTTTATTTTTTTTTGAAGTCTCGCCAGGCGTAATCCGCTCCTCTAGTTCCAAATTTGACGGTCTGGAACCTGAATAAATCGTTCAGTTTTGGTTCAGGCTCCAGTCAATATTTTTAAAAATCTGGGGGGCTTATTGAGAGGAGAAGTGCCATGAAATCCCTTGCCAAACTTGCTTTTGGGGTAATGACTTTGAGCGTTGCCGCTTTGGGCGCTGGCCAGCCCGCTAAAGCGTCCGCAAGCTATAATTTTTCCTATGGCTATGGTGGGCCACCAACTGCCATTCACTATAGGCCTTGTTTTCGCAGTTATTATGAGCAGCCACGCTATTGCCGCTATCCACTCTATCACGGGCGGGCCTTTTTCAGTGGCGCTTGGCATCACGGACCGTTTCACTATCGTGATCATCGTGGCTCCCGCCAATATTGGCATGGTGGGGGCTGGGATCGTGGTTCGCTCAGTGCTGGTCCAAGATACCGCCGAGGCTTTGACCGAGGCTTTAACCGAGGTTATCGACGCGGCAGACGTTAAGCTCAAATCAAAGCTCATTTGACCACAGATCATTGGATAAGAGGTCTTAGAGAATCTGTACCTTGCCTTTTGGCTTAGGCCTATTGGGGCTTTTGCACCCGTGAAACTGCTCAACTCGTCTGCTAGCGTGTTCTTGCAATAATGACTTAGTGCCATGATCGCTCCATACTCCCCATCTCAGACACCCACCAAGACCCCCAATGATCTTGATGCCTTTTGGCTTCCCTTTACGCCCAATCGTCATTTTAAAAATCATCCTCGTCTTTTGGCTTCTGCATCGGGGATGTATTATTTGGATCAGTCGGGACGAAAAATTCTTGATGGAATTGCCGGGCTCTGGTGCGTGAATGGCGGTCATTCGCCCAAAACAATCATCGAGGCAGTCGCGCGTCAGGTTCAGGAACTGGATTTCGCGCCCTGTTTTCAGTTTGCTCATCCCAAAGCCTTTGAGCTTGCCACCCGCATCGCCGGTCTAGCGCCGGATGGACTGGAACATGTTTTTTTCGTCAATTCCGGATCGGAAGCTGTCGAGACTGCTTTAAAAATCGCGCGCGCTTATTTTGCAGGAAAGGGCGAAGGTACACGCTATCGCCTCATTGGACGCGAACGTTCCTATCATGGCGTTAATTTCGGCGGTATTTCGGTCGGTGGAATTGGCAATAACCGTAAAGCGTTCGGACCACTTATTCCGGGTACGGATGATCATCTGCCCTTGCCTTATAATCATACGCGCGATGCCTTCACCGAAGGTGAATATAAATTTGATGATTCCTATGCTGAGGAATTGGAACGTATCGTCGGGCTACACGGGGCCTCGACCATTGCAGCTGTGATAGTTGAACCGGTGACAGGGTCCGGTGGAGTTTTTCCGACGCGCCGCGGCTATCTCCAACTTCTGCGTGAGATTTGCGACAAATATGGAATCTTGTTGATCTTCGACGAAGTTATCTCTGGATTTGGCCGTCTCGGACATGGTTTTGCTGCCGAACGCTATGGTGTGGTTCCAGATATGATCTGCTTTGCCAAAGCTGTGACCAATGGGACCATCCCGCTTGGCGGTGTTGTTCTAACGGAGAAAATCTACCAATCGTTTTTGCAAGAAGCAGATCACGCCATCGATATTTTCCATGGTCACACCTATACTGGCCATCCGATGGCCATGGCGGCAGGGCTGGCTACGCTGGATTACTACCGTAACGAGAATCTATTCGAACGGGCGGAGAAGATGGAGCCAGTGCTCAGCGCTGCGGTGCATGCTCTAGAGCGTGCCCCCCATGTCCATGACATACGCAATGTTGGAATGGCTGCAGCAATCGAACTGCGCCCTGAAAAAGAGGCGCCAGGAAAGCGTGGCTATGAGGCAATGATCCGCTGTTTCGAAGAGGAAGATCTAGTGGTACGGCTTTCGGGCGATACGCTAGTTCTTTCGCCAGCACTGATTGCCGGCGAGGACGAAATTGGTCGCATGGCCGAGGCCATCCACATGGTTTTAGGGCGTCTGCCGGAGAATAATTAAGCTAACGAGCCGGCGTCTTATGAAACAGTTCAAAATCCCAACTAAAATCGATGGCCTTCGAGTCATTGCCGATGATTACGACGCGCTGATCTGCGATGTCTGGGGCGTGCTGCACAATGGCCAAACCACCTTTTCAGGGACGATCGAAGCTCTACGAAACTTTCGCAAATCACGCGGAGCAGTGGTGCTACTGACCAACGCGCCTCGTCTTGCAAGTGATGTCGAATTTCAACTCGATCGTCTTGGCGTTCCACGTGATTGTTATGATGCTCTTATAACTTCGGGTGAAGGCGCACGCGTTGAGCTGCTTCAGAACATCTCGACCGATAAACCTCTAAAGCTTTTTAATCTTGGACCGGACCGTGACCGGGCGGTTCGTGATGGACTAGACATAGAGTTGACGGACGCTGATGAAGCAGAACTTGTTCTTTGCACCGGTCTGTTTGACGATGAAAGAGAGGGGCCGGAAGATTATCGTGTGCTTCTAAAAGAATTTTACGAGCGCGGGCTCGTTTTTCTATGTGCCAACCCCGACCTTGTAGTCCGTCGTGGCGATACAATTGTTTATTGCGCCGGTGCACTCGCGAGTGCCTATGAGAAAATCGGTGGAGAAGTGAAGTATTTTGGTAAGCCGCATCCTCCAGTGCTCAATCTCGCTTATGCGCGTGCGCAAGCGCTTGGCGCTACCAAAAAGCCACTTGTCATAGGCGATGGTCTGGAGACAGATATAAAGGGCGCCAACGCTATGGGATGGGATGCGCTTTTCGTGCTGGGCGGTGTGCATGGGGTCGAGATTGGAGAACTTTCCTCCGAGCCGGCTAGATCACGATTAAGCACGCTCTTTGAAGAAATGGGCACAGAAGCAAAATGGTTGATATCGGCACTTCGCTGGTAGGACGGACGATACGGCTAAGGCTTCTTGCCCGAGCACTCCTGGATCGATAAGAGAGCATGAGTTCACCGCGTAAGTGTGGCAGGGAGCAGGTATATGGGCAGGTCGGAAGAACCGGCACGGTATTACATTGAAGAACTAAGACCAGGGATGTCCGAGAGCTATTCGCGCACCGTGACGGAGGAGGATATTCAAAAATTTGGCGAAGTCAGCGGAGACCTCAACCCCGTTCATTTCGATGAGGTCTACGCTAAGAAAACGATTTTCCGTGGCCGCATCGCTCACGGGCTGCTGACGGCTAGTTATATATCGACTGTGCTTGGTACCAAACTTCCCGGTGCAGGCTCGATATTCATGGGCGCGACGATTCGCTTTAAGGCGCCGGTTCGTGTTGGTGATATTGTGACGGCGATTTGTACTGTGCGCGAAGTAATCGCGGAGAAGAAGCGGGTTATATGTGACTGCATCTGCAAGGTTGGCGAGAACGCGGTGATCGAAGCGGAAGCTACGCTGTTGGTTCCTTCAAACTCCAATTGACAACATCAAAATAGGCGATAGATGCAAATTTTACGGCACTATCGCGATGTTCCGGCGGCTGGACGCGGAACAATCGCAGCTCTCGGTAATTTTGACGGCGTTCATCTCGGCCATCGCGCGCTTTTGAAAGAGGCAGAAAATTTGGCCCGGGACGAAGGTGCTCTATTTGCTGTTTTTATCTTTGAACCCTACCCGCGCGAGTTTTTTCGTGCCGAAGATGCACCTTTTCGTTTGACGCTGTTTGAGGCCAAGGCGCGCTTGCTGAAAAAAATCGGTGCCGATATTCTGCTTGTGTTTCCGTTTAATGCCGCATTGGCAGGAACGTCCTCCGAAGACTTTGTACTGGATATCTTGGTCAAGGAGTTAGACGTAAAACATGTCGTGGTTGGCGAAGATTTCCGCTACGGCAAGGATCGGGCCGGCGATGCTACCGCTCTCAGCTATATGGGTGAGATGGAGGGTTTCGGCGTTACGACTATTTCCCATCTCACAGATGGGGCCGGCGTAAAAATATCTTCTTCGCGAATCAGGGAGGCGCTCCTGGCTGGCAAGCCGGATGAGGCAGCAAGGCTTTTAGGGTATTGGTGGAGTGTTGAGTCCCACGTGCTCGAGGGTGACAAACGCGGCCGGACATTGGGATTTCCAACTGCTAATCTAAAACTTGAAAACACGCTCTCTCCTATATTCGGTGTCTACGCCGTGCGCGCCTATATTGGTGGTCTCGGTCAGCCACATTATGGGGTCGCAAATTATGGTCTGCGGCCGACTTTCGAAGCACCAGAGCCTCTTTTGGAGGTTCATCTTTTCAATTTTTCCGGTGACCTCTATGGCCAACTTTTGCGGATCGAGTTCATTTCTTACCTAAGACCAGAGCGCAAATTTGATGGTCTAGAGGCACTCAAAGAGCAATTGCTTGCCGACCGTGAGGTGGCAAAAGGGGTGCTCCAATCCAATAGCTTGGTTCCGGCGCTAGACCCCTAAAGATCGGGCTGATAGAAACGCCCGACCGAATGTCTGGCTAAGGAGTTGCGATTCATGGTCGCGAGGACGACAAAAACTTTACGAATTCGCCGCCCGGTGGCCTGATACCCCCCTAAAAAAATTGGCGGGGTCTTGTGCTGCCGGGAATAGGTTCTTCGTCCTCCAACTTTAATTTGGACCTTGTGATCCATGACCACTGATTCCGACGCCAAACGCGACTATCGCCCAACGTTGTTCTTACCCAAGACCGATTTTTCGATGAAAGCGGGTCTTCCCAAAGCCGAGCCCATTTGGCTGGCGCGCTGGGAGGAGATGAATCTCTATGAGCGCCTTCGAGCAAGCGCTCAAGGCCGCCCTAAATTCATTATTCATGACGGACCGCCTTATGCGAATGGCGACATTCACATTGGCACTGCACTGAACAAAATTTTGAAGGACTTTGTTGTCCGCAGCCGAGGCATGTTAGGTTTTGACGCGCCATATATTCCTGGTTGGGATTGTCATGGCCTTCCGATCGAATGGAAGATCGAAGAAGCCTATCGCGCCCAAGGAAAATCCAAGGACGAAGTTCCGGTAGCCGAGCTGCGCACTGAATGTCGCAATTTCGCGAAAAACTGGATCGACGTTCAACGTGACCAATTCAAGCGCCTAGGCGGCCTTGGCGATTGGGCGCGGCCCTACACAACTATGGCTTTTGCCGCGGAAGCGCAGATTGTACGGGAGCTGCATAAGTTCTTGTCTAACGGTCTTCTTTATCGAGGTTTTCGCCCTGTGATGTGGTCGCCGGTGGAAAAGACCGCTCTTGCCGAAGCCGAGGTCGAATACCACGAGAAGAAATCGCCTTGGATTTATGTGAAATTTCCTGTTCTGAAAGGTCCAGATGCACTGAAAAAATCCAGCGTGGTGATTTGGACCACCACGCCGTGGACGATTCCGGGCAATCGCGCTGTCGCCTACGCACCAAATCTTAACTACGGCCTCTATGAGATTGAGAGCACCGACGAGAATGGATTCGTTTCGGTGGGCGAGCAGCTTGTGCTGGGCGATGATCTTGCCGAAGTTTGCGCACGCGAAGCAGGCATTTCCTTAAAGCGCATTAGCGACGTGAACCCTGAAGGGCTCGTTTGTCGCCATCCTTTTCACAGTGCGGGCTACGATTTCGATGTTCCTCTATTACCCGCAGAACATGTCACTGCGGAAACTGGCACTTGCTTTGTCCATACCGCGCCGGGCCATGGCGAGGATGATTTCGAGCTGGGACGCAAATTCAAGCTTGAGATTTTCCAAACCGTTGACGAAGAGGGCGCCTTTTTTGACAATGTGCCTCTATTCTCCGGTAAACGTGTATTAACCGCCAAGGGCAAGGACGGTGATGCGAATGGCGCTGTGATTAAGGAATTGATCACACGTTGTGCGCTTCTAGCCAAGGGTTCGCTTCGCCACCAATATCCTCATAGCTGGCGTTCCAAAGCGCCGGTCATTTTCCGGGCTACCCCGCAATGGTTCGTTGCAGTTGATGAAGGGGTGGAGGAATTTGGCGGTCAAACGCTTCGCGCGCTTGCGCTGAAGGCGATAGAACAAACGCACTGGTATCCGTGCCAGAGCAAAAACCGCATTGGAGCCATGGTACGCGACCGTCCCGATTGGGTACTTTCGCGTCAGCGTGCTTGGGGAGTTCCCATCGCTGTGTTTGTGAAAAAAAGCGATGGAACACTGCTTAAAGATCAGAACGTTAATCGTCGAATTGCCAAAGCGTTCGCAAGCGAGGGCGCCGATGCCTGGTTCAATTCTGATCCTTCGCGGTTTCTTGGAAATATTTCGCCAGACGAGTATGAGCAGATCACCGATATCCTAGATGTTTGGTTTGATTCGGGCTCGACCCACGCTTTTGTGGTTGAAGAACCGATCAATCCAGCGTGGCCCCGCGTCGCCCATGCCGATCTCTATTTAGAGGGCTCCGATCAGCATCGTGGTTGGTTTCAATCCTCGCTTCTCGAATCTTGCGGCACCCGCGGGCGCGGGCCTTATGATGCGGTACTGACCCATGGTTTTGTGCTCGATGAGAAGGGGCGCAAAATGGCGAAGTCTCTAGGCAATACGGTTTCACCACAAAAAATAACTGATCAAAACGGCGCCGAGATTTTGCGTCTTTGGGTTGCAAGCTCAGATTTTACCGAAGATCTACGTATCGGCGGCGAGATCATCAAGGGAACCGTTGATGGCTATCGCCGATTGCGTAACACAATCCGGTTCATGATTGGCAATCTTTCTGACTTTGATGATGCCGAGGCCGTTTCCTATAACGAGATGCCTGAGTTAGAGCGTTGGGTGCTCGCACGGATAGCGCAGATCGATGAGAGTGTTTGTGCGGGTTACACCGAGTTCGATTTCAATAATGTGTATTCCCAGCTCTTCAACTTTACCACAAATGAGCTGTCTGCATTTTACTTCGATATTAGAAAAGACGCCCTCTATTGTGATGCGAAAAACTCAATACGCCGCCGTGCCGCGCGCACGGTCATTGATGCGCTTTTCCGCCGTGTGGTTACTTGGCTGGCGCCAATGCTTTGCTTCACCATGGAGGAAGCTTGGGTGACGCGGTTCGGCCCTGATACGAGCGTGCATCTGGAAGTCTTTCCGGATACACCGCCCGAATGGGCCAATGCAGAATTGGTTGCCAAATGGGCGCGCATTCGAAGCTTGCGTCGTGTTGTCACTGGCTCATTGGAGATCGCGCGGCGCGACAAAATAATTGGTGCAAGTCTTGAAGCTTCGCCCATTCTCTATGTTGCGAATACTGAAGATGCTGAGCTTTTCAAAACAATAAATCTTGCGGAGCTCAGCATTACTTCGGCTGCAAATATTGAAGTTGGCGATGCTCCGGAACACGCTTTTCGCCTCAGCGATATTGACGGTGTTGCAAGTCTTTTTGCCTCCGCTGGTGGTCAAAAATGCGGACGCTGTTGGATGGTCCTACCCGAAGTCGGTAAGCATCCCAAGCATGACGATTTATGCAATCGTTGCGCCGAGGCTGTTGGATGAGAGAAGCACGGCGCATAGGGTTTATTGTCGCTGGGCTCGCAATGGCTGCGGACCAGCTTTTCAAAAATTTACTGCTGTATGAGTTCGAGTTCATAATCATGCGGCCCTTTGAGAGAGTGGAGGTCTTGCCTTTCTTTGATCTCGTAATGGTGTGGAACCGCGGTATTTCCTACGGTCTTTTGCAAGCAGACAGCATATTGGTCACGCGTTTTCTGACGCTCTTTCAACTTGCCGCAGTGGCGCTCCTAAGCTGGTGGCTGCTGCGAGCGGACCGTAAATCCCTTGGTTTAGGCCTTGGTTTGGTCATTGGTGGGGCGCTTGGAAATGTGATGGACCGCATCCGTTTCAGCGCTGTGGCTGATTTTTTCTATTTTCACGCCGGAAGCTTCAGTTTTTATGTGTTCAATATTGCCGATGCAGCCATTACTATAGGTGTAATAGTTCTGTTGGCGGACGCGTTCTTGCGTCCTGATGGAAAGAGTGAGAACAAGAGTTCTTAAAATAGTATTTCCGGCAGGTGAGGCGGTAACCCTAGAGTGAGTTGATGGCCATGCGGCTAGAAATTTCGAACTGGCATATTTCAAATTGGACCAAACTGGCAATGATCGCCGGTCTTGGTCTTGCGCTCGCTGGTTGCCAAAGCGTGCGTGAGGCAACTGGGGTTGCCAAATTGGCACCGGATGAATTTACGGTGTTGACCAAGGCGCCTTTGATCGTACCGCCTGATTATAATTTGCGCCCGCCACAGCCAGGCGCCCCGGATCGCAATCAAAGCTCGCCCGCAGATATGGCGTATAATGCTCTCTTCCAGCAACAAGATGCTGCAACCGCTGCAGCGCGTTTAGGCCAAGACTATAGCGAAAGCGAAAGGTTGTTGCTTGCACGCTCCGGGGGCTCGCTCGCCGATCCGCGCATTCGCCAGCAAATTGAAATTGACTCTGGTCAGTCGGATCAAGGCGAAAATTTCGCACGTGACGTTCTTTTCCCCGAAGGTGGTGCGTCCGAAATTGGGACGCCTGATGTTCGCGACACACAGTAAACATAATAGGAAATAAACTATGGAACACGGCATTGGCGCCCGCGTAGTGGCGATAGCCGCAACTATGTTATCCGTAGTTTCGGTTTTGCTTTCAGGCTGTGCCATAGCTGAAATGGCGGTCGAGCCTGCAGCAAGTTCCTTGGTTGATCCCCAGACTGACGCTGTTCTGGTCACTGTACCAGTACCTACCCCTACAATAAGTGTGGCCGGTGTAGCGCAGTTCACACTCGAAAATGGGATGCACATTCTCGTTATTCCGGATCACCGTGCGCCGGTGGTATCGCATATGGTGTGGTATCGTGTCGGTGGGGTAGACGATCCCCCAGGCCTTTCGGGAATCGCGCATTTTTTTGAACATTTGATGTTCAAAGGTACTAACAAAGTTGCGCCGGGTGATTTTTCTCGCATCGTCGCGCGCAATGGCGGTACCGACAATGCCTTCACTGGTCACGACTTCACCGCTTATTTCCAGCGTATTGCACGTGACCGGCTGCCTTTGGTCATGGAGCTGGAAGCCGACCGCATGGCGAACCTAAATTTGTCGGAAGAAAATGTGCTGACCGAGCGCGAGGTGGTGCGCGAAGAGCGTAATTCCCGTGTGGAATCGGATCCCTCGTCGCAATTCCGCGAACAAATGTCTGCGGGACTTTTTCTATCTCATCCTTATGGTCGACCGGTTATCGGTTGGGATGAGGAGATTCAACAAATAGGACGGGAAGAAGCGATCAACTTTTATTCGCATCATTACGCACCTAATAACGCGATTCTGGTCGTGACTGGCGACGTTGAACATATGGAAGTTTTAAGTCTAGCCCAAGAGACTTATGGGCTGGTTGCTTCGCGTGAACTTGAACCGCGCTCTCGTCCTGCGCAGCCGCCTCGGCTTACCGAAACGCGCATCAACATGACCCATCCTGACACACGGCTTCCCATGCTTATGCGGATGTATCGTGTTCCTACTTATCGAACCGGAGAACCGGGTGTTGCTGAAGCGTTTGATATGTTGTCCACCATATTGGGCGGTGGTGCGACCAGCCGGCTGTACCGGGCTTTGGTGGTAGAACAACAAATAGCGGTTTCTGCTGGCTCCTATTATGACGGAAGTGCGGCGAATCTTTCAGAGTTTGGTGTTTATGCCTATCCCAGCGAGGGTGTGAGCTTCGATGAAGTCGAAGCAGCTATCGATGAAGTTCTGGCAGAGATGGTAGCCGCCCCGCCCGAGTCAGGCGAGTTCGAGCGCGCCCGCACGCGCCTTGTTGCAGCCCACATCTATGCACAGGACAGCCAATTCGCGTTGGCAATGGATTACGGACTATCGTTGACCGTAGGATTGACTGTTGAAGATGTTGAAACGTGGCCCGATCGAATAGAATTAGTGACACCGGAAGATGTCCGGAACGTTGCACGCGACTATTTAATCAAGAGGGAGGCGGTGACCGGAACCTTGGCGCCGTTGGCGCCATGAGATATTTGCAAAAGGCCCTTGTCGCAGCAGTTTTCTGCCTTGCACCAAATATGGTGCAGGCGGCGGAAGTTGTAGTGGTCGACGCGCCGGAAGGCGTCGAGGCATGGTTGTCGGAAGAACATACCATTCCGATGATTGCCTTTAGACTCTCGATTCCTGGTGGTGCGGCTTACGACCCCACTGATTTGCCAGGTGTTGCCTCCATGGTGTCGTCTCTGCTCGACGAAGGAGCAGGCGATTTAGACGATGCGGCGTTCAAAGAGGCTTTGGAGACCTATGCCATTCGCCTTGGTTTTGGCAGTGGGCGCGAATATCTCTCAATAAGCATGTCGACACTCACGGAAAATGCCGATGAAGCTTTTCGTCTCATGGCGCTGGCACTACATGCGCCGCGTTTCGACGCGGTGCCCATAGAGCGTGTGCGCGCGCAGACTCTTGCGGGCCTAAGACAGGATGAAGAGGATCCGGGTACGGTCGCGGCCAAAGCATGGGCAAGTAAATATTTTTTGGATCATCCTTATGCGCATGATGCAAGCGGAACGTTCGAGAGCGTTGCTGCGATTAGCGCTGCCGATATTCGCGCCTATGCTGAGCAGCATCTTGTGCGTGGCGGTGCGAAAGTCGCGGTCGCGGGAGACATCACGCAAGAGCAGCTCAGCGTTTTTCTGGAACAAGTTTTTGGACCAATGCCACTCGGAAATGTAGAGCCGGTTGCACCGCCTCCGGCATTAGGCGAGCCCGGAACGCAGATCATCGAGATGGATATACCACAACCAGCAGTGATCTTTGGGATCAAAGGGCCAATGCGCCACGATCCAGATTTTATTCCTGCTTACGTTGCAAATTATGTTTTGGGGGGTGGCGGGTTTTCTTCGCGGTTGATGGACGAGGTACGTGAGAAACGCGGCCTCACCTATGGCATTGCGACCGGGTTACAAGATTACCGCACCGCCGCGCTGATCCGGGGGTCGGTTCAAAGCGAACGCACCAGAGTGCTGACTGCGTTAGAAGTAACCAAACAAGAAATGGCTCGCTTTGCCGCGGACGGCGTGAACGCAATGGAGCTTGCCGATGCAAAGACATATCTCACTGGTTCTTTTCCTTTGAGACTAGATTCCAATTCGAAAATTGCCGGCGCCTTAAATGGTTTTCAGGTCGCCGGGCTTGGTCCGGAATATGTGATCGAGCGAAATGGGCTCATCGAGGCTGTGACTTTGGAGCGTGTGAACGAAGTGGCCGCGCGTTATTTTTCGCCCGAAGGGCTGGTCATCGTGATTGCGGGCACACCAGCGCCTGAGGAAGATACAGTTACGGATCTCCTTCCTACAGACTAGGTTTCCGCGTCGGTAACGCGGCCACCTTCTCTGGTCTTCTATTAAGAAGGTGCTTAGTTTTCATCCTATGTCCGCAGATATGCCATTTGAAATTTCTTTGTCATTGGCGCTGACCGGTGATGGCACACCTGAACGCGCGGCGTTTGATGCCATGCTTGGCAAAGCCAAAGACTACCTTATAGAGCTCTTTGAAGATTCTGATCCGCTTGAGTTGTTTACTCTATTGGATCGCGAAGACGATTTAACCGCCGCTGCCGCCCTCGCCAAGATTTTTTGCGCGGAGGTAGATAAGATTTTTGTGCTTGGAATTGGCGGGTCTAGCGCCGGCGGTCAGGCATTATCCTGGCTCTTGCCTTACGCAAACCAGAGCGTTCCGCGCGTTACATTCTTTGGTAATTCGGATCATTCAATGTTCGCGGCGGCACTCAAAGGGTGTGATCCAAAGCGGACCAAATTTGTCTCGATTTCGAAATCAGGCGCTACCGCCGAGACGCTAATTCAGACGCTTGCCGCCGCCACATTCCTTCGTGGCGAAGTTGAAGAAAAAAATATAGCAAAACATTTCGCGGTTGTTACCGACACAACGCCGAGCCCTTTGCTCCAATTCGCTGAACAGATTAGCTGTGCAATTCTCGATCACCCAAAGCACATCGGTGGGCGTTATTCTGTATTGAGCGTCGTCGGACTGTTCCCAGCGCTTCTAATGGGATTGGATGCCAACCTATTCCGTGCGGGCGCCAAATCCGTCCTTGAAAATGCACGCGCCAATCCGGTCGCTAATGAGAGCCCCGCCGCGGGTGCGGCACTTCATGCGGCGTTGCTCCACGCTCAGTGTTTAGATGAGAGCGTATTGTGGTCTTACGCTGAACAGCTCGGCATGTTTGGTGAGTGGTGGCGTCAGCTTTGGGCAGAGAGCTTAGGCAAAGGCAGGAAGGGCACAACGCCAATCGCCGCCACAGGTACTGCCGACCAACACAGTCAATTGCAGCTTTTCCTAGATGGGCCAGGCAAAGCGTTATTCACTCTGATCTCGTTAGTGCGCAGTGGTGACGGGCCACGTGTTTCCAGAAAGGACGCAGAAACACTGGGCATTTCATATCTTGCCGAAAAAACATTGGGTGATTTGGTCAATGCCAGTGCACGTGCGACGGCCCAAACGCTTGCGCGGCGTGGACGTCCGGTCAGAATTATTCAGCTGGGGACTGTCGACGAGTACACATTGGGTGCGCTCTTTATGCACTTTATGATGGAGACGATATTGATGGCCCGCCTTACCGGCGTTGATCCCTTCGATCAGCCGGCAGTGGAAGAGGGCAAGGCATTGACGCGGAAATATTTGGAAGGGTTGTGAGCGTTTGAGCGCGCATTCCATAAGGCGTCTTTCTGAAGGCACTATCAATCAAATCGCTGCCGGCGAGGTGGTCGAACGGCCAGCTTCTGCCGTTAAAGAGCTCGTCGAGAACGCGTTGGATGCCTATGCAACGCGCGTCACGGTCACGATTTCTGATGGCGGTACCTCGCTTATAATCGTTGAGGATGATGGCGTTGGTATGAACGCCGAAGCCCTAACGCTTGCGATCGAACGGCATGCGACTTCCAAATTACCACCGGGCTCTGACGGCACGGATGATCTTACCCATATTGCGACCATGGGTTTTCGCGGTGAGGCGTTGCCGTCCATCGGGTCGGTTGCGCGGCTTTCTGTAATCAGCCGCAACACCGAATGCGATGCCCATATTATTCGTGTCGATGGTGGGGTGGTTTCGGGTCCTGAGCCGGTGGCCTTTCTCGCAAAGGGCCAACATGGAACACGTGTCGAAGTGCATGATCTTTTCTTTGCTACGCCGGCACGGCTGAAATTCATGAAGTCTGTCCGCAGCGAAACGCTGGCCGTGATCGATATTATAAAGCGCTTGGCGATGGCGCGCCCAGATGTGGCGTTTGACCTGACTTCAGACGGTAAAACGTCCCTCTCGCTGACTGCGGAATCGGCTCTCTTTGATGGCAAACTGAGGCGGCTCGCACGCGTATTAGGACGTGATTTCTCTGAAAATGCTGCGCCCATCGATTCGGCGCGTGAGGGTGTGCAACTTTCGGGCTTCACGGGGCTTCCGACCTATCATCGCGCTAACACGCAAATGCAGTTTCTTTTCGTCAACAACCGGCCGGTGCGCGATCGTATGCTTTTAGGCGCAGTACGAGGTGCCTATAGCGATACCATTGTTCGAGGCCGTCATCCGGCGATGGCACTTTTTATTGATTGTGATCCAACCTTTGTTGATGTGAACGTGCATCCAGCCAAAAGCGAAGTTCGGTTTCGCGATATTGGTTTGGTGCGTGGGCTAATTGTTGGAGCGATCAAAGCCGCATTGCATGAAGAGGCCCATCGCTCTTCATCGACAGTTGCGACAGCAGCCATGGCGGCGTTTCGCAATCCGGCAGTCAGGCAAGC
>Ga0315338_1003336_pt1 | contig 14137 bp, 11 predicted proteins | sample ASW8metaG_FD_204518 | JGI IMG/M metagenome (GOLD analysis project Ga0315338, IMG submission 204518) | Ammonia-oxidizing marine archaeal communities from Monterey Bay, California, United States - ASW #8 | ecosystem: Environmental > Aquatic > Marine > Coastal | place: USA: California | collected... | reverse complement strand
AAAATTCGTTTTCTGAACCGCTTTCCACTCTGGCCCGAGAAAAGGATTTATTGATCGCAGTTAGCAGTTCAGGGCGGTCTCCAAATATTCACAATGCCGTTAAGAGTATTAAAAAAGCAGGAGGAGAAGTTATCACTCTTAGTGGATTTGGTAAGGATAACCCATTAAGATCGATGGGGGATCTAAATATCTGGCTTGATTCTACGAGTTATGGTTTGGTTGAAATTGGCCACCTCTTTTACCTTCATTATCTTTCCGGGCGCCTCAAGTTAAAAGGGCTATAAATGCAAACCACCACTAAAAAAATCCTTACTCTTGACGAATTGTCTGTCAAGGCAAAAGAATACAGAGAGTCCGGGAAAAAAGTGGTTCTATGCCATGGTGCTTTTGATTTAATTCATGCCGGTCACATCAGATACTTAAAAAGTGCACGTAATGAAGGAGATGTTCTATTTGTTACAGTAACCGCTGATGAGTTTATAAACAAAGGCCCCGGTCGGCCTGTGTTTTCGCAAGAATTGCGGGCGGAAAACCTGGGGTATTTGATTTTTGTGGATTTCGTTGCAGTTAACAATGCTGCCACTGCTGTTAACGTGCTCTCTGAGATCAAACCTCATGCCTATGTCAAAGGTCCCGATTACAAAAACATGGAGGATGATATAAGCGGGAATATTTATGCTGAAAAAAAGGAGGTCGAGTCTCATGGCGGAAAAATAGTTTTTACGGATGATATTTCCTTCAGCTCTACTAGTTTGTTAAATGAGCATTTCGGAGTTTTTCCTCCAGAAACCAAAGACTACATCCATAGCTTTAGGGAGAAATACAACTGCAAAGAAGTAATTAGCATGCTGCAAGCCTTAGGGAGCTTAAATGTGTTAGTGGTTGGCGATGCAATCGTGGATGAATATCATTACGTAGATCCCTTGGGCCAATCCAGCAAGGGTGCAAATTTAGCGGTAAAATTTAATTCGAAGGAACAATTTGCAGGTGGCTCGCTGGCAGTTGCGAATCATATTGCAGGTTTTGTTGAGAATGTCACCGTTGTAACGGGATTGGGGGAGCAAAACAGCCATGAGGAATTCATTCGGTCCAAACTGGAAAAGAATGTGACCTTCGAACCGTTCTATTTTCAGGATGCCCCCACTATCGTCAAGCGTCGTTATGTTGATGTGGACTTAGTCAAGCTTTTTGAGGTGTATTTTTATAATGATCATCCTTCCTTAGGGCATATCGAGCCCGAGGTTTGTTCTTGGTTGAATAAAAATACGGCAGAGTTTGATGTGGTGATTGTTCCTGATTTTGGCAATGGCTTTATCTCTCAAAGCATGATTCAAAGGCTTTGCGACAAGGCTCGTTTTCTGGCCGTAAATACACAGGTTAATAGTGGGAATCGTGGGTACCACTCCATTAATCGGTACCCATGTGCAGATTTTGTTTCACTTAATGGCCCGGAACTCAGGGTTGCCACCCATGATAGGCACGACACTTATGAGAATCTGGCAAAAACGCTCCTTGAGAAAATGGGAGCTAAACACTTTGCGATAACTCTGGGAAGCGATGGGGCTCTTCTTTTGGTTAAAAACCCGGAATTAACACACAAAATACCAATTCTCTCAACCAAAGTGCTGGATCGCATTGGTGCCGGGGATGCATTCCTTTCTTTAGCGGGCTTGTGTCTTGGAGGTGGGATGGCTCCAGAGGTTGCTCTGTTTACGGGAAGTGCCGCTGCCGCATTGGATGTGCAGGTAGTTTGTAATAGAGAGCCTATCACCCCTATTAATATGTATAAGTATATTTCCACTTTATTGAAAGCTTGAAATGCGATTTCTGGAATTAAGCGTGCTTCATTGTACCCGGGGCATTATTTATGCTGGATGCTCATTTCTCTAATTAATTAAGAAAAGCATGCTGCCTTCAAAAAAAGATTTAATTCACCATTATCGCTCGATGTTGCGGATACGTCGTGTGGAGGAAGTGCTGGCAAATCGTTATCCCGAAGGTGAAATGCGATGCCCGATGCATCTTTGTATTGGGCAGGAAGCTATTGCCGTGGGAGTGTGCTCTGCTCTCACTAAAACTGATACTGTATTCAGCAACCATCGAGCGCATGGACATTATCTTGCCAAGGGAGGAAGCCTTGACAGGATGGTGGCAGAAATTTATTGTCGATCTACGGGTTGCTGTGGCGGGCGTGGTGGATCAATGCATCTGATTGACCCGGCAGCAGGATTCGCGGGATCTACTCCTATAGTTGGCGGTACAATTCCATTGGCCGTCGGCTCTGCTTTAGCGGTAAAGATGAAAGGTTTGAATCAGGTGGTTGTTGCTTTTTTTGGTGACGGGGCTTTTGAAGCAGGTGTCGTGCATGAATCTTTCAATTTTGCTGCCTTAAAAAAACTCCCTCTGATCTTTGTCTGCGAAAATAACGGTTACTCTGTATATTCAAACCTTGATGAACGTCAACCCCAAAGACCGATTACCCCTATACCTAAATCCCATGGGTGGGAGGTTTATTCTGGTGACGGGAATGACATACAAGCTGTTGTTGATATTTCTTTTGAAGCAGTTTCCAGAGTTCGTCAAGATAAAGGGCCTCAATTTCTAGAGTTCGAGACCTATCGCTGGCTAGAGCATTGTGGTCCCAATGATGACGATCACCTAAACTACCGACCAGCTCAGGAATTAAAAGAATGGAAAGAAAAATGTCCCATCAAGCGAACCCAAAAACAACTACTAGATGAGGGGTTGATCTCGGAAATTGAACTCGTTTCTATCCAAGAAACCATTGAGAGTGAAATCCATAAAGCTTTTGAATTTGCCCGATCAAGCCCTGCCCCAACTCCTGATACCTTATTCCATTTCTCTAATATAGAAGATATTAAATGCGTGCCGAGCTGACGTTTGCCGAAGCAATAAAAGAGGCGATTGATTACTGCATGTCTAAGGATGATAGTGTATTCGCTGTTGGCGAGGGTGTCCCCGATCCTAAAGCAATATTTGGAACTACACTCGGCCTGCGTGAAAAATATGGGGCTGACAGGGTTTTGGATATGCCGCTGTCAGAAAATGCTATGACAGGAGTTTGTATTGGAAGTGCCTTGTCAGGAATGCGTCCTATTTTAATGCACCAGCGTGCTGACTTTGCATTTCTTTCCATGGACCAAATTATCAACAATGCGGCAAAATGGTATTATATGTTCAACGGTCAAGCAAATACCCCACTTGTAATTCGAATGATCATTGGCCGGGGGTGGGGACAAGGTCCTCAACATTCGAACAGTCCTCAGGCACTTTTTGCCCATATCCCGGGTCTTAAAGTAATTCTGCCAACTAATCCTCATGATGCTAAAGGTATGCTTATCTCCGCAATAGAAGATGATGGTCCTGTGATTTGTATTGAGCATCGGTGGACCCATCACCTAAAGGGAAGTGTTCTCAATGAACCATATCGGGAACCTTTGGGGAAGGCGCGTGTTGCCCGCGAAGGAAAGGATATAACCATTGCGGCCTTTTCATATATGACTATTGAGGCTATTTCGTTGGCAGACGCATTTAAAAAGCAGGGGCTCAGTATTGAAGTTATTGATATGCGATGCGCCAGTCCTCTTGATCACGACACCGTTATTCAGTCAGTGCGCAAAACAGGGCACCTTGCAATCCTTGATACAGGGTGGGTGATGTGTGGAGTTTCGGCTGAATTGTCTGCCCGGGTCACTGAAAAAGGCTTTAAATACTTAAAAAAACCCCCGCTTCGAATTGCTCTCCCGCATATTCCCACGCCTACAAGCACATCTTTGTCTGAAATTTTTTATCAGACAGCGGATGTTGTTGGCCGGGAAATTTTAACAATGTTCGATGTTCAAAGCTCTGATGCATGGGAAAGGGTCCTAAATGAACTGCGGGGCAAGGGGCCTTATGATATACCTTATTTGGATTTTAAAGGTCCCTTTTGAAATATGTTTTTAGAAGAGGAGACCCATAACCCGTGATCGGAAAAGAAAAAATAATTGTTCTGGGTAGTAATTCTTTTTCCGGGGCTTCGTTCGTGGACTACGTGCTGAATGATAACCCGCAGGCCGTAGTGACCGCGATAAGTCGATCGAATGAATATGATGATCTTTTTCTTCCGTATAAAAATAATAACTCGGGTCGCGTCAATTTTCATCGCCTGGACCTGAATATACATCTGGATGAAATAATAGATGTTATCAAAAATATCCACCCAGATTACATTGTAAATTTTTCAGCACAAGGTATGGTAGGGCAAAGTTGGGAGGCCCCGGAACAATGGTTCCGTACAAATTGTTTGGCTTTAATGAACCTTGCTAATGTTTTAAAAGAAGAAAAATATCTCAAGCGTTTTGTGCAAATTTCCAGCCCGGAAGTATATGGTTCCTGTCAAGGTATTATAAAGGAAGATACTCCGCTTAACCCTTCGACTCCTTATGCCGCATCTAAAGCTGCGGGTGATTTAAGTCTGCTCCCATTCTTCAAGAATTTTGATTTTCCTTTGATTTACACGCGAGCCACCAATGTATACGGGCCTCACCAGGCACTTTACAGAATTATTCCCCGATCGATCGTTGCAATAAAAAAAGGTAATAGAATTCCGCTGCATGGAGGAGGGGTTGCTGTTAAATCATATATTCATATTAGGGATGTGTGCTCCGCAACCCTTGCAATTGCTCGAAAAGGAAAGAATGGAGATGTCTATCATATATCTCCAGGTAATAGCGGAATTAGTATAAAAGAGGTTGTTCGTTTAATCTGCGAAAAACTTGGAAAAGATTTTGACTCGTGTGTGAAAATTATGAGCGAAAGGCTAGGGCAGGATGCTTTTTATATTATTGATTCAACAAAAATTCGAAACGAGTTCAACTGGAAGCCTGAAGTCGGATTTGAGCAAGGCCTTAACGAAGTAATTTTGTGGGTGGAGGAAAATTTTGATGAGCTTCAAAAGTTTCCAAGAGAGTATATTCACAAACCGTAGCTTTTCTGTGGTATTTATCTTTTTATCCCAAATAATTCATTATGAAACCAGAAGTAGTAATTCTTGGTAATAGTGGCTTTATCGGCTCCTCGTTGGAAAAGGATCTTATGGAAGGTGGTGGGATTCAAGTTGAGGGTCTCAACTCCTCTGACCTTGACCTAAGTACAAAAGAATCTTCAGAAAAATTGGCAAAAGTTTTAAACAGGGAAACCATATTGTTTGTTTTTACTCGTTCCAGGAATACGCAAAATAAGGTTGATGCGTATCATCATAATATTTTAATGGACCAAAATATTGCTCGTTGCCTGGAAAAAAATCCTGTCAAAAAATGCCTGTATTTGAGCTCAATTAGTGTATATGGAGAAGTGACGACAAATGATAAAATTACGGAGAATACTCCTGTTGATCCTTCTACCCTTTATGGAGTGACCAATTTCGCGGGAGAAAAAGTATTACAGGTTGTCGCTCAAAAAGCAGGGTTTCCATTGCTGGTCTTGAGATGTTGCAAGGTTTATGGACCTGGAAACCCGGATACAATTTCTTATGGGCCGGACCAATTCATAACTTCAATCATAAAGGATAGCCAACTCGCCCTCTTTGGGGATGGCAGGGAAAAACGAGACTACTTGTTCATTAATGATCTCGTTGATATAATTAAGAATCTAGCCTTTAGTGAGGCAAAAGGAACCCTGAATCTGGCGTCTGGAGATAGTTATTGCTTTAAAGAAATTGCTCTCTTACTCCGAAAGATAACTAATATGGACTTTGAAGAGATTTCTAAGGAAAGAGCAGTGCCTGTAGTTCATCAAGGGTTTGTTGTTGAAAAACTGTTACAAGCGTATCCTAGTGTTACATTTACAGATCTTAAAAAAGGTTTGCAAAAGACATGGGACTTTATCAGCAAACAGGGACCCATAAACTGAGTATTGAAAATCCCAGCCTAAATTGTGCGTAGCTTGTCTTTAATAAGGTTGTGGCTTAATAAAGCTAACTAAAATGTCCCGAAACTACGAATTAGCCAACCCTACCTTAAGCCCTGAGATAGCGGCCTATGGTAACTTGATAAGTAAATTGAGGCCTCCTCAGGAACTGATTCTTATTGCTCCCATGCAGGTACCTGAGTCTGTCTTTGATTGTGAAACTGCCAATCGACAGGGCTATTTCAATTATCCTCCCGTAGGCCTGCTATACATTGCTTCGGTAGCGAAACAGGTGAATCCTGACATCAAGGTAAAAATTGTTGATCTTAATTTGGAATTACTTCGTAAGGCCCAGGAGGATAATTTTCATTATGGTTTTTGGGAAAAATATCTCTCTGATATTATTGAGAGTTGTAATTCCCCGTACATTGGTATTTCCTGCATGTTCGATGTGAATAAAGAAGTTTTTATTCAAATCTCTAAGTTTCTCCGGGAAAATTTTCCTGAAACTCCAATTATTGGTGGGGGTGTACAGGCTACCTATGATTATGAGGAGCTCCTGCAGGAAGGTGATTTTGATTTTATTTTTCGGAAAGAAAGTGAAGTGCAATTTGAAATATTTCTAAACAACATATGTAAAGGAGATTTGGCAAAAAAGCCTAATGGTATATCTTTTATCCACTGTGATCAGGTTTATAAGTTGGGTGAGCCCATAGAGGATAATCCTGTAGGGTTTGATATCCGAAAGTCTTACTCTTTAATTCCTATCGAGGAGTATTATCGCTACGGTGGACTCGCCGTATTTTCCCGCTTCAACGGAAAAAATAAGCCCTTTGCAACTGTGCTGAGCAATAGGGGTTGTAGGGCATATTGCACCTTTTGTACGGTTAGAGATTTTAATGGTAAGGGAATTAGGGCTCGATCTGTTGAAAGTGTTATCGATGAAATTAAGTTTTTATGGTCAAAAGGGATCCGTCAGATTGATTGGTTGGATGATGATTTTTTGTGGGATAGAGGGCGCACTCTTCATCTTCTCAAAAGGATGACCGAAGAAACTCCAGATATGGAGTGGATCAGCAATAACGGATTGATAGCGGCTGCAATTGATGAAGAAATTATGGAGTGGATGGTTCGGTCTGGCTTGAAAGCAGTGAAAGTAGGAATTGAGTCAGGAAACAATGCCATGCTTAAAAAAATCAAAAAGCCGACTAGCAAACGCAAGCTGTTAATGGCTTCGGCATTATTTAAGAAGTTTCCTGAGGTTTTTTATAGCGGAAACTTTATTATTGGGTTTCCTGATGAAACTTTTGGAGAAATGATGGATTCCTTTAATTTTGCCAAGCAACTGGGTTGGGACTGGGCAAGTTTTTATATTTGTCAGCCGTTGGTTGGTACTGAAATGTATTCGATGTTTCAAGATCTGGGTGTGAAACAGATCGAAGGCGAAGATGCCACCAAAGCTTTGAACCCTGGGCGCTTGGCTCAGCGAGGCGAATTTGGGTTGAGTTTTGAAAAACAGGAAGATGGCATTTTAAGAGGAAGAGATGTGTACAAACTTCCGATGGATATAATTCCAAGCGGCGAGCAATTGAACGAAATCTGGTTTACTTTTAACTTTGATATCAATTTTTCTGGCAACCCTCATTTGACCGCTGGAACAGAATTGGGTAAAACGATGCGTTGGTTCGAGTCTATACTTGCGGGATACCCCCATGATGCATCAATGGCAGCTGCTTTGGCTTGGGGTTATAGGTTGATGAATCGAGTAGAGGATTCCAAAATGTATCATGACAAGGTAGTAGATATTTTAGCTAAGTCTGCTTATTGGCGTCGGCGGTGTGAGGAATTTCCAGAAATTTTTCAAATGGCCGGCTTGTAAATTTTTAGATAGGGAGAATTATTGATGGGGGAACTTTTTAACCTTACTAATGCCAGCGCAAAACTTTATGATGGTCCAGTTAGAAATATGGATCCTACATTTGGATTCGATTACTTTGACAATACAAGGGACACTGGGTATGGAGGGTATCAATATGATGGTCGCTGGAAACCTGTCGCCAAAGGTTTGATAGAAAAATATAATTTACAATCTGGAGATCGGTTTTTAGACCTTGGGTGCGGAAAGGGCTTTCTTCTTAATGACCTTTTAGAGGAATGCCCCGGGTTGGAGGTTAGGGGTCTTGAGGTTTCTCAATATGCAATTGACAATTCACATAATGGAACCGCATCCCATGTGGACTTTGGTAGTGTTGAAAAACTCTCCTACCCCGATGATTATTTTGATGTAGTGGTTGGGATTAATGTCTTTCATTTCCCAACCCCAGAAAATGCTGAAAAAGGCTTCAGGGAAATGATGAGAGTCGGTAAAAAGGATGCAAAATTTTTTATACAAGTTGATGCCTTCACCAATGATGTAGAGCGGGAACGCCTATTAGCCTGGGCCCCGATTATCAAAACCGTGTATTCGGTTGATGAGTGGTTTGCATTATTTAAAAAGGTCAATTATGACGGTGACTATTTTTGGACCTTTGTCCGTCCTCAAACCCCTGAAAAGTTCGAATAAAATCAATGCTTAAAGTAGCTCACTCCATACTCTTAGTTAACAAGAAGTATGTATTGCAGCTTCGGGACAATAAACCCAAACTACTTGCTCCAGGCAAGTGGTCATTATTTGGGGGCGCGATCAATGAAGGGGAGGCTCCCGAGATCGGGATTGTTAGGGAAATAAAGGAAGAGCTTTGCCTGTCCCCGGAAAACTTTCGATTTCTATGGAATTATGAAAGAAAGAACGATTTAGGAACCCTGACCAGTTACTTTTTTTTTGAAGCAGATGTCACTCATCTATGGGAGCAGCATCAATTGACGGAGGGCCAAGCCGCACGGTGTTTTGACTTTAAGGAGTTGGGTGCTCTAGACATTCCACCTTTTATCCAAAAAATACTTTTTCGACACCACACGGGAAACCCTCTTTAGTCCTTAAAATGCCAGAAACTAATAAGAATTCAAGCTTCATGAAAGCCGCGGTGCTTTACGAAACAGGTGAACCCTTAATTGTTGAAGATGGTATTAAGATTCCGGATTTAAATCCCGGGCAGATTCTGGTCAGGGTAGCCTATAGCGGTATTTGTAGAAGCCAGTTGATGGAAGCCAGGGGCCATCGTGGGCCAGATCCCTACCTACCTCATTTACTGGGGCATGAAGGATCCGGCGAAGTCATCGATGTTGCCCAAGACGTTAAAAAGGTGGTCAAAGGGGATCATGTGGTATTGACTTGGATCAAGGGAGATGGCGCGGAATGTGCCGGTGCCAAGTATCGTAAGGGCAATACCATTATTAATTCAGGCGCTGTAACTACTTTTAACAACTTTGCAGTTGTTTCTGAAAATCGCTGCGTCAAAATGCCTGAGGGCATGCCGATGGATCTTGCGCCATTGCTGGGCTGTGCAATACTTACTGGAGCGGGCATTGTATTCAATACGATTCAACCAAAACCCAACAACGTATTATCCGTTTTTGGGCTTGGGGGAATTGGGCTGAGTGCAATAATGGCGGCAAAAGCTCTGGAATGTGACAATATTATTGCCGTTGATATTGAAGATCACAAGCTTGCGATCGCCGGTGAGCTGGGTGCAGCACACTTGATCAATAATCGAGACGGTGGTGCATTAGATGAAATCCGAAAAATCACTAAAAACGAGGGAGTCGACTTTTCCATCGAGGCCACCGGCCTGGTTAGTATCGCCGAATCAGCCTTTCAGGCTGTGAAAAATAATGGTGGGTTGTGCATCATTGCGGGTCACCCGGCGCATGGGGAAGCAGTGCGAATCAATCCTTTTGACTTGATCAAGGGTAAAAGAATTCAAGGTTCCTGGGGAGGAGATAGTAAGCCAGACAGGGATATCCCTTTAATGGGCAAGTTTTTTTTGGAAGGCAAGCTCCCGTTGGAAAAACTGATATCCCATCGCTTTAGCTTGGAAAATATTAATCAGGCCCTTGATGACTTAGAGCGGGGAAGCTTGAATCGGGCTTTAATTGAGATGAAACACTGATAAAGTATTTAGCAGGAGAATTACTGCTCTGCTTAAATGGTTACTTTTGGTTTAAGTGTCTTAGGTGCTGGAGGTCGATATTTGCTGTATTCATTCCTCTAATTCTCAATTAGCATCTGGGCTTCCGGCATACTTGGCCAATCGTGCTATCCTTCGCCAGCTAAATCTCGGCCTCACACAAATAACCAATAATCTGTTCAGTTGAATATCTTTTCCTAGTCATTGAATCCTCGCCTAATCATCATATTTATATCTTTCACGATGAAATAAGGGGCCAAATTGTTGAAAGTTTTATGTTGCTTGATGGCTCGAAGAAACAAAGGCCATTGGCTCTGGTTTCACAACGACTTGGCTAGTAATTTATTATTTCAGAGGTTATAATATGGTTGAAATGTAAAGCATTTTGAAACCTAAAAGTGAAAATCTTCAACTTTTTATCGACAAACAAGCCCAACAGGTAAAACCTAAAATATGTGGCGATCAATAATTTTGTTGTTGCGTTTGCTGACTCCTGCCCAGAAAAAGCGATTATTTATTCTCCAAATTCTTGTGGTATTGACGGCCATTGCTGAGATTGTGGGGGTAGTCTCGATAGGGCCTTTTATGGCTTTAGTCGGTGACGCGACAATTCTTTCAGAAAACAATTTACTTTCACAGTTGTATAAATTTAGTGGCTTAACGCAACCTCGAGCTTTTGTTTTTTGGTTGGGAGTAGGTGCCTTGGTCTTATTGACACTAGGGACGGCAACCTCTATGTTTACGGTTTGGAGAATGTCATTGTTTGCCCAACAAACCGGTATAGAAATTGGTGATCGCCTATTCGAATATTATATGTACCAGCCTTGGTTATTCCATGCATCGGGAAATAGCGCTAGATTGACTAAACAGGTAATGATAGAAGCTGATAGAGTTACATCTAGCATTATTACCCCATTAATGCAACTGAATGCCCGACTGCTAATGGCAATTTTTATGTCAATTGCTGTTTATGTATATAATCCTATAGTAATGGTATCTGGCTTGGTTATTTTTGGTTCAGCTTACCTTGTGCTTTATCTGTTGGTCAAGACCAGGCTGACGCAGATGGGTAAAAATATCACCTTTGCAAGTTTTCAGCGTTTGAAGCTTATGTCGGAAGGGTTTGGTGGTATCAAAGATGTGCTGTTGTTGGGTCGCCAAAAAAGTTTTACTGAGTATTTCAAGCTTCATGGGAAAAAGTATTCTTTCAGTGTGGGCACAAACCTAGCATTAGTACAAGTGCCTCGATATTTTATGGAATTGGTCGCGTATGGCGCGGTAATTTTTTTAATTCTTTATCTGAACAATAGTAGTGGGGGCAACCTGAGTTCTGTTCTTCCGGTATTAGCAGTCTATTCCTTAGCCGGTTTAAAGATGTTGCCTGTTTTCCAGACAACTTATGGCAGCATAGCCCAAATTAGAGGTAACTTACCCGCTTTTGAGTCCATTAAAGAAGATCTAGAAGCTAGTCAGAGTAACAAGAAGCACCAAATAAATCGCGAGCAATCACATGAACATTTAACAGCAAAACAAAGTATTAAATTTAAAAATATTGAGTTTGCCTATCCGGGAAAGCAGTTACCTGCGCTGACCCAATTTAATTTGGAAATACCAATCGGAAAAGTAATTGGTTTGGTGGGTTTATCTGGTTCGGGAAAATCGACGGCAATAGATGTTCTGCTCGGACTCATCAAGCCAGATGAAGGCCAACTGCTAATAGATGGTAGGCCGCTTACATCTGTGCAAACCCGTGCCTGGCAAAATTCTGCGGGTTTTGTGCCGCAAAGTATATTTCTTTCGGATTCTAGTATTAGAGAGAATATCGCTTTTGGTTTACCTAAAAGCGAAATAGATAGCGAGCAAGTTTGGCAAGCCGTCCACCTCGCACATTTGGATGACCTTATTAAGGAGCTTCCAAATGGCCTGGATACCATTGTGGGGGAACGCGGAGTGCGGCTGTCAGGTGGCCAGCGACAGCGCATTGGTATTGCACGCGCACTTTACTATGAGGCAGAAGTATTGGTTTTTGATGAGGCCACCAGTGCTCTCGATACCATTACAGAAAAAATAATAATGGAAGCCATACATGATTTTTCAGGTAGGAAAACCATTGTTATTGTTGCGCATCGCATTACAACAGTGCAGAAATGCGACATTATTTTTTTGATGGATCAGGGTAAAGTTATTGACCAAGGTTCTTATGATGAATTGATTGCGCGCAACGTAACCTTCCAAAAATTGGCAATGAGTGTGTTGATGAACGAATAGTAGCTGGAGAACGACTCTTGGAGAGTCTTTGTTGAAAATTGTTTGTGCTCGAAAATCTCATCAAAGAACTTATTAAGAAAGTCCAGCTTTTCCTTGATAGCTGACTCAAAATAATCTTTGGGTTTGCGAGCCGATGCGGGAAAAAAGTAATCCTGTCTTTTTATTATTTCTCCTCATCCTTACTTGTTACCACTAAAAGTCTGTCACTTAAATATTTTAGTGAAACTTTTTTCTGCAAAACATTCTCAATAGTACGGACTTTTTCCTCAACCAAGTTTCGGCTGAAACCTGGGAACAAAACCTTTCCCGCTGAATACCTAATACGCTTTACAGGAAAAAAAATTCTGATCGCTGCTTTGCAAAATAGCATCAGCGAATGCTTAATCTCCCTAAAGCGCATAGTTTGCAATGGAATTTCTCTGTTATTTAATTTTTTATTCATTTTTTGTTTAATTAACTCGCCACAAAACTCTACAAATTCATCATAGATATCAACTTGCAAATTTCTCATTAAAGATAATGTCAACGGAGTAAGAGAATTCATCCTTACAAATGCTTCTGAGTCTTTATCCAGATCATTTATTGCCTTAACAACCGCATCCTCAGTTTTACATTGAATGCCAAATTGATTTGGCAACACAGCTTCCCAAGGATAATCCTCTAATGATTTATAATTAATTACCGGCACCTCGGCCAAGAAAGACTCAATCGCCGTGGTACATCCATCGTGAATCACCAAGTCTGCGGCCATTATCCATTGAGAAACTGCCCCCTCTTTTCGCACCTGTATATTTTTTATTCCAGAAAATACTATTTTATAGAACTCAGAGTCTTCGGCGGGGTGCGGCCTCAAAACAAAAGTTTTATCTGGAAAAACAATGCTGAGCTTGTGAACCAACTTTACAAAATTTGCCAAGATCTTATTTTCGCCAGCCCACTGATCTATGAATGCTATTCGCCTTTTTTCATTCTTCGAGGAATAATTATCCCAACCTTCACCTATATCGCTAAACGTTTCTTTTAGCCCCACCAAACTATTTGCCCATGCAGTCATGGTATTAATAAGAATAAAAGGGCCACACTTAGCTCTAATTTCATTGATCTCCTTTTTAAAAAAATGTCGAAACCTTGGTTTATACAAATCATATTTTGGATGCCCAATGGCAACAATATTTGAATCAGGGAAAGAAATGGTTTTATTTTCAAAATGTTTTTTCTGATAACTACCCCATGTAACAACGAAATCATTTTTTCCAAGAACATCAGGAGACAACCTACTATCCATATAAGTAGCCCAATCGATCTCACTTCCACGCCACACAGCCCCTTCTTCATCCAAGTAAACAACAGAGATATCATTATTTTTTAGTTCTTCTACATAAACCAGGTTGTTCGAGGGGCTCGTTGCATTTTCAAGGAATGGGTTTTTAAAGCAATTTTTTCCAATATACATTCCACCAGTAAACATGGAACAATGCGTATTAAAATAATCATGCTGGGCAATAATTACATTTGTATTTTTATTTGCCAAACTCACAGCAAGAAATAGCTTGTAGTCTAATTCTCGAACCATTATTTCTATAGGGAGAAGAATACTAACCTTGTTCAATTAAAGAATCCTTGCAAATTTTATTTATTTACCAGTTGAATGGCACTTGATGCTTATTGTAGCACTTACATCTTAATCGCAGCAGACTTGTATGAAAAGGTTAAAATAATAATTGGCATTTAGAATTTAGTTGACACTTTTGATGAAAAAGATTTAACTTGAGCGTCTCGACCGTTTAGAGTTTCAAGTGTCTTGAGTGATTAATTTATATGCAAACACTTTCCCGACTGGAATCGATCGATTCTAATTCAAAGAATTATTGGGTTTATTCTTTGTGTTCCCA
>Ga0315338_1003335_pt1 | contig 14140 bp, 11 predicted proteins | sample ASW8metaG_FD_204518 | JGI IMG/M metagenome (GOLD analysis project Ga0315338, IMG submission 204518) | Ammonia-oxidizing marine archaeal communities from Monterey Bay, California, United States - ASW #8 | ecosystem: Environmental > Aquatic > Marine > Coastal | place: USA: California | collected... | reverse complement strand
CAAGATTTGGAGTGGCAATGTGTTACGGCTTCTTGCGGAAGCAGAAACACATGCGACTCTTGAAGCATCAAAGGCGCACAACCCCGCAACGGATTAGTTAATCATAGGGGTCATTATACCACCGTGGATGAAGAGCAAGATCCCTATGATCACCCTTAGAAACAACGAGGGGCATATATCGGAATGACAATCCAAAATTTGGCTAACATAGTGTTTTTACTGGTAGGCGCAGAGGGGCTCGAACCCCCGACCCGCTGATTAAGAGTCAGCCGCTCTACCACCTGAGCTATGCGCCCATCCTGAAGGTCAAAACTACCTTCTGAACAGGGGCGGGGTTTAACAAAGCCCCTTTACACTGTCTACTAAATGACGCCCTTTCAATGACCCCGGATTATTCGAACGTTTGTAATCAAAAGGCAGAAACTGAAAACTAGCGCTCAGAACAATCCGCTGGAATGGCGCGGTACCTCGACTTGGCGATGAATATAGACGCTCATCAACAGGCCGAAGCCAAACATCACCGAAAGCATTGCGGTGCCACCATAGGAGACGAGCGGCATGGGAATTCCGACAACCGGAAGGAGACCCATCACCATCATGCCGTTGATCATGATGTAAAGAAAAAAATTGATGATCACTCCCATCGCCAGTAGACGCCCAAACTGGCTTCGTGCCGACATTGCAATCTGAATGCCATAGACAATCACCATGGCGAATAGCGCAAGCAACGCGACGCTACCAAGAAATCCAAATTCCTCACCAATAATCGGCAAAACAAAATCAGTTTCTTTTTCAGGCAGAAAATTTAGGCGGCTTTGCGTCCCCATAAGAAATCCCTTGCCCGAAATGCCACCTGAGCCGAGCGCTATTTTGGCCTGTGCACCATTCCAACCAGCACCCAGCGCATCGGCCGTAGGGTCAAGAAAACTCAACACACGCTGTTTTTGATACTCGTGCAACAAGAACTGCCAAACCGCCGGAATGGCCAGTGCAATAGCGCTAAGTGCTGATGCAATCCAGCGCCAAGAGAGCCCTGCCAGAAAAAGCAGCAGGGCACCAGAAACTCCAAGCAGAGCTGCAGTTCCTAAATGGGGTTCGATCAGAACCAGCCCGACAGGCACGCTGATCATGAGTAGCGGAATTACTAGTTTCAGCGGACGGGAGATCTCCCCCGGCTCCAGACCATGGAGAAAGCGGGCGAGCGCTAAAACCAGCGTGATCTTCATCAGTTCAGACGGCTGTAATTGTAGCGGACCCAATGCGATCCAGCGCTGTGCCCCCATACCTACGGTTCCAGAAATTTCAACTGCGACAAGTAAAAGAAGCGAGACAGCATAGGCGGGATAGGCCAACCCCATCCAAACGCGGATATCGAAACAAGCGACTACCAACAGAATTACAAGCCCTATTGCAAAGCGGATCATCTGGCGCTCAGCCCAGGGCTCAAAATTGCCACCGGCAGCCGAATAGAGAACTGCAAAGCCAAAACAAGCGATAACCGTAATCAAAAGCACAATCCCCCAATTCATTTGGGAGAACTTATTGCGTAAGGAGAGGGGCCGGCTTTTAGACCCTGGACCGCCTGGATTATAAGTTGAGAGACTCATTGCCTGGCGCCTAGGTTTCGTTCACGGACTGGCTGAGAGATGCAACAGGATAGGCGGTCGGCATGTTGAGAAGCCCGCGTTCCTGCGCAAAGCGCAAGACATCACGTGCGACCGGAGCTGCTGCACTCGAACCGCTACTGCCATGTTCGATAACAATCGAAAGCGCGTAACGAGGATTAACTACCGGCGCAAAACCAACAAAAAGTGCATGGTCACGAAGTTCCCAGGGAAGTTCATTGTTCCGTACAACGCCCGTGACACGTTCCTGAGCAGTAATCTGGCGAACCTGTGCTGTTCCGGTCTTACCGGAAAAGGCAAATTCTGGTTCCACAATCCGCGAACCATAAGCGGTTCCACCTGGCTCATTCATGACACCGTTTAAACCGACTTGAACCGCCGCGAGATATTCTTCGGAAAAGCCGAGGGGCGGAGCCGACACGCTGACTTCACCGTGGCGGTGCACAAGTCTCGGCGACACCTCTTTGCCTCCAGCAAGGCGCGCCGCCATTATACAAAGCTGCATTGGCGTTACGGTAATGAACCCCTGGCCGATACCGGCATTGATTGTATCGCCTTGTTGCCAGTCTTCGTTGAAATTAGCGCGCTTCCATTCGCGCGATGGAATAAGCCCTTTGCGTTCGCCCGGCATTTCTATTCCTGTGGCCTCGCCCAACCCCAATTTCCGTGCACTTTCTGACAACGCATCGATGCCGAGCTTGCGCGCGACCTCATAAAAATAACAATCGCAAGAATATTTGAGACTAAGATGCAGATTGACGCGCCCATGCCCACCAAGACGCCAACAATGAAAGCGACGCCCGCCCACGGTTACGTGTCCATTACAAACATACGCTGTGTCAGGCGTAATGACACCATTTTCTAGAGCGGAAAGCGCAACCGCGATTTTGAAAGTCGATCCAGGCGGATAGATACCTGACAATACTTTGTTTACAAGCGGCTTATACGGATCCTGGGTTAGAGAATTCCATTCGCTATTCGACAAACCCACATTGAATCCATTCGGATCGTAACCAGGTGTCGATACCAGGGCTAAGATGTCGCCGGATTCGACATCCATCACAGTGCAAGCTGCACTTTCTTCCTTAAGTCGTTCATGGGCAAAGCTTTGCAGCTCGCGGTCGATCGTCAAATAGAGGTCGCTTCCTGGCACGCCCTCATCGCGCCGTAATTCACGTATCACGCGGCCATAGGCGTTCACTTCTACTCGGCTATTCCCGCCTGAACCTCGAATTTCGCTCTCTAATGTTCTTTCTACTCCACGCTTGCCGATCCGAAAGCCTGGAAGCGAAAGTAGTGGATCATCAGGACGTGGCGCATCCGTTTTGTCTTGGACCGAGACAGGGGCCACATAGCCGAGCACATGCGATAACTCAGCCCCAAACGGATAATCGCGGGTTGCGCCGACATTCGTTTGCACGCCCCTAAGATAAGGCAGGTCCAAATTAAGTCGGGCAAAATCTTCCCAGGCTAAATTTTCTGCGACAACAATTGGGACAAATGGAGGATTAGTTTGCGCCTCCCTCAAGATGCGTTCACGTTGGTATCTGGGGAGTGGAATAACGCGCGCTAGCATATCCAAAGCCACCTCCAGGCCATCGGTCTGCTCAGGCACGATCAAACTGCGATAGTCGCGTCGGTTACCGGCAAGCACGACACCGAAGCGATCCATAATACGGCCGCGCGGCGGGGCCAATAGACGGTCGCTAATGCGATTGTTCTCAGCTTGATTAAGGTAAAGGCTACCGTCGACAATCTGAAGCTTATAGAGCCGACCAGCCAACAAAGCGAACACTGAAGCCATCCCGCCGGACACGATAAGCGTGCGTCGCGAAAACGTCGCATATCGGCTTTTGTCTTTGGCATCGAAGAACGGCATTTAATCCTCTTATTCGTCCTAATCTTCGGTGCGTAACGCACCAACAAAATGACGGTGAACCAATCCTAAAATAACCGCCATCAACGGGTAGAATATAATCGTAACAATGGTTTGTATCAGTAGCGGTTGGACCGCCGCGAAGCGACCGTAAACCAGCGAACCAAAAGCATATACCAGCGCCGATGTGGTAAACATCACAATCGAGAACCCCACCAAAACACCCCAGCCTGACAAGCCCGCAAAGGTGTCGCGCTGACGTTCGGTCAAGGCATAAGCCATCAAGTACCCAACAGCCCATAGGCCAGGTTGGCCACCTGAAAGAAAATCTTCGAACAGGCCAACAACCAGCACAAGGGCAGGAGGTACGAGATCAGGCCTTAAAAGCGTCCAAAAATAGATCACCGCGAGGCCGAGCAATGGATGCGGCAGAACGCCCCCGGTCAAAGACAATGGAAGATTTGTAATAGACACCATGCAAATGGCTAAAAATGCCGGCGTCAGGGAAACAAGTATTCGCGACGAGTTCATTGAAAGTCGCTCCGTGCCTAGAATTGTCACTGCCTTACTACCTCGCCAACAAACACATCTGCGGCGGCACTCGCTCCATTGCCTAGGTCAATATTTTGTTGTTGCAGAAGACGAGACACTGGCAATTCATTGTCATCAGGTGGTGATTCGTGTGCTGAACGATAATCAACGATCTGCACATAATCGCTGAGATCAGGATCTGCGTACAGGACAGCGAGCCAATCGTCTTCGTCGCCCATAACCATGCCAATGGGAAGATCAGGGGGGAGTATGCCACCGTCACCCGTTGAATATATGCGATCGCCTGGACGGACCTCCCCTTCGCTCGAATCGAGCCGAAGGGAATCAAGCTGCAGACTCGCCGCCATCGTATTTGTACCGGACAAAATCGCTCGCCGGTTAGACGGGCGGATAATGACTGGGATACGACTATTTAAATCAGTTAATAGTAGAACCCATGAGGTGTTCTCACCGGCAACAAAGATGCGGCCGAGAAGCCCTCGGTCATCCAGAACAGCTTGGCCTTTAACTACATTCTGATTGGCGCCGGCACTGAGAATAATTGTTTTAGAGAAAGGCTGACTCGCTTGGCCAATGACGCGCGCTGTCACGCGAGGCAAATCTGGATCGGGTACAACGTTCAGAAGTGATTCATAACGAGTCATCTGCTGTTCCAGGGCAAATGCAACGTCCTGCCAACGGCGCAGCTCCTCGTTTTCTTCACGTAGCTGGATATTTTGATCATAAACTGAGAAAATTTCTGCAATACCAGCAGTCCAGCGCTGTACTGCTGCAACGGGGCTGTAAACCGCCGTTAATACAGGCTCGCTCATGTCCGTGAGCTTGGCGCGCGCGCTGTCGAAGATAGATGCTTCCGCCTTGCCAAGAAGAACGACCACAATCGCTAGGGCCATACAGAGGGCGAAGGGCAAATGGGCCTTAATCGAGCCCCGGCCCCGTGACAGCTTCCATCCCCCCGCGGTCTTCACTTGCTTTCCTCCCGTTAGAATGCCGTAGACAGCATGTGGCGCATTTGCCGTGGATCTTCGAGAGTTCGCCCGGTTCCAAGTGCAACACATGAAAGTGCATCATCGGCAATCGAAACCGGCAATCCCGTCTCATTGCGGAGCACCTGATCTAGATTGTTCAAAAGCGCACCGCCGCCCGTCAGCACGATACCCTTATCCACAATATCTGCGGCAAGCTCAGGCGGTGTCGATTCAAGCGCGACTTTTACCGCTTCAACGATAGCACCCACAGGCTCGGTAAGGGCTTCGGCTATTTGGCGCTGGTCCATAGAAATTTCTTTTGGAACGCCATTCAGAAGGTCGCGCCCTTTGATATCAAGCGTCATGCCTGAACCGTCCTCGGGGGGCGCGGCGGTTCCGATCTCGTGTTTGATCCTCTCAGCGCTTGCATCGCCGACCAGAAGATTATGATTGCGACGAATATAGGCGATAATTGCTTCGTCCATCTTGTCGCCACCCACGCGCACCGAGCGCGAATAGACAATCCCGCTGAGCGACAACACCGCAACCTCGGTGGTGCCGCCACCTATATCGACGATCATTGAACCCGTCGGCTCGTGAACCGGCAGGCCGGCCCCAACGGCAGCAGCCATAGGCTCTTCGATCAAAAACACCCGCCGCGCACCAGCGGCTTGTGCAGATTCTTGAATCGCACGACGTTCCACTGCTGTCGCACCTGATGGTACGCAGATAATGATCATCGGGTTGGCAAAAGCACGCCGATTGTGAACCTTGCGGATAAAATGTTTGATCATTTCTTCCGCAACTTCAAAATCCGCTATTACGCCGTCGCGCATAGGCCGAATTGCTTCAATATTCCCGGGGGTGCGGCCCAGCATCATCTTTGCGTCGTTGCCCACCGCCAAGACATGTTTTTTGCCCCCTTTGGTAACCAGCGCAACGACCGAGGGTTCGTTAAGAATAACACCCCTTCCTTTGACGTAAACCAACGTATTCGCCGTCCCGAGATCAATTGCCATATCGCTGGACAGCATGCCCAAAAGTCTACCGAACATGCTCTAAACCATACTCTCTCTGCTCCAAACCGAGCCTGTAACAAAACAATCCATAATAAAAACCACCCCGCCCGTTCTCAAGACGAGACTGTTCTTCGCTAACGTGCGACACTCAACTCCTCGGGTGCCGTCTTTTCCCTCTTCACCACCAACTTGTTTAACGCCATGACATAGGCATTGGCAGCAGCAACCATTGTGTCTGTATCTGCACCACGGCCAGTCACCGAGCGACCATTTTCCTCGAGCCGGACGCTTACCTCGGCCTGGGCATCCGTCCCTTCGGTAACTGCGCTAACCTGAAAAAGTTGCAGCGCTGCACTGTGGGGATAGAGCTCATGGATCGCGTTGAAGATCGAATCCACGGGACCATCACCTGTGGCAACACAGGAGCTGATATCACCGTCAATCGAAAGCGCCATCTCGGCCGAAGGTTTCAGATCTTTGCCTGAAACAACTTTCAGCGACTCAACTTGAATTAAATCTTTGCCACGCATGACGCTGTCGTCGACGATGGCGATGATATCCTCGTCAAAGATATGCTTCTTCTTGTCAGCGAGATCTTTAAATCGCTGAAAAGCATCTTGAAGCGCATTGTCACCCAGCTCGTAACCAAGCGTCTGTAATTTATCGCGAAACGCGTGCCGGCCTGACAATTTACCAAGAACCAAGGCCGTCTCTTTTACACCGACATCCGCGGGCCGCATGATTTCATAGGTTTCCACATGCTTCAGCATGCCGTCCTGATGAATTCCCGATTCATGAGAAAAGGCATTCTTACCGACGATGGCCTTATTGTATTGAACGGGAAAAGCCGTGACATTTGAAACCAGTTTAGATGCACGCGCGATCATTTCTGACTTCACGCCGCTTGTGAACGGCATCCGGTCCTTACGCACGCGCAACGCCATAACAATTTCTTCAAGCGCAGCATTGCCTGCACGCTCGCCGATGCCGTTGATGGTGCATTCAACTTGCCGTGCACCGCCAAGAACACCTGCCAGTGAATTTGCTACCGCTAAGCCTAAATCGTTGTGACAATGCGTTGAGAAAACAATTTTCTCTGCACCCGGCACGCGCTCATGCAACATGATCATAAGTTCGAAATATTCCTGCGGCGTAGCATAGCCCACAGTGTCGGGAATATTAACCGTAGTAGCACCAGCTTTAATCGCCAGTTCCACTGCGCGACAAAGAAAATCTGGTTCGGTCCGCGTCGCGTCCTCGGCACTCCACTCGACATCATCCGTATGCTGACGAGAACGCATCACCGAGGCAGAAATAGCTTCCAGGACGCTTGTTGGCTCCATCTGGAGCTTGTGTTTCATATGCACTGGACTGGTAGAAATAAAAGTATGAATACGTTTGCGCTCGGAACTGCATAATGCTTCCCCCGCGCGATCAATGTCTTTAAACCCGGCGCGCGCAAGGCCACATACAACTGCGTTTTTTGTATGCTTGGCAATTTCGCTTACCGCTTCGAAATCACCCTTAGAGGCTATCGGAAATCCAGCCTCAATGATGTCGACGCCCATGTCGTCAAGTAATGCCGCAACTTCAAGTTTTTCTTCCAAGGTCATTGCAGCGCCTGGCGATTGTTCGCCATCGCGCAAAGTGGTGTCGAAGACACGCACGCGATCTTTATCCTGATCGCTGGTGTCTTGGTTTTGTTTCATACTCGTAGTCATGACTCGTAATCCTTCGGTCCGCGCTATTCGCGCTTGCTTCGTTTTCCTCTTGCTGATCATCCTCTAAGCACCCGCCCCCTTTTGGGACTTGTCAGCGCTTAGAGGCAGCCAAGGAGATGAAGCTCGCAGCCGCGCGAAACGCGCAAACGGGCGGATAGAGCCGCAACGCGCAAGCACGCTCGGGAGACAAAAATCTCCGTCACCTTCGTGTCTGCATGCGTCCTAACCATTTCCAATTCCGTTCGCTCCGGATTCGATCGTGAGGCGTCACGAATAGCGGTAACTGCCCGAAATATGAGCGCTTTTTCCACTTATCCCCAACATTTACGCCGATTTGTGTGGCGTGCGCAAGGACAAGAACAGAACAATTTTCCTGGTCTTCAAATGTACCCGAACAATGATGAGTAAGAGATTAATTCCGGGCTTTATCCACGAGACGATTTTTGCCGATCCAAGGCATCATACCACGGAGCCTTTCGCCCACTTCTTCGATGGGATGCGCCGCAGCAGCTGCACGCATTGACTTGAAGGAGGGCTGCCCAGCCTTGTTCTCCAAGACCCAGTCGCGTGCGAAGCGGCCTGACTGAATATCGTCGAGGATAGCCTTCATGGCCAGCTTGGCTTCCGGGCCGACCACACGCGGGCCAGAAACATATTCACCATATTCAGCAGTATTTGAGACCGAATAATTCATATTGGCGATGCCACCCTCATAGATTAGATCCACAATCAGCTTGACCTCGTGAAGGCACTCAAAATAGGCCATTTCCGGTGCATATCCAGCCTCAACCAGGGTCTCAAACCCGGCTCGAATAAGTTCCACTAGCCCACCGCAAAGCACGGATTGCTCGCCAAAGAGATCGGTTTCGCATTCTTCACGGAACGTCGTTTCAATAATGCCAGCCCGGCCGCCGCCAATCGCGGACGCATAGGCGAGGCCAAGATCATGGGCGTTACCGGAGGCATCCTGGTGAACTGCAATGAGGCAAGGCACGCCACCACCTTTTTGGTATTCGCCACGTACGGTATGGCCCGGGCCTTTCGGTGCAACCATCGCAATATCGAGATCTGGGCGTGGCTCGATCAGACGAAAATGGACGTTAAAGCCATGGGCGAAGAAAAGTGCGGCACCTTGTTTTATATTAGGCCCGATCTCGTCCTTGTAGAGATCAGCCTGGAGCTCGTCGGGCACGACGCACATCATCATATCGGCCCATTTCGATGCCTCAGCGACATTCATGACCTTGAAGCCGGCCGCCTCGGCCTTTTTGGCCGAGCTGCCCTGGCGAGCAGCAATGACCACATCCTCAACACCGCTCTCCCGCATATTCAGCGCATGGGCATGGCCTTGAGAACCGAAGCCGATAACAGCGACCTTCTTCGACTTGATGAGATTAATATCGGCATCCTGGTCATAATAAACGCGCATGTTTCAGCCCTTCCTCGTCCTAACTGCCTCGAATGGCTCTGGCGGGCTGTAAAGCCCTTCCCTAACGCCTGGTCAAGCCCAACAGGGGCCCATTTTCAAACCTACTTGTAATGGCCTGACATGATCAGGCTACCTTGCTGCCGCGCGTCCAAGCGGCGAAATAGACCCATGATCGCCTCAGTGACCCGCTTTCATAGGCCATATCAATGAGGCGGAATGGACAGCTAGCCACGCCCCCAAGGCATAACCACAGGCGCGATACTGACCACCAGAAGCAACGCCATGGCTATATTGAAAATGCGTCGCTTGGCAGGATCATGAAGAAAGCCTCTTAGGGCAGCACCAAAAACGGTCCAGCTGACAACCGCCCCGATGCTGACGAAAAAGAACACGACCGCAACGATAAGAACGTCGCTCACGGCGCTTTCAGGAAGGATAAAGATGCTAATCGTGCTGACAGCCGCGATAAGGGCTTTAGGGTTTACCCATTGAAATAATGCAGCCTCGATAAATGTGATGGGGCGTGGCTTCTGCGAAGGATCAGCAGATGTTGCATTGGCGATCCGCCAGGCTAGCCAAAGGAGATAGACAACTCCAATAATTTTTAGAACAGTTTGAGCGAGCGGATAGGCCATAAAGAACGCACCGAGCCCAAAGCCAACGCCGAGGAGCATGGCAACGAAACCAACGACGACACCACACATATGCGGTGCCGTTTGGATAAACCCAAAATTTATCCCCGAAGCTGCAAGCATGAGATTATTTGGCCCCGGCGTGAACGCCGCGGCAATCCCAAAACCGGTCAATGCAATGAAGGTTTCAATAGGCACATCACATCGCTTCCGCACCGCGGGTGATGGCGGCAACACCAGTGCGGCTGACCTCAACAAAACCTAAAGGAACCAAAAGCTCGATAAAGGTATCTATTTTCCCCGGCGCGTCGGCCACTTCAAATATATAGCTTGTGTCAGTCGTGTCGATTAGCTCGGCGCCAAAGGATTGCGCTTGAACTAAAGCCTTCGAGCGCTGGTCAGCAGTTCCAGCGATTTTCACCAGAGCCATTTCGCGTTCAATGCCCGGCGTCTCCAGTGTAATGTCGATTACACGATGAACCGGAATGAGACGGCCCAGCTGAGCCTGGATCTGGTCGATTACCTGAGGCGTACCAGAGGTCACAAGCGTAATACGTGAATTATGTGCCCGGTGATCGATCTCTGCGACGGTGAGGCTCTCAATATTGTAGCCGCGGCCAGAAAATAGCCCGATGACACGGGCGAGCACGCCCGGCTCATTATCGACGATAACTGAAAGAGTATGGCGTTGATTGAGTGGGTCTGTAGCCATTATACCAGCACCTTTCCAGCTTCAGAAACTTCTGGATCCGCTTCGGAATCCGATAGGATCATTTCATCATGGGCCGCGCCTGACGGGATCATGGGATAGCAATTTTCATGTGGATCGACGACGCAATCAAACACAACCGGCCGTTTCACATCGATCATTTCTTGGATCTTAGCGTCAAGTTCGTCCGGTTTTTCAGCGCGCAAACCGATAGCGCCAAAGGCTTGGGCGAGTTTTACGAAATCAGGCAAGGCCTCGGAATAGGAATGCGAATAGCGCCCGCCATGCAGCAGTTGCTGCCATTGGCGTACCATGCCCATATATTTGTTGTTGATGATGAAAATTTTGATCGGCAAATTATGCTGAACCGCGGTCGACATTTCCTGCATCGTCATCTGCACGCTAGCTTCACCGGCAATATCGACGACCAATGCATTCGGATGAGCCATCTGAACGCCAACCGCTGCAGGTAGGCCATATCCCATCGTGCCGAGCCCACCAGAAGTCATCCAATGATTAGGCTCTTCAAATTTAAAACGCTGCATTGCCCACATTTGATGCTGACCGACTTCGGTTGTGATGTATATCTCACGGCCTTTGGTCAGTTCATAAAGCCGATCGATAGCGTATTGCGGCTTGATGATCGTGTCGGAATTCGTGAATGAGAGCGAGTTCTTGCTACGCCATTGGGTGATCTGCTTCCACCAAGCGTTCAGCTGTTTGGCATCGGTTTTCGCGTTGGTTTTCTGCCACTCATTAATGATTGCACGCAAAGCACGTGTCGCATCGCCGATGATAGGAAGGTCAATGCGGATATTTTTATTAATCTGCGCCGGATCGATATCCAGGTGTATTTTTTTCGAGTGCGGTGAGAAGGCATCGACCCGACCGGTGACACGATCATCAAACCGCGCGCCAAGACAAATCAATAGATCACAGCGATTGGTCGAGAGATTGGCCTCATAGGTTCCATGCATACCTAAAGGGCCAAGCCAACTCGGTCCCGAGGCAGGATAGGCACCAAGGCCCATCAAAGTCGATGTGATCGGAAAGCCCGTGATCTCAACAAGCTCGCGCAAAAGCCGACTGGCTTCAGGACCTGAATTGATTATGCCGCCGCCGGTGTAAAAAACTGGGCGCTTGGCAGCCGTCATCATTTTCACCGCATCTTCGATTGCCGCCTGATCGGGATCAAGCTTAGGCCGATAGGTGCGATGGCGGATATGGCCCGGTGGACGGTAGGGGCCTTTCAGAAACTGGATATCTTTTGGGATATCAACAACGACCGGTCCGGGACGGCCGGTCGTTGCAATATAGAATGCCTCATGCAGTACGCGGGCAAGATCGTTGATATCGCGCACCAACCAATTATGTTTGGTGCAGGGCCGCGTGATCCCAACCGTATCACACTCCTGAAACGCATCATTACCAATGAGATGCCGTGGAACTTGTCCGGAGATAACCACCAGCGGAACGGAATCCATCAAGGCATCGGTCAACCCGGTGACGGCATTGGTCGCACCGGGACCCGAAGTTACCAGCGCAACACCCGGCTTACCGGTTGAGCGTGCATAGCCTTCCGCCGCATGAGTTGCACCTTGCTCGTGGCGTACCAAAACATGAGCAACCTCATTATCTTGAAACAATGTGTCATAGATCGGTAAAACCGCGCCGCCGGGATAGCCGAATATGTGCTTCACGCCATGGTCTTTCATCGCGCGAAGTACCATTTCGGAGCCGGTCATCTCCTCGGTTTTATTGTCCGCCATATTTGTTTTACTCATCGTCAACTCTCGCTCATGGTCCATTCCAGCCTTACGATCGATCTCTCGCTTTCTCTCAGCCAAAAGTAGATCAAGCCCAAATCATTTCTCCTAAACAAAAAGGGGCGCCGCACGCCCCTGTTCGAAAACTGCTTTCGAGAAATACAGTGACTATGCGCTTGTTCCGCTTTGCAGCCCAATTCCTACAACCATCACTAGCTTCCTTATCTATCCCTTGGCTCTTCTTAAAGGGTCCAATTCCTGCAGTTTCGAGCCTGATTTGCCGGAAACTAGGTGCATTGCAGCAAGCCGTCAAGCAATTTAACGAACTTATTTATATAATTCACGAAATAATATTTCTTAAATTACCATTTTCAAGCCATTTCCATTCAACCATAAAGCGGCGAAACCAAGTCATCTGACGCTTGGCGTAGCGCTGGGTCTCGGTCACGGACTGGTTCACCGCCTCCGTCAAATTGATTTCTTGGCGTAAATACGCTCGAAGCTGTGGGAGACCGATGGCACCGGCCGCCGGCAGGCTCAAATCAAGAGAGGCAAGCGTACGCGCTTCTTCGATTGCACCACCTTTAATCATTGACTCAAAGCGCTTGGCGATCCGTGCCTGCAGCAAGTCTCGCGGTGGAGCCAACACGATCCTGAGGGTATCAAGGCCCTCTAAGGGAGACGTTCCCTTAATTTCCTGCCATTTTTTCAAGCCACGGCCGCTCGTAACAAATACGCAAGCCGCACGTAAAACGCGCTGCTTATCGCTGGGGCGCAAGCCGTCCATGGTCTCAGGATCTTTCTTGGAGAATTCATCATAAAACGCAGGTAGACCAATCTCAGCCATGCGTTTTTCCAGTGCCTTACGCACTTGCGGAGATATTTCGGGGATGGGTGAAAGGCCCTCCGTCAGCGCGTTGAAATAAAGACCACTGCCTCCAACAAAGATAGGAATACGACCTCTACTTTTTTGGCTGGAGAATGCGTCGATGGCTTCCTCCAAATAGCGGCCGACGGAATAGCGCTGTACGACCGGAACATGCCCATAGAGAAGGTGCGGCGTACGTGCTTCAACCTGCACATCAGGACGTGCGCTCAATATACGGAGCTCAGAATAAACCTGCATCGAGTCGGCATTGATAACTGTACCGCCGATTTTCTCGGCAATCTCGATTGCGAGTGTCGACTTGCCGCTCGCGGTCGGCCCTGCGATAAGCACCGCGTCCCAGGACATCTATTTACCCCTCCACTAGCTCGAAATGGGTAAAGAAATACCTTACCGAGCTTGATAGAGCATGGGGTGTGAAGCCTCGTTTGCCAAGAAAGTCTTCGAAGTGCCTACACCGCTTGCATTTGCACTCAATGCCGTCTCCGTAAAACATGCGCTTACGCCGCAGCGGGCTGAGGAGATTCGTAAATGCGCCAGCAAGGCTGCCGGAGTGGGGGAGATTAACTGGCTGTCGCAGGGCCGCGCATTAGATATTCCGTTTGAGGGCAATCCTGATGCTGTAGGCGCAGCGATTGACGCGGCTTTCGATACCACGACCGATCTGAACATTGACCTGAACATCGTTAGGATCGAAGGCCGGCGTAAGAAACTTCTCGTCGCTGATATGGATTCGACCATTATTGGATGCGAATGCATTGACGAGCTGGCCGACATGGTGGGGCTGAAACTGCAAGTCTCAAACATTACCGAACGGGCCATGCGCGGCGAGATCAAATTCGAAGACGCACTCAAAGAACGGGTTGCGCTGCTCAAGGGATTACCTTTAGAGGCCCTATCACGCGTCTATGCCGAGCGAGTGCGCCTTAATCCAGGCGCAAAAGCGCTGCTTCGTAC
>Ga0315338_1003334_pt1 | contig 14148 bp, 15 predicted proteins | sample ASW8metaG_FD_204518 | JGI IMG/M metagenome (GOLD analysis project Ga0315338, IMG submission 204518) | Ammonia-oxidizing marine archaeal communities from Monterey Bay, California, United States - ASW #8 | ecosystem: Environmental > Aquatic > Marine > Coastal | place: USA: California | collected... | reverse complement strand
CTCGCTCCGCAGTCCATTCCATGCTGACCCCACATGACGTTGCTAACAGTTTTCTGCCAGGGGATGCCACTTTTACGGCATACATTTTGTGCGGCAGAGACCACCTACATACTATATCCAGTATGTTTGATGCCCACAACCTGAATTGGCGGCGAATTTTACTGACGCCAATTCGAAACACCAATTTGAACGCAGGTCCGGTGCTGCAGGCAGGACGACTCGGGATATTTGCCACTGCCGGCCCCGGCTCCGTGGCCGAGACTGCGCCGTTTATCGGCAAAATCCTTATACGCGTTGTCCCGATTTTCGGCCATAGCCGAAGTAGATAATATTAGGATTTTTTTGGCTGATATCCGCAGAATTCAGCGGATCGTGGATAAGTCTGTGAATCGTTAACTTATAGTTAATTTATAATTATCAGCTGTGGCTCGATACTTGCCCGAGCGAGGGCCAAGAGGGCCGCGCTGCAACGTCTTTTGCGCCGCATGCCGTGCAACGCATATGGACGCCTATTTCGGGAACGGGCTGTGCCGGACCCAGCGGCCCGACAAGTGTTGCGATGGGGATGATGGCGTTGTGTCCGCACCGATTGCACCAGCAGAACACATCGACTCCTTCATTATTGAGGTCACCCAGCGTCGTCGGGCGCTGCGTTCGCTCTTCCCCCGCAAGCGCACCGCGCTTCATGCCGCCCATTTTCCTGTTCCGTGTTCTTGGTTACCCACGACGGGAAAAGAACATAACAGGAACATTATGGGTCGGTCAAATCTCCGCAGGAACCGTGGCGATGGATATTAGGTTTTTAGTGTGCGGAAACCAGACGGAGCGGCTTGTCGAATACTTTGAGAACTTCAACCATGGTGCGTCCGCGCTTGATACGTTGCCGACCGTCGAAAACGGCGAACTCGCATTCCTTACCACTGCCAGATTTTGCGATAGCGTATAATGGGGAATCGAAGCTGTGACGGAAGACGGAGAAAACGGCTACATTTCCATAGTGATCTATCGCGTAATCGCGCCATTCGGCGAGCGCGACGCGGCGGCTATACACATCAAGCAGTTGTCTAAGTTCCTGGCGGCTAAAGAAAACGCGGCTTTTTCCGCTTTTTCGTTTAAATGCCGTCAATTCGACCATTGTCGTCATCGGTAATTCGTCTCCATTCTCCTTCGACCCATTCGCCGCCTGTTCTCCTAACGAATGCGTTCGGCACCCGTTCCATAGGGATCCGGTGTGGCGTAGCAGGTCGGTTGACCAAGCGTGCGGTAGCAATAGATCGGTTTTTCGATTATCTGGCGTGCGAAGCTGTCACGGCACATCGGGCCGCCATCTTCTATAGCCTTCAAGAGGTTACATTCCTTTCCGGAAGCGCGTTCGGCGATATAGTCAGTCGGAAGCTTGTCCGTGTACACAAAGTTTGCCAGTCCTGCGCCGAGCACGAACACGGATTCCGTCCCGCATGAGATTAGTAGAAAAAATATAGAAGCGAGGATCAGGCAGGGCGTGACCCTGCCTTGAACTTCTGACTCGACGGCCTCTTCGGCGCTGGTCGTTTCCAATCGCCTCTCCATCGTCAGCCAAACGCCCGATGCGGGCGAAACCTGCTTGTAACGATTTTGCCGCATGGCTGCGCCCGACGCAACCCCGACACAATTCGCCGCGCTATCGGAAATGGTTCGATTTCGCGCACGGACGGTTTGCCACTGCCCTTCGGCAAAGTTATATTCCCCGGCCTCTGCACAGACGCTAGGAGTGGTTCGTGGCAGACATCTTCGAAGAAGTCGACGAAGAACTAAAGGAAGAGAATTTCAAGAAGCTGTGGGACCGGTACGGCCGCTATCTTGTGGCTGCCGTCATTCTGCTTGTTGGTGGCGTTGCCGGTTACAAATTCTGGGAAACCTATACGCGCGATCAGCAGGAGGCCTACAGCGAGACCTTTATATCGGCGATCGCGCTAGCGGAAGATGGGAAAAATTCAGACGCGGCGGCGGCATTTACCGTGTTTGCCGAAGACGCCAGTGCCGGCTATGCGATGCTCGCGCGCTTCAGGGAAGCTGCCGCGCGCCGCAAGGACGGCGATGCCGGCGCGGCAATCGATATCTACGAAACCTTGGCGGCGGATGATTCCATTACACCGCTTTATCGCGACCTAGCGGTATTGCTGTCTGTCATGGTGCAAGCGAATAAGGGCGACCCGAAGGTTCTATCGGATCGATTGGAAGCGTTGGCAGGCGCGGGGCCTTGGCGCCACACCGCTGGCGAGTATCTTGGTCTGTTCGCTCTTCGCCAAGGCGATACCGCGAGCGCGCGGCAGCGTTTCGAAGCAATCTCTGATGACGCTCAGGCGCCGGCAGGCGCACGACAACGGGCTGCCGAGCTTTTACAGACTCTCGGCAAGTAACGCCGCATGCGGTTATGGCAGGGATTTAGGATTGCTGTTCTCGGGATTTCGTCAGCCACCGCCGGTTGCGGACTTTTCTCCAGCGGCGATGAATTTCGCATTCCCGGCGAACGTATCTCCGTGCTGCGCTTGGAACGCACCCTCGAACCGGACCGGCGTGTCGCGGACCTACAGGTTCGCTTGCCGCGGCCGGTCGCCAAACCTTCATGGCCTCAGGCCGGCGGCAGCGGCTCCCATGTCCAGCACCATATCGAACTACCGGCCAATCTCAGTGAGGCCTGGCGCACGAATATTGGCGAAGGATCTGAATCGACTATGCGCCTCCTCGCACCGCCGATCGTGGCCGAGGGGAAAGTGTTCGTGATGGACGTCGAGTCTCAGGTCAGCGCGATAAATGCCGCTAACGGGGAAGTTATTTGGGAATACGATCCAAAGGTACCGGACGATGACGACGAAGCTTTTGGCGGCGGTATCGCCTACGCTAACGGCATATTGTTCGTTTCGACGGGGTTTGCGGATGTTGTGTCCTTGGATGCGGAAACCGGGAAGCAGCGATGGCGAAAGCGGTTGTCCGGCCCGATGCGTGCAGCGCCCTCCGTTGCTGATGGCCGAGTGTTCGTACTGACGATTGACAACCAACTGTTTGCTCTTAACGGCGATACCGGCGAACAGCTTTGGTCGCATGCCGGTTTCTCGGAAATTGCCGGACTGCTCGGCGCGGCGAGTCCGGCGATTAGCGCCGGCACAGTCATCGTGCCTTATTCCTCGGGCGAGATATTTGCATTGCGTGTCGAAAATGGGCGACCGGTTTGGTCTGACAACCTCTCTTCCTCCCAGCGTCTCGACGCCTTGTCCACCCTGGCTGATATACGCGGCTTACCGGTTGTCGACCGGGGCCTGGTTTATGCGATCAGCCATTCAGGCCGCATGGCCGCGATCGATCTTCGCACCGGAACCCGCGCGTGGGAAAAAAGTATCGGCGGTGTCGAAATGCCCTGGATCGCCGGCGAATTTATCTATTTGCTGACTAACGAGAGTCAGCTCGTCTGCCTGACCCGTCGCGGCGGCAGGGTTCGTTGGGTGCGTGACTTGCCGCAATTCGAAGAGCCCGACGACAGCGACGACCCGATTAAATGGTCCGGCCCTGCATTGGCGGGCGATCGGCTGGTTATCACGGGAAGTCACGGTGAGGCATGGTCGGTTTCGCCATACACTGGTAAAGTACTGGGGCGGCTTGATCTGTCTGAAGAGGTGTTCCTACCGCCCGTGGTTGCCGACGGTACGCTTTATTTTTTGACCGAGGACGGTGACCTCATCGCGATGCGGTGACGCCGATAGGCATTAGTCATGACCCTCACTGTCGCCATTATTGGCCGCCCCAATGTGGGCAAGTCTACGCTATTCAACCGGCTGGTTGGAAAGCGCCTGGCTCTTGTCGACAATACGCCCGGCGTCACGCGCGACCGGCGCGAGGGCATGGGGCGAATTGGCGATCTCTCGTTTCGCGTTATCGATACTGCGGGACTCGAGGAGGCGTTCGACGACAGCCTTGAGGCGCGGATGCGGCAACAGACGGAGCTGGCGATTGCGGACGCGGATGTTGCCCTGATGCTGATCGATGCCCGCGCTGGCGTGACGCCGCTCGATGAGCATTTTGCGAATTGGATCCGGCGCGAAGGCATGCCCGTCGTGCTCATCGCCAATAAATGCGAGGGCGCGTCCGGGACGCAAGGGTTATATGACGCATTTGCTTTGGGGTTGGGTGAACCGCTGGCCGTTTCCGCGGAACATGGCGAGGGCATGGGCGACCTGTATACCGTGCTGCAGCCCTATCAAACGGACGATCAAAGCGAGAAAGATGACGACGAGCGGCCGTTGCAGCTCGCTATCGTCGGACGCCCGAATGTCGGCAAGTCGACGCTCGTCAATCGATTGATCGGCGAAGAAAGGTTGCTCACCGGTCCGGAAGCGGGCATCACGCGCGACGCGATCGCGCTGGATTGGGAATTTAAGGGCCGGTCTTTAAAGCTGGTTGATACCGCCGGTTTGCGTCGGCGCTCGCGGGTTTCCGGGAAGGTGGAAAAACTTTCCGGCGCTGATTCGATGCGGGCAATACGGTTCGCTCAGGTGGTTGTCCTGTTGCTCGACGCTTCGGATATGATGGAAAAACAGGATTTGACGATCGCACGGCAGACGATCGACGAAGGGCGCGCGCTCGTAGTTGCCGCAAATAAATGGGATGCGGTTGAAGACCGGGAGGCTGCGCTGCAAGTATTGCGCGACCGCCTACAAACCTCGTTGCCACAGGTGCGCGGGGTGCCGGTAGTCACCTTGTCCGCGCTGAACGGTACCAATCTCGACCGGGTGCTCGACGCGGCATTTTCCGTCTATGACCTTTGGAATCATCGCATTGAGACGTCTAAACTGAACGAATGGCTGCGCTATATGTTGGAGTCGCATCCACCGCCGCTCGCGTCCGGCAGGCGTATTCGATTGCGCTACATGACGCAGGTGAAGTCGCGCCCCCCTACTTTCGCCATCTGGACCTCGCGGCCTGAAGCTTTACCGGAATCCTATCTGCGTTATTTGATGAACGGGTTGCGGGACGATTTCGGCTTGGAAGGAATTCCTTTGCGAATTTTGCTGCGCAAGGGCCGAAACCCCTACGCAGGGCGTAAATGATCGCGCGCGGTTTTACGGGACTTGCTGGTTTTATCGTTTGCGTCGTGTCAATCGGCGGTTGCGCGGTGGACAAGCCGCAAGCGCCGTCGTTGGATCAAAAGATACGCTGGATCGGGGTTTTCGAGTCGTCTCTTGGCTTGCTTGGGTGCCCCGCGCGAGGTCCGATGACCATCGAGGTGGTAAAGGAAGCCATTTCGGGAGAAGCGCAAGCGGAGGGATTTATTATGTCGGTTAGTGGAAAGCTTGGACAGAATGGCGCTGTTCTCGACGGTGTGTTTCGCCGCGACAAGCGGGCCGCAGCGATCTTTACCGGAACGTTTCTGGAAAGAGATGCCGCGGGCCGGTGGCAGGGCGCATCATGCGAAGGGGTGTGGTCCTTACGCCGCGTGTCGGGTTAAGTCACTGGGCGTAAAAGACGCCGCCATTTTCCTGAAATTGGGCTTCCGCGAGCGTTACGAATATTTCGGTAACGTCGTCTGGAGCGACGTGCTTCAGCGGATCTTCTCCGGGAAATGCTTCAGCCCGCATCGCCGTTCTGACGCTGCCCGGATCGACGATATTGGCGCGGATCCCGGTATTCGATATTTCCCCGGCGTAGGAACGGACCAGCGCTTCCAAGGCGGCCTTGCCGGCGGCATAGGGTCCCCAGTAAGGGTGTGACCCTTTCGCGGCGCCGGATGTGACAAAGATTGCACGACCCGCTTCGGATTGCCGCAGCAGCGGGTCGAAGCTGCGGATCAGCCGGTAGTTTACGGTCGCATTCAAGGCCAAGGTTTCTTCCCAGACGGATGGGGCGACATGCGCCACCGGGGACAGAATGCCCAATGTCGCAGCATTGCCGACCAGTACGTCCAGATAGCCGAAGCGTTCGTGAATGGCGCCGCCCATCTGGTCTATCTGGTCCATTTCCATCAGGTCAGCGGGAACAAGGGTCGCGCTGCCGCCCGCGGCCTGCACCGCATCGTCGACCTCTTCGAGACCGCCTACGGTACGCGCCGTTAAAACAAGATGTGCGCCCTCCGCGGCATAGCGCCGTGCGACCGCCGCTCCAATGCCCCGGCTGGCGCCAGTGATGAGCGCGATGCGGCCCTCGAGCCGTCCTGCCATCAACCGATTTCCGCTAGCAGCGACAATTGCCTCGGGTCCTGTTCACCATCCACATCCGTCAACGGAATGGGGTACTCCCCGGTGAAACAGGCGTCGCAATAGTGCGGTGCGTCGCTGTCTCGGTTCGGTTGACCCATGGCGCGGTACAACCCGTCGATCGATATAAAGCGCAGTGAGTCGGCGCCGATCAATTGCCGCATTTCTTCGACGTTGTTTCTTGCCGCGAGCAGGGCTTCCCGTTCCGGCGTATCGACACCGTAGAAGCAGGAATTCGTCGTCGGCGGGCTCGATATCCGCATATGAACCTCGCTGGCGCCGGCTTGACGGACCATTTCGACGATTTTGCGCGACGTGGTTCCACGGACGATCGAATCGTCCACGAGAACGACACGTTTACCTTTGATATAGGCCCGGTTGGCACTGTGCTTCAGTTTGACGCCCAGATGCCGGATTTCATCCGACGGTTCGATGAAGGTTCGGCCGACATAATGGTTGCGGATGATGCCGTACTCGAAAGGAACGCCGGCGGCTTGCGAGAAGCCGATCGCGGCGGGAACACCGGAATCGGGGATCGGTACGATGACGTCCGCGTCCATCGGTGCTTCCTTGGCTAGCTCCATGCCGATCCTCTTGCGCGCTTCGTAAACCGATGTCCCCTCGACCATGCTGTCCGGTCGGGCGAAATAGATGTACTCGAAAATGCAAAATCGTGAGGGTCTGGGCGGAAAGGGGAAGTGGCTGTGCAGTCCCTGATCGTCGATAACGATCAATTCGCCCGGTTCAATATCGCGGACATAATCGGCGCCGATAATATCGAACGCGCAGCTTTCCGATGCCAAAATATAGGAGTCGCCGAGTTGGCCCAAGACCAGGGGTCTGACGCCAAGCGGATCGCGTACGCCGATCAGGGTGTCTTTCGCGAGTGCGACGATCGAATACGCGCCCTCGACCTGTCGGAGCGAGCTGATAAAGCGCTCGACGACAGTACCGCGCCGTGTCGCCATGAGATGGATAATGATTTCCGTATCGGTGGTCGACTGGAATATACAACCCCGATGAACAAGCTCGCGCCGCAACGTGAGTGCGTTGGTCAGGTTTCCGTTATGTGCGATCGCTAGGCCGCCGAACGCCAAGTCGGCGTAAAGCGGCTGCACATTGCGCATTCCCGAATCGCCGGTCGTGGAGTATCGCGTGTGGCCGATAGCCGAAAGACCATTCAGTCGCTGGATTACGGAGTGACGGCCAAAAATATCGCCGACGAGTCCCATTTCTCGATGGGCTGGAAATTGTGTGCCGTCGAAACTGACAATCCCTGCGGCTTCCTGACCGCGATGTTGTAGTGCGTGCAAGCCCAAGGCGGTGAGCGCGGCCGCCTCGTCGCTGCCGAGAATGCCAAAGACCGCGCATTCCTCATGCAATTTGTCGTCGTCGAAAGGATTTGTGGTAACCATGCGGCTACTGCCTCTGCCGGTTTGTATCGATGAGGTGCTGCATACTGCGGCGCGCTTTATTGTCGTAGGAAGGCGCCTTCGCGTCTTCTTCGTTTCTTGTCGAATTAATGAGCCGATCGACTTCGATGGCTTGGTTTGCGGTTCGCTTGGCCTCTTCGGCCGCCGATCTCGTTTCGCTTTTGAAGTTCTTTGGGACGACCTGGCGCAGCATGTCCGCTCCATCGCGAACGTAAGGCATCGCTCGCGGTTCGCCGATATAGGAGGTCAAATCGTCATTCTCCCAAAACCAGGTCGCAACGATATAGGCCACGCAAACCAATAGTGCCCCGCGCGCCACGCCGAACAAAAATCCGAGGCCGCGGTCGACATTGCCCAATGCACTATCCTTGACGCGGCCCGAGATCATGTGGTTGAGAAAGGTCAGGATCAGGAGAGCAACAACGAAAAGAGCTACCCCGGTTACGGCGTCCGCTATGCCTTTTGCGCCTATTATGTCGCGAGCATAGGGTTTCAAAAATGGGAAGCTATAGTAAGCCGCCAGTGCGGCGCCGATCCACGTTGCTAGCGACAGGACCTCGCGGACGAGTCCCCGAAAATAGGCGAGAAAACCCGATACGATCAGAACGACGACAATGACGATATCGGCTATTTCGAAAGGCATTTTTGTTGTCCTTGCCTTTTAGCCGACGGCTCGCGGTTTTGCCACGCCTTGTTCCGGGAACAGTCCCAAAAGGTCGGTGACGGTGGCGCATTCGACGACAGATAAGTCGTCATTCGCCGTTTTGCCGCGCCATCGCGGCGTAAGGGCCTTCGAGAAACCCAGTTTGCCAGCTTCCTTCATTCGTGCCGCCATTTGGCTGACGGGCCGAATTTCTCCGGAGAGTCCGATTTCACCGAATACGACCATCTCGCCCGGCAAGGGCAGTCCGGAAAGCGCTGACGTCAAAGCTGCCGCGACCGCTAAATCCGCACCGGGCTCGCTGATACGCAATCCGCCCGCGACGTTCAGATAGACGTCCTTACCCGCGAAGTTCATCCCTGCCCGGGATTCCAAAACGGCAAGGACCATCGAAAGGCGGCCACCGTCCCAGCCGACGATGTTGCGACGCGGCGTTCCCAAGGGGGATGGTGCGACCAAGGCCTGTATTTCGACAAGCATCGGGCGGCTACCTTCAATTCCAGCGAATACGGCGGCACCGGAAACATCGTCGGCCCGGTCAGCGAGGAACAGTGCGGAAGGGTTGGCGACTTCCTCCAGACCGCGCTCGGTCATTTCGAATACGCCGATCTCGTCAGTCGGACCGAAGCGGTTTTTGACGGCGCGCAATATTCGAAACTGGTGACCGCGCTCGCCCTCGAAATACATGACCGTATCGACCATGTGCTCAAGCACGCGGGGGCCGGCAATCGTGCCTTCCTTGGTGACATGGCCGACGAGCAGCAATGTGATACCCCGGCGCTTGGCCAGACGTATAAGCTCCTGTGCGGCCGCGCGGACCTGACTAACCGTACCGGGGGCCGATTCCAGCGCGTCGAGATACATCGTCTGGATCGAATCGATCACCACGACGTCCGGTGCGTCCTTGTCATCGAGACTGGCGATAATGTCGCGAACGTTCGTCGCCGCGGCGAGGTCGACCGGCGATTTAGTCACCGCCAGCCGTTCCGCGCGAATGCGGACTTGATCGATCGATTCTTCGCCGGAAATATACGCGCAGCGTGCATTCGCACCGGCCTTTGTTAGGCCGGCTACGGCCTGCAGTAACAGTGTTGATTTGCCTATTCCCGGGTCGCCGCCGATCAGCAATGCCGACCCCGGAACAAGTCCGCCGCCGGCAACGCGATCGAACTCGCCGATCCCAGTTTTGCGGCGGGGAAGCGGCTTCTTTTCACCGTCGAGGCTGACGAAATCGATGTTACGCCCAGCGCGTTTTTTAGCGCGAGCCTTGCCGCCGACGGGTGCGGAATCCGGAGTTGCTTCTTCGGCGATTGAATTCCATTCCCCGCATGCTTCGCACCGGCCCGCCCATCGAGGATGAATGGCGCCGCAAGCCTGGCAGACGTGCTGTGTCGTCGCGCGCGCCACTCAACCGCTCTCCCGTTTTGTCACGGTTCGCGTCACAACCGGCGCAGTTCCATCTGGATCGGTCCTTCCGCCCGGCTATGGATGAATTGATCCACGTGCGGTTCTCCTGAACTGTCGATTTCGCCGGTCTGGCCGACCCAAATGATCTTCCCTTTATACAGCATTGCAATGCGGTCGGAAATTTTACGGGCGCTAGCCATGTCATGCTTGATCGACAGGGCCGTCGCGCCCAGCTCTCGGACGCAGTGCGAAACGGATACAAATGTGAACAGGTCCAGCTTACCCCTTGCTTCGAGGAAGCCGAGGTTCGCCTTGCCGACCGGTTGAAACGGATTCACGCGACGGTCTCTATATAACGCCGATGATAACGCCGGCCGAGGCGAGTCAGTATTTCATACCCGATCGTTCCGGCCGCAGCGGCGACCGAATCCAGATCGTTGTTGGGACCAATGAGATCGACCATGTCTCCGGGCTTCGCGTCTAGGGCCTTGCTGATGTCGATTGTGATAAGATCCATCGATACCCGCCCCACTATGGGCGCTGCAATCTTGCCGAAATAAGCGACTCCCGCATCGCCAAGACTGCGCGGATACCCATCCGCATAGCCGGCCGCGACAGTTGCCACTTTAGTAGGGCGCTCGAACCGGTGCGCGGCACCATAGCCAACGGTCTGGGGGGTGTCAACGTCACGGATTTGGAGGATTTTTCCTTGTAATTGAATGACTTGTTCCATCGGGTTTAGGTGCCCAGGATGCGGTGAAACGCCGTAAAGCGCGACGCCTGCGCGCACCATATCGAAGTGCCAGGCGGGCCCGAGCAGTGCGCCGCTCGATGCAGCGAGCGACCGCGCGGCGGCTGGCAGGGTTTCGGCCGCTGCCTCGAATTGGTCGCGTTGCTCGACGTTCATCGGATGATCCGGCGTGTCGGCGCACGCCATATGACTAAGCAGGAGCGTGATATCGAAGCCTCGGAGCCGGTCGGGCGCGTCGACCAGCGCCGCGGTTTCACGTGGCGTCAAACCGAGTCGCGCCATGCCCGTATCTATATGCAGGGCGGTGGGCAGGGCTTCGCCGTGGGCAATGCCATCTGCCGTCCAGCGCTCGATTTGCGCCGGATCGTTGAGGGTCGGTCGAATGCCGTGCGCACGACAGACCGCCGTATCACCCGGCATCAACCCGTTCAGATAGTAGATGACGGGTGCCGGTTGCAGCGTGCGAAGGGCGAGCGCTTCATCGAGCGACGCGACGAAGAAGGTTTGGCATCCGGCCGCGGCAAGTGCGCGCGATACGGGTTCGATGCCGGCTCCGTAGGCATCGGCCTTTACGACAGCAGCGCATTCGGCCGCTCCGGTACGCTCGGCGATGAGCCGGTAGTTGCGTCGCAGCGCTCCGAGATCGACCGTCAGCACGCTGGGCGCATGGGCCGGTCCGAAATTCTCAGCCACGGAAATCCATATCTTCGTGGTGGCGGTCGAGATCTGCGAAGCGGGTCAGGGCGCCGTTGAAATAAACGTCGATCGTGCCGACGGGGCCGTGGCGCTGCTTGGCGATGATGATGCTGGCGGTATTGCGGACTTCGGCGATCCGATCCTGCCATCTCTGATGGCGGTCTTGGAAACGGTCATTCGCTTCCTCAATATTGCTAATAGGTTCGCCTTTTTCCAGATAGTATTCTTCGCGGAAGATGAACATGACCACATCGGCATCCTGCTCGATTGATCCCGATTCACGCAGATCCGACAGTTGCGGCCGCTTGTCTTCGCGATTTTCGACTTGGCGGCTGAGCTGCGACAGCGCAAGAACCGGTACCTCGAGCTCTTTGGCTAACGTTTTCAGACCACGGCTGATTTCGCCGATTTCATTGACCCTGTTGTCGTTGCGTTTGCCCGGTACGCCTTGCAAAAGTTGCAGATAGTCGACGATGACCAGGGCCAGCCCGCCGTGCTGCCGCTTCGCCCGCCGCGCCCGTGTGCGGACTGCGGAGATCGACAGGGCAGGCGTGTCGTCTATCAGCAGCGGGATTTGGTTGACTTCCTGGCTCGCCGTAACAAATTTGGTGAATTCGTCGTTTCCAACTTCGCCGCGGCGCAGTTTGTCGGACGGTATCTCGGATCGCTCTGACAGAATTCGGGTCGCAAGCTGTTCGGCTGACATTTCCAACGAAAAAAATAGTACGGCCCCACCTTCGCCAGAATCGGGGTCGTCTTTGTTAGATTGCTTGGAGGCTTTTGCCGCATTGAAAGCGATATTTGTGGCCAGCGCGGTTTTACCCATCGAAGGCCGGGCCGCAAGAATGACAAGGTCGGACGGGTGCAGGCCACCAAGTTTCTGATCGAGCAAGCTCAGCCCCGTCGTGATGCCAACGACATGGCTTTTTCGTTTGTACGCCGCCTCAGCCATATTGACCGCTGTGACCACGGCGTCCTTAAGCGGGATCGCGCCCCTTTCCGTTTCGCCAGTTGTCGCAAGGTCGTAAAGGCGTTGCTCGGCGGTTTCGATCTGGTCGCTGGCGGTGATATCAACATCGCCTTCATAGGCTTCGTTGACGACATCCTCGCCCAGGCCGATCAGCGAACGTCTGAGATGCAAATCGTGGACGGTCTTGCCGTAATCCGCTGCGTTGATGACTGAAATAACGGAGGTTGCCATCTCGTAGAGATATTCGGTGCCGCCGACCTCCGCCAACGCCTCGTCGCCGTCGAACAGATGCTTCAGCGTCAGGGGGCTGGCGACCTGTCCGCGTTCGACCAGCTTCGCGATGGTCTCGTATATGCGGCCATGAACCGGCTCATAGAAATGTTCCGGGCGCAGGAAGTCTGCCACCTGCTCAAAGGCTCGGTTGTTGGTCAGAATAGCGCCCAGCAGGGCGGCTTCGACTTCCGTGTTGTGCGGCGGCGTCCGATAGGTCGGTCCGGTACCCGTGTCACCATGAAGACTCGTAACGTTTGCATCGATGTTTTCCATGGCGGCAACTAATACCGAATTCTGCGACCGGCGAATGCGGTAGATCGCTGGGATTCTAAATTTCTCGAAATAGAAACGCGCATGTTGGGGGTAACTTAGCAATGGCGATATCGGCATGTGGATAAAATGAACAAGTCGCCAGTTTTGCCTGGGTTTTCAATGAAACGGGCCGCATGCAATTTCTGCACGCGGCCCGGGAACCGTCGATTTATACACGAATCGGTCTATTCGGGATTCTGTTCCTCGACGTCGCTGGCATCTTCGACATCGCTTTCCGCAGCGGCTTCCCCGACGTCCGGCGCTTGTGCGTCATCCGCTTCACTGTGTTCTTGCTCAAAGAGGGATACTATCTGCGGCTCATCGTCATCCCGGCCGCTTTCTGACGGTATAATCGCATGGCCGAGCTTCTCTTGCATTTCGGCTTCTTCGGCCGACTGAGCAACGTTGACCGTCACGGTCACGGCGACTTCCGGATGCAGCCGAATGCGATAATCATGGAGACCCAGCATCTTGAGGGGACGCTCCATCAGTACTTGGTTGCGCGCAACCGTGAAGCCCGCCGCCGATACGGCGTCAGAAATATCGCGGCTATTAACGGAGCCGTAGAGCTGTCCGTTGTCTCCCGCGTTGCGGACGATGGCGACGGTGAGCCCATCCAGCGTTTCGCCGACTTTTTCCGCTTCCGACCGCTGTTCTAAATTTACGGCTTCAAGTTGCGTTTTTTCGCGTTCGAAATAGGCGAGATTGCCATCTGTCGCGCGAAGTGCCTTTTTCTGCGGTAGCAGAAAATTTCGCGCGAAACCGGCGCGGACGGATACGACTTCGCCCATCTGGCCCAATTTCTCGATACGTTCTAACAAGATAACTTCCATGATAATACCTCCGACAACGGACGGTTCAGGTGAGACGGCGTCTCAACCCGACCCATTGTTCGATCAGTCCCAACGCGGCTACGAAAATGATCAGCCGGTTGAAAAAAATCAACATTCCGTAAAGCAAGATGAGCAGGAAGGGCCCGGCAGGTTTGTTGCGGCACAACGTGTGGACAACAGCGAGCCCGATGAAGAAAAAAGGGATGAACAAGATGATAGCGAGGTTACCGCCGAAATATCCGATTGAGTCTGGAAGCAGCAGTCCCGCGGTAGTCGCGGCGGCCGTTATGACAGCAAGCGGTATCCAATAGGGCAACTCCATCTGCGCAATTTCCGGCGACGGGCGAAAATTGTTCTGGAAACGCTTCAGAATGCCTTGCGCTAACACTGCGTTGACGAGATTCATGATCAGCCAAGAGGCAACCGCAAATCCAGGTAGGATCGGTGCGACCTTCGCAACAAACTGTTCTTGGAATCCCGCCGCCGAGTCAGTCAGAAGAGTGTCCGCCATGCCCTGCGTGAAGGTTCTGACGGATCCTTCAAAACCATCCGGCAGAAAGCTAAGCCACAATGCGGCGCCAGAAAAAA
>Ga0315338_1003333_pt1 | contig 14152 bp, 13 predicted proteins | sample ASW8metaG_FD_204518 | JGI IMG/M metagenome (GOLD analysis project Ga0315338, IMG submission 204518) | Ammonia-oxidizing marine archaeal communities from Monterey Bay, California, United States - ASW #8 | ecosystem: Environmental > Aquatic > Marine > Coastal | place: USA: California | collected... | reverse complement strand
TGAAAGATGGTGGGCCCGGAAGGACTCGAACCTTCGACCAATGGATTATGAGTCCACTGCTCTAACCAACTGAGCTACAGGCCCCTAGCGTTCTTTAGATTAAAAAACGACTGTAATTGTAGCAAAAACGAGGCAAGCCCCGTCGCTTCTGCGGAATTATATGTGCGGGAGTCGCTGCGACTTAAGTGTATGATAAAAGACAATAGTTCTGTAGAATTCTGACCTATGAATATGAGTAAAAAAAACACCCAAATTTTAGGATTTGGAATACTATTTTTTTCTTTGGTTCAGCCAGCACTCGCATATATAGATGCGGGGAGTGCGAGCCTTATTCTGCAAGGGTTACTGGGCGCACTCGCTATCTTCGTTGCAACCGTCTCTTTGTATTGGCGTCGGTTAATTGATTTTCTTCTGAGAAAAAAGACCACGTTGGATAAGGACGAACACGACAAAAGCAATGAGCGCAATAAAGAAGATTGATGTGCGCCATACGTAGAGAGCCCGGATCGTACCGAGATTCACGAGGCTTTGTGTTTTACGATGGAGATAGAGTTTGCCGTTCGGTTCATCGCATAGCGGCAGCAGACTATGAAGCAATTAGGGATAGTGGGGTAATCGCCGAGAGCGTCAGGCAGCGTTTTCTGATACCAACTGCGGAGTCGTCGGGGTATTCGGAATTAAGGCAACAAGTCGATGGCGCCTATGTGCTAGAGCACGAACGAATTCCCTTTATCTCGTATCCCTACGAGTGGTGCTTTCGTCAACTTAAGTTGGCCGCCCTGCATCACCTCGAATACCAGATGTTTTTGCTGTCGCGGGATGTGATGCTCAGGGATGCTAATGCTTTCAATATTCAGTTTATAGGCTCTGCTCCAATATTCATTGACCTGTTGTCGCTCGCGCCGTATCGAGAGGGCGAATATTGGCTTGGACATATGCAGTTCTGCCGGCAGTTCCTTAACCCACTCTTGTTGTGGTCAGTAGTAGGGGTGCCCCCCAACCCTTGGTTGAGGGGAGCTCTCGAAGGGATTTCATCTACAGCAACCGCAAAGATGCTTCCATATTCATCAATGTTGTCATGGACCATACTAACGCACGTGTTTGTTCAAGCCTCGCTAGAGAGAAGGAGAGCAGCTAAGCCTGAAGCCACCCTAAGCAGCATCTCATCACGACGACCGCTGCCCAAGGCAGCGTACAAGGGCCTGCTAGAGCAACTACACAGAAAAATATCAAAACTTAGCCGCAAAAATAGCAAGGACAGCATATGGGAAAAATATAGCCAGAAAAATAGTTATAGCGAGACAGAGGAGTCGACGAAAAAGTCGTTGGTTCTCAATCTTGTACAGAATTGTCGGCCTTCAAAAGTCATCGACTTGGGATGTAATGACGGGGTATACAGCAATGTAGCGCTTGGAGGCGGCGCGGGATACGCAGTGGGCTTTGATTTCGATATTGAAGCAACGGATCGAGCATTCCAACTTTCGGAACAAAAACAAACCAACTTCCTACCTTTATATGTTGATTTAGCAAATCCTAGTCCTGCGCAAGGATGGATGGAGGGCGAAAGGCAGGGTTTGAGAGATCGGTGCCGAGCCGATCTAGTGATCGCTTTCGCGGTAGTGCATCATCTGGTGATCGGACGCAATATCCGAATTGCAGAGGTCGTGGACTGGATCACGAGCATCGCCCCGGTGGGGTTAATTGAGTTTGTTCCTAAAACAGATCCCGTTATTCCTATAATGCTCGCACTCCGTGATGAAGAACCTGTTGAATATACAGAAGAATTGCTCATAACCGAATTGAATCGGCGTGTTGAAATTACTGAGAAAACAAGGCTTGATCCATCAGGAAGGACAATTTTCTCGTTTCGTCGGTTAGGCTTATGACTCAACCGATAGCGTTATTGATACCACTCCGCTAGTGGACTCCATATAGTTTGGGTTTAGTTGGTCCGAAGATGCAGCTGAATGAGTCGTCTAACTAGTTCGGAGTGTCTCACATGCAGATACCTAAAGCTTTGTCGTCAATCTGGTCGGCTAATTCTGCTCCAAACGTTTTGAGATCACTGACTTGGTAACTTCGATAATTATGGTGACTAGAAAAATGCAGCTCTGGAGCGAATGCGATCTTAAGACCGAACGCGCATCCAAGCGCAAATCGGACTAAATTCACCGTTGATCTCGGGATACCTAGATTAGCGAAGCATTCGCAGGGAGCCCTTACCGCAGAGAAGACTTTTGCAAGAAATGTGGTGGACCCCGCATCGTTTAAAACGAGAGGCTCGAGGAGACCGGTTCCACTCCTTTGTGGGTAACCGTGGTCTGCTGTAAGAATCACCACGGCAGATGGGTCTGAACTCTGGATGTATTGGAGAAAGGTTTCGATCTCTTGGAGGACGCACCTATAGTTTGCCTTATATCCTGAAAGATCATTGGGAAATGATTTCTCTATTTCTTCGCAAGTTTCTGTCACTTTATGCGGCCAGTGGGGGGCAACATGATGAATTAAAGAGAATCTCGGTGACAGAGGCAAAGCTGATGCTTCGCTCAAGGAGTTGGAAAACGGGATCAAAGTCCTTTGAATTTTCCCTGAGTTGAACAGTGCTTGGCGAAGGCGTTGCATAAACTGACCTATGAGGGAGTTTCTAAAAAAGGGTTCAGAGAAAATAAGCTGATCATGGAGTATCGACAAGACAGGGGTTTGCGTATATCTAAGTCGTGATGCGCATACCCAATTTCTGGATGCGGAACATTCGGAAAACCAGTTACCTTGCCAAATTAGCTGGGCTTCTGCCATCTCGAGTGCCTGCAGTAGGGCGGGAGGATAAGGTTCGGTTGCGCTTTTACGGCTTCGCGCCATAGTGCGCTTAAATTGAGAATTCGGATCTACCTTGTGATTCGGTGCATCTGTGGAAGCTAGGTAGTTCATATGAACGATTGAGCCTAGGGATGCATCAGTACCGTCATAAGAAGATAAAGTCTTGGGAATATACCTAAGTTGATGGCTCACCAAGTTTTGCAGTTCTTCGTGGAAATCAATGATATCTAAAGTGTGGGCGTGCTCTAGAGACATCATGCCATCAAGAATGACGAAGTAGATATTCCTGATGGCGTGGTGACTGTCGTTCTCAAGTTTACCGATCTTTATAGGAATCGGCGCAGACTTTGTAGTTCCGAGATCTGACACATTATCGACTTCATAATGGTGGTCTTTTTTGAGAAGAGCGGTCGCATTGTTTACTAGACTAGATACCACTATAAAAAAAATAAAAACAGAGAGACCTCTAATATAGAGTCGTGGATATCTAGTGCTTAACCAGAATAGGAATGTCCAGGCAAGTCCGAGCGAGAGGAGTGTCATTCCTTGAGCAACAAAGTTGTCAATACCAAGCAAAGATAGATTCAAACTATCGATAAAAAATATTTTGAGGTCCCAATAGTAGAATTGCAGATAAAAACCCACAGCAATACTAGGAAAAAATAATGGTAAGGAGCATTTATTTTTTTGTCTTCGGACTGTGTTTAGACCAGCAGAGACGGTAAGAAAAAGAAACGCAAAGACTGCTAGTGACACCCCTGTCGCAAGAATCTCGTCGAACAAGAGAAGTTGGATGTTGGAATGAGATAAAAAGTTAATGAAAGGTGTGAAGATAATAGCGGCGCCCAAAGCGATGCTTTTTAGCGAGGGGGATATCCCCATGTTGTGGTCAGCATTCATCGACAGCTCCCTGAATTTGATACGAACTCGCTGAAGGATGTGAAAACTTCCTGAAAATACTCCCGCACAAGGAAAACATCTGCTCGCTTAATTTTCTGTGCCAACTTTGTCTTAGCGACACCTTTGTATAGTCTTCACTGAAGTTCGCAAGTGGTTACGAGGCTCAAAATAATTCAGAGCGACCTATGTCCCCTCCGAAAAAATTTAAGAAGTCGTGAAATATGACGGTCTTTGATCGGCGTATAACGCCTAGCTTTCGAGTATATGGAGAGAAGTTCCTTATCAAGAAAAATCATTATGCGCTTGGCGACGCTGTCAGAAGATCGCGCTCGATAATTAGTTACAGATAGGGGGACAGCTTTTGAGGACTTTGTGAAGTAATACGCCGAGAATGAATTTCTCGATTCGTTAACTGGACACAGCAAAGGCGTCGGATGTCCATGCAATGAGAATTTGGAGCATTGGAAGATAACGCACCTATTAAATATTGGCTCGATCGATTTCACCGCATGTTCCATCTTTTTGTCCCATAGCTCTAAGTGACCTCCATATTCGTGGGACCAGTTTTCGTTAAGGTAAAGAAGAAGATTTAGTTCCCTACTCCAGGTGGGTATCGTCGGATGCGAGAGATAGTCTGTATGTATGTTGAGGAATCCGCCTCTCAAGATTTTGTGAAAGCCTGCGCCGTCGAGGGTATTGTCGACTACTAAATTGGGGATGCCTGTAAGGTTCGCCAGCCAATCCAAGAAAGCGTCAGAATGTAATTCTGCAATTATTTCACGTGCTGTGCTCTCGAGTTGATCAAACTCACTGTAGCCGAACTTGCTTTCGTTGACGTGGTGATAGTTTGTCCACTTATCGTCGGGTATGGCGACGCAGGATTTAGCTAGGATCTCACATGAGGCAGTCTTTAAAAATTGGTCAAGTACCAGATGCGGGAAAGGACTTGCAAGTGCGAAATTGGGTTTATGGTCTTGGAATTGGTTTTCCAGTCCTCGGAAATTTAGGTGCTTCATAAACCAATACTTAAAAACCTTATCCTCTGATTGGGCAACAGCGTGCCACTCAGCTCGTGTTAGAGAGAAAAGTTTTCACAAGATCTACGTGAGAGCATAAAGATTAACTATAAAAGCAATGAAAAATAAGGCCGAAAATGAAGTGTTAGCTTTACATGCGATAATCTTACAATAGTCAAACCCTTAAATATAGTGGTCCAGTCTCTAGCAACCAAGAAGCGTGTTTGGGTCGGTGGAGTGTCGTGACCAAGGAGACATCAATAACTTAGGAACAACCACATGCCTAGTAACTACCGAGGCATAGAAGATAAATTAGATAAAACTACAAGCTTAAGCACGTGGGGAACTTTGACTACTTTCGAGTCAATAGCTAGCGTAAGGGACGATGGTTATGAGGTCGCTTCTAAGGATATTGATGTGACTCTTGATGTCATTAGGGCAATTAGTGCTATCAGAGACTGTAAGCCTCTTCTCCGAAAATCATACGGCCTAGAACTGATTTTAATTTTACGGCTTGCTCATTATCGCGCTTGGGATAATGGTATCGACGATACATATAACTTTTTGATTTCCTCCAAACCTAGGCGGGAAGCATTCAGTCGGTTTGTCGGTGCACTAATTGAAAAGGGAATCCTCGAGACGATTCCAAGTAGCACAAAAAGAAGCAAAAAATCCTCAGACTTCGGGGTGAAATTTTAGGCCAGTTCCCTTGTCTGCCTTCTAAAGTGAGTTAACGCGAAGCGACCTTCTCTCTCTCGAAACCTATTCCGCTGAGCGGGCGGATTTTCGAAAACGTGTGCTCGCACATAAAGCCAATCGCCGCGTTGAGATCGGACCTCATGCAACGCTTTACTTTGAGGATGCGCTGACCATGCAGTATCAGGTGCAGGAGATGCTCCGCATCGAGCGCATTTTTGAAGCGGATCAGATTCAGGAAGAGCTGGATGCCTATAACCCGCTTATCCCGGATGGCACCAATCTCAAGGCGACTTTCATGCTGGAGTATCCCGAAGTAGAAGAGCGTCGCGAAGCGTTGGCACGGTTGCTTGGGGTGGAAAAAGCGGTGTGGCTTCAGGTGAACGGAAACGAACGCATCCGGCCCGTTGCGAACGAAGATCTAGAGCGGGAGACCAGCGACAAAACCTCTGCGGTGCACTTCCTGCGTTTCGAGCTGTCTCCCGAGGATATCGCAGGATTCAGGGGCAATGACCCTGTGTGCTTCGGGATCGATCACGGTGGGTACTCGCATCAGATCGACGCGGGCCCGGAGACTAAAGAGGCGCTCGCTGCGGATTTGCAGAACTGACGTCGCAAGCCCAATTGTTCTTGGAGCTGCTCACATCCGGATTATTTTGGGTTAATTTAAGTATCGTTCGAGCAAGAGGAAGGAGCAAATTGTTCTGGATTCACTTTATGTTTACTTGACTCTCAACCATTTTCTCGTAGTCCTCTATTGCTCCCTATATATCAAGCTTAGAATTGTTAGGACAGATATATCCAACGCTACTTCACTGCTTCAGGTACTCTTAAATTACAGAGGCAATGAAACTGAAGGCAAGAGATAAACTATAGTTTAATAACCAATTGGGATATTATGGTCGTACCAGGTTTGATGCCGACCAGCCAGAACGTATTTTCTACCAAGCTGGCTTGATTGAAATCATTTTCATTCCACGATGTGTATTTTGCGATGGGAGTTTGATAAAGAAAATTATGGCGAAAGTAGAAGGTACGGTTGGAGACTTTAAATTTTATTCGGCTAACAAAGGAATCAACCTGACACTTGATCTTTTTCAGAAACTGCTAAAGGAGCAGGTGCTAACCAAAGAAGACCAACAAATTAGTGACGAAATTCTCGATTCTTTAACCAAAAAGGGCACCCTTCCTTATCATTGGTCTCCTCAAGAAGGCCATTGGTTGGAAAATAACGATCCATCAAGATGGTTGGAATACATTCTTTATCGATTCAAATTCAGGTTGTATCCACACAGCGTTGATGGGTAGACATCACGCCAAGGCTACCTCATTAGTATTTCAGATTGGTCGTGCAGTCATCCGCTCCCATGCGTGGCATGAACGAGAAGCACCTGTACCAAGACCAGAAGTCCCAAAACTTCACGCTATAGCGACATTAAATTAAAGTCGGGGATCTCGCTGGATACGGGTAGAAATCAGTATTGGTGAATACTGAATGGATCGGAGTCGTTTATTCCCGGCAGCATCCTGTAATTATTGCGTTCCCTCGTATTGCGTGCACCGTAGCGAGGATACCTGGAGGTGGACGGGTTAAACAGAATGTCTTTATGACGCGTAAGCTTATCCAGTCCGTTGTTGAGATGGCTGAACGTACAGCAACGAAGTTACGAATAGAGGCTAGTCGCCGACCTTGATGGGTACCCATGCTGGATTCTTGCGCCTATTTTGAAACGTGATCGTTTAGGAGGTTGGCTGAGTGTGCATTTGCGGTAAACTTCGGTTATGAAAGCCGTCATCCTTGCGGGTGGGTATGGTACTCGCATATCTGAAGAGACTGCCGATAAGCCAAAGCCAATGGTAGAGGTTGGCGGATTTCCACTTCTTTGGCATATTATGAAGAACTTCTCCGTATTCGGCGTCACTGAATTTGTCATTGCAGCAGGGTATCGCGCTGATGTAATTAAGAACTATTTTCTAAGTTATAGCCACCTAAATAACGATTTCAAGATTGATTTACGCACGAACCAAATTACCACTACGGAAAAGAACCAAGATCCATGGGTTGTTCACGTCATCGATACGGGAGATGACTACCAGACTGGCGCGCGTCTGTCTCAGTTGCGGTTCTTGTTAAAAGAGGAGCCATTTTTCTTGACCTATGGCGATGGATTGAGCGATGTAAACTTGAAACGTTTATTCGCGTTTCATAAGAAATCACAGGTAACGGCTACAGTTACTGCAGTGCGCCCTCCAGCGAGATTTGGAAGTCTTGAAATTAGTGGCGAAAAAGTCGTTGCGTTTGCGGAGAAAAATCAAGTAAGTGAAGGTTGGATAAATGGTGGTTTCTTTGTTCTCGAGAGCGATATTTTTAATTTCATAACAGCAGAAAAAAACTGTGTTTTTGAGGGCTCCCCCTTAGAAACGTTGGCATCAAAAGACCAATTAGCTGCGTACAAGCATGAAGGGTTCTGGCAGTGCATGGACACGCTTAGAGATCTCCGATTTCTTTGTGGGTTATGGAGTGAAGGCAACCCCCCTTGGAAATTGTGGTAGCGTCATATGCCGTCCGTTGAAAACAACAAATTGGTATGGTCTCAGCGCAAGGTGCTGGTTACCGGCGGGTCAGGATTTTTGGGTTCGTGGCTAACCTTGAGACTGGTTCAATATGGGGCAGAGGTGGTCGGTATTGTCCGGGGTGATAACCAGAATTCTTTGCTAAGCATCTCCAATACTCGACAAAAAATCCGAGTGGAATATGGGGATTTGACTGACTATAGACTTGTCGAGCGAGTAATTAATGAACGCTCGATAGATACAGTCTTTCACCTTGGCGCGCAGGCGATTGTAAAAAAAGGGCGAAAGGCCCCGTATCAAACTTTTGAAAGCAACATACGTGGAACGTATACGCTTCTTGACGCTTGTAGAGTCCATAAAGATCAAGTTAAGAGAATATTAGTTGCATCGAGTGATAAGGCATATGGCTACTCCCCCCTTTTGCCATACAAAGAGGATATGCCACTCTCTGGGGTTGATCCATACGAAGTTTCAAAAAGTTGCACCGATCTAGTCGCTAATTCGTATGCCAAAACGTATGGCTTGCCTATCGTAATCTTACGGTGCGGCAATATTTTCGGAGGAGGCGATCTTAATTGGGACCGTATTGTCCCAGGAGCGATGCGCGCTCTAATTCTTGGCGAAATCCTTGAAATTAGAAGTAGCGATGACTTTGTTCGGGATTACATCTATGTTGAAGATGTGGTGGATGCATATCTTTATGCCAGCCAGTATCTTGATTATGCAAAAACCCCAAATACCGCATTTAACATTAGTCAGGGCAATCCAATCACAGTAAGTGAGCTTCTAAATCGGATTCGGTTAGAAACAAATAGGCCGCTGGAGATCAAGGCACGGCCCGATTGTGACGGGGAGCTACGCGAACAATTTCTTGACTCCGAACTCGCGAGATCTGAGCTAGGGTGGGTACCACGACATGCGCTCGCGGAAGGAATAACAAAGACGCTAGCGTGGTATGAAAACTTCTTATTGTCCTGATCTGGAAGATGCGTACCGGGACCTGACGGTTTTAGTAACGGGGGGTACGGGGTTTCTTGGAAAATGGATAGTCGACAAATTACTAGAGTGGGAATGCACGGTAATCGTCGCAGTAAACAACATAGATAAGCGGAGCATCTTTACTACAGAATCAGAAAAACGCCGTTTGTTACATTTCTTTAGGTATGATTTGGAATCGAAAATAGAAGCTAATCTGGAGGAGTACGGCGGGAGAATAGATATAATTTTCCATTTGGCTGCCGCCGGCGTGCGGTCTCTCCAAGCAGATAAGCCCGCAACTTTGCGAAAGAATATTTTGGGTGCGTATGGGATAGGAGAATTTGCGGCCAGATGTTCAGTTCGCCGTATCGTTTGTGCTGGGTCATGTTTTGAGTACGGTAGTGGCGATATGGTTAAAGAGGCCTCTCACTTGGAACCGAGGACAGCATATGCGAAGTCTAAAATACTGTGTAGAGAGTTACTGGATTGGTTTGGGGAAACAACGAAGATTGAAATAACCCATCTAAGGCCCTTTACGATATATGGTCCAGGAGAGCAGCGAGAGCGGCTGATATCCCATGTCATCGAGCGCCTACACAACGATGAGCCTTTAGCGATTACCGATGGTAGCCAGATAAGAGACTTCATTTTTGTTGAAGATGTTAGAGACGCATTCCTTTGCGCTGGAGTACACCCGGCAGCAGCTGGAAATATATTTAACGTTTGCACCGGTAATAGTCGTTCGGTGCAGTCAATTGTAGAAATAATTTGTGATCTACTGGGTGCTGATAGAAAAAGTCTGGAATATGGAAAGATTCGGAGACGAAAATCGGATATGGATATGCTTGTGGGTGACCCTAACCATATTCGGGAAACATTAGATTGGCAGCCTACTATAGAGATTCGTGAGGGCTTGAGGCGGACTATTGAGTGGCGCCTCGATAAACATATTGTTGAGTGCTAGGGGTAGTTGCAGGTTTAGATTTTATGACTAATCGAGATAATATCTTTTCTGAGGTTGAGAAATACTATAAGTCAACAAAGAGCCAATCTGAGTTTATTCCAGGCGTATCTCCCGTTCCAGTTTCTGGGCGTGTAGTCGGGTTAGAAGAGATTCTTAATCTGGTTGATGCCTCACTTGATTGCTGGTTGACGACTGGACATTTTGCAGAACAATTCGAAACAGACTTGGCCTCGTTTTTGGGCATTAGACACGCCTGCCTCTGCAACTCCGGTTCTTCAGCGAACTTACTAGCTATCTCTGCGCTGACATCAGAGAAATTGGGCAAACGAAAATTAGTTCCCGGTGATGAGGTCATTACAACTGCCGCAGGATTTCCAACAACAATCAATCCAATTATCCAGAATCGTCTAGTCCCTGTGTTTGTCGATGTTGAGTTAGGCCACTACAACGCGTCGATAGAAAAAATCGAGAGAGCAATTTCCCCTAAGACACGGGCAATTGTTCTCGCCCACTCGCTTGGAAATCCCTTTGAAGTCAAAGAACTTGCTCATTTAGCAAAAGAGAAGGGAATTTGGTTGGTTGAAGACAACTGTGACGCCTTGGGCTCAATTTATGATGGTTGCTACACCGGGACATTTGGTGATTTAGCCACATTAAGTTTTTACCCAGCTCATCAAATTACCACGGGGGAAGGAGGTTGTGTTTTAACGAATTCATCAAGATTAAAAATGATCGTAGAGTCGTTTCGTGATTGGGGTCGCGATTGTTACTGCAAGCCAGGGGATGAAAATACCTGCAATAACCGATTCAATTGGAAACTTGGAGGCTTACCCAAGGGCTATGACCACAAGTATATCTATAGCCATATTGGCTACAATCTAAAGACAACAGACTTTCAAGCCGCCGTAGGACTCTCCCAGTTGAAAAAACTTCCAGGCTTTAAATTAACTCGAAACGACAACTGGATGAGACTCTTTCAAGGATTAAAAAATCTGTCCGAAATATTTATTCTGCCCACGGCTCATCCAAAAGCCGAACCGTGTTGGTTTGGGTTCCCATTAACAATAAAGCCGGCGGTCAGGTTTTCACGCAGCCAACTAATCTCGCATTTGCAAAGTAAAAAAATAGACACGAGAATGCTATTTGCCAGCAATTTGCTCATGCAACCAGCATATCAGAGTATCAGTTATCGAGTTCAGGGTGATCTAAAAAATACCGACATTGTCGCCGGCAACACCTTTTGGCTCGGTGTCTATCCGAATCTTTCCTCCGAAATGCTCGATTTTGTAATTGAGGAGATAACAGAGTTTGCGGCTAGTCATGGATATTGAGAAGATGAAACTGGTGTCGTTTGTCATCCCGGTGTTTAATGAGAAGGGCAATATTGGCCTTCTCATCTCCGAAGTTATTTCGGTAATGCAGCATGTTCGGGAAAAATATCGGATTGAGATAATTTTTACAGATAATCACAGCGTAGATAGGACGTATCAAGAGATTTTGACTCAAAGCAGGAAATTTCAACACACCCCAATTAGGGTCGTACGATTTTCAAAGAATATCGGGTATCAGTTGTCAATTCTTCAGGGATATAGGTTGGCTGAAGGGGATTGCGCAGTTCAGTTAGACGGCGACTTGCAGGATCCCCCACATGTTGTACTACAGTTCTTGCAGAAGTGGGAGGAGGGATATGATGTAGTTTATGGGGTCCGCCAGGCGCGTGCAGAATCACCTACTCTGACCTTCTGCCGAAAAGTGTTTTACCGATTCATGAACAAAATTGGAGAGGATAATTTCCCGGTCGACGCAGGAGATTTTCGCCTTGTTGATAAAAAAATAGTTGATCAACTAGATCAAATCCAGGGATCGGATGTGTATCTGCGGGGGATTATTGCCTCAATGGGCTTTAACCAAATCGGGGTAGGTTATGAGCGTCAGGCTCGAAAAGTTGGGGAAAGCAAGTTTGCGAGTTCGGATCTGATTAGGTTAGCACTGGCCGGCATTTTTGGTCACTCAGATTTTCCCCTGCGAGTCGCAAGATATGTGAGCGCAACAGTGTCTGCGATAACAATGTTTTTAGCCGTGTTATATGTAATTGGGAAGGTGATTTACAGCGGTGCTATCCCGGCAGGCTTTACCACTACGACAGTCCTAATACTGATTTCGCTGAGTATAGTCACTTTTATTTTGAGCGTTCTTGGCGAATATTTGCTGAGAATCTTCCGCCATCTAGACAACCCCAGTCAAGGGATCATTGAGTCCGAGGACACCAATCAGAAGTCATGAATTGACTGGGGTACGTCTCCTGGCGAGATAAGCAATTAGGGTTTTTTCAAGTCGAGTAGTTTCTTTCCCCTCGCGAACATTCTGCCATACTCTAGGGATATTTTTTGGCCGAGCCAGAAAGTGTACTGTGTAGAATGACATAGTAAGAAAATACTTGAAGAACAAAATCATCCTGGGTGAAATATATTCACTGTAGGATGTTGATTTAGTCATACTGCTGTAATACGAAAGTTGCCTGAAGTATTGCTCATCCAGTTTGATTTGCCCTTGAGCGATCAAGAGTCGAAACAATTCACTCCCTGGGTACGGTGAGAACTGATTTACTGAGATATCGTCTATGCCAACGACTGCGGCGCGGAGCGCAAAGATGTAGGACTTCCACAGATCCGTGTGAGTCTCTCCAGGAAAACCACACATCAGGTTTGCCTTGACGCTAAGTCCACTGGTTACACAAGCTTTCATCGACGTCAGCATATTATTTACATCTATTCGTTTCTTTATTAGGGACAGCACTCGCGGTGAGCCAGATTCAGGCGCATAACTTAAATTACGGCACCCAGACTGATAAAGCAAAGATGCAACTTCTTCGTCAATTGCTTCCGACCGAGTTCCACTAGGGAGTTGCCACGTGATATCTAGGCCAGAGCCAATGATCTGCTCGCAAAAAGAGATAATCCAACGCCTTTTAACAATCGCTGTGAGATCATAGAAATCAAAATTATTTGCCCCATAATGTTCTTGATAGTGCCTTATCTCAGCAATTACATCCTCGGGACGCCGAACATGCCATGAGGTACTCCACATATCTGGGCTAGAACAGAAAGTGCAGCGATACGGGCAGCCCCGAGAGGCCATGATTGGCATGGTCCGGCGGCCGAGATTCACACCGAAAGTATGAGATCCATCGAAATACTTCTGTAAAGGAAACTTATCCCATAAAGGTCGAGTTATTTTATCGAGATCTTTTATCCGAGACTTTCGCACGGTGACTTCATCGCGTGTAGGGGTATACTCTGCTCGTTGACTCAAGGTATTCGGAATATTCTCAAGGCTTTCACTGTTTTTAAAGCGTGTTAGGATTTCAGATAGAGTCGCTTCGCCTTCCCCGAGTACAAGCAAATCTAGCTCGGGAGCGGAGCGTAACGAGAATCGAGGTGCGGCGGTAAAATGTTCTCCTCCGCCAATGATTACAGCATCTTTTGCGCGGGCTCGCAGTGAGCCAATTATCTTCCGGGCATATGGCCAATCTTGTGAGAACATGCAAGAGAAAAGAATAATCTGAGTACTTTGGGGGACTTCGCAAGCAATCTCCTCGTCGGTTTGCCCAAGCAACATAGTGTGCGTAAACTCTTTTGAGGGAATTGGTCGAATAGTTGGTGCGTTGCCAATGGAATCTATAATTACTATGTCATCCGTAAATGTTGCTACTACCGCATGAAGGTACGCTAGTCCCAAGGGTGGCGTAATAGGGGACGTCGACGCAGAGGGGTCAATAAGGGTAGGACAACGGACTAGAGTGACTCGCATTCTTTTCGATTCAGTGCGTGTGGTGCATATAGGGGCGGTGTGTGTATGACAAAGACTAACATAATGGTCACCAATAAACTTGAATCCCCTCTTTCTGCTCTCTCAGAGCAGAGACAAAAAACGGATCGTGATGGCGGCTCTTTCGAGGACGTCTTAAAGGTAGCCATTTGGTCTATACCGATCACGTATGGACTATTGATTTTTTTCAATCCGAGCATTTTCCTTTCAATTGACTTTTTCAAATTAACAGCAGTAAGCGCGGTGCTCATGATTTTCGGAGTGCTTCTGAGCCGCTTTGTCGACAGCTCTGCCCAGGTCATTCTGATGCTTGTTCTGTCCGGACTTGTCGTCGGCTTTTTAGATTTGATCATTCTCACAACGGGTTTTTTCTCTCTCA
>Ga0315338_1003332_pt1 | contig 14157 bp, 12 predicted proteins | sample ASW8metaG_FD_204518 | JGI IMG/M metagenome (GOLD analysis project Ga0315338, IMG submission 204518) | Ammonia-oxidizing marine archaeal communities from Monterey Bay, California, United States - ASW #8 | ecosystem: Environmental > Aquatic > Marine > Coastal | place: USA: California | collected... | reverse complement strand
CGTGGCTGACAACAACCAGCGCGCCGATCCAGTCGTCCAGGAAGCTCTCGAGCGCCCTCAACGTGTCGAGATCGAGATCGTTCGTCGGCTCGTCGAGCAGCAACACGTTCGGTCCTGCGCCAAGCATCATCAGGAGCTCGAGGCGACGTCGCTCGCCGCCGGAGAGGGTGCCCACATACGCCTGCTGTGCGTCGCTGTCGAACCAGAATCGTTCAAGGAGCTTGCGTTGCTCGATGGTCAAGCGACCATCGTCACCAGTGAGTGTTTCGCGCACTCGAAGCGCAGGATCGAGCTGCGATCCGGTCTGATCGAAGTAGCCGAGCCGCACAGTGCTCCCCCACTCAATGGTCCCGGCAGTGGGTTCCTTTCGCTTCGCCAACAGATCGAGCAGGGTCGACTTTCCAGCACCATTTGGTCCGATGACTCCGAGCCTCGCTCCAGGCTCGATGCTCAGGTCGAACCCGGAGAACAGCGTGGGGCTCGAGGGATGCGCGAACGCCACACCGTCAAGATCGATCACTCTGTCGCCGAGTCGAGATGAAGAGAAACTGTCGAGAGCGAGCGATTCACTTCTCAGCGAAGTAGTCGGCGCAGGCCCGTCGATCACCGCGCGGGCTTGGGTGATCCGAGCCTTCGGCTTGCGACGTCGAGCACGAGCACCTCGCGAGATCCACGCAAGCTCCTGACGGGCAAGAATCTTCCTGCTGGCCTCGTCTCTGTCGGCCTTCTCCGCTCGTTCCGCTGCGAGCTCGAGATGCCGTTGGTAACCGCCATCGGTCATGAACCAACCGGTGCGATCGAGCTCGAGGACCCTCGAGGTCACCTTGTCGAGAAGCTGGCGGTCGTGCGTGACGATGATGAGACCGCCACGATGGTTGGCCAGGCGCTGCTCGAGCCATTCGATCGCTTCGATGTCGAGGTGGTTCGTTGGCTCATCGAGGACCAACAGATCAACCTCGGCCATCAATGCCTTGGCCAACGCCACTCGTTTGCGTTGGCCACCCGACAGGGTCGCGATCTCCGCGTCGAAGTACTCGCCCATCCCGAGCCGGTCGAGAATCGACTCGGCTTCCCAGCCTTCTCCGACCGCTGCCCTCACGGTTGGCTCTTCGAACTCGGGGCGCTGATCGAGCATCGCCGCTGTGACGCCGCGTCCACGGCGAACCTGGCCCGACTCGGGGATCGCGCGACCGATGATGACGTGGAGCAGCGTCGATTTGCCGACTCCGTTGATGCCAAGAATCCCGACTCGGTCATTGTCCGCGATGGTGAGTTTGACGTCGCGGAATAGCGCTCGTTCCGGACGCGTCATGGTGACCTCGTCGACGTCGACCAGAATCATGACTGACGACCTGAGATCGCCCTCGGGTCAGGATGCAACAGGAACCGGGAAGAACCAGCTGGTGATGGCGTCGATGTCTTCGACAGTGACTCGAACGCCCCGTGTTTCGCCGCTCGCGGAGACGGTGCACACGAAGTTTGAGCCTCGCTCCTGCACCCGATGTCCCTCGCCGCAATCGACGACGACAGCGATGCCGATGTCGAAAGAAAGATCTTCTTGGATCTCGAGTTCGAGACGATCGAGATCAACGAGGGCGTTGATGCGCCGATACCTCGCGACACCATCGGCATCGATCGACACCTCGATCCTCACCCGACCTCCATCGACACCGGCTGTGCAGAAAAAGAGGTTTCCGGGGTCGAGGCTCGGGTCCGGATTGCCGCAGTTGACGTCCTTGACAGGAATGTTCGGCAGCTCGCTGCTGAGCACGGCTTCGATCTGGGTCTTCAACTCGCCGATCTGCGATGGACTCGAACACGCTCCGGCGAACGCCGACAACGCCAGCATCACCCCGAGCACTCTCAGACCCCGCACGAACAACCTCCGACTTTCGGGCGAGACTGTAGTGGGTGAATGTGTCTACGTCAGGGGTCAGATTTTTGACTCACGCTGCTGGTTCGGCCGCATGTGGTTCCTGGCCGACATACAGCGAAGCGGGCCGGATGATCTTGTTGCCAACGAGCTGCTCTGCAACATGTGCCGACCACCCGACGGCGCGCGACACGGCGAAGACCCCGGTGAAGAGTCGTTGGGGCAGACCGATCTGGTGCAGCACAACGCCTGCGTAGAACTCGACGTTTGTGCGCAGCGCCCTGTCTGGACGGTGCTTGTTCAGTTCGTCGAGAACCACCGCTTCAACTTCGACTGCCAACTCCGGAAGAGGGCCTCCGATGTCGAGCGCTGTTTTCTTGAGCAACGCCGCTCGGGGGTCCTCAGTTCGATACACCCGGTGACCAAATCCCATGATCCGCTCTCCGCGAGCCAGCGTGGACTTGACCCAGTCACGAGCTCGGTCAGGCGTGGCGATCTCCTCGAGCATGTCGAGCACGAGGGCAGGGGCTCCGCCGTGAAGTGGTCCGGAGAGCGACGCCATCGCTCCCGTCATCGCACCGCCCACGTCGGCGGCCGTTGATGCGATCACTCTGGCGGTGAACGTCGATGCGTTGAATCCATGGTCCATCGTCAGAATCAGGTACCTCTCCAAAGCCGCAACGTGGGCATCCGGGGGTTCGATGCCAGTGATTCCCGCGAGGAGATCGCGTGCAATCGACCCTGTCGGCTCGATGGCTGCTGCGCGGTCGTCAACCGCGGCCCACATTTCGATCAGCAGGCTCGAGACAGAGGCCGCGACGCCAAGCAGCTCGGCGCGAACGTCGTCATGCGGACGGTCGAGCCAGGCTGTCAGCCGCCGGATGGCCGCCGTTGCCGAAATCGCCGTTCGCAGCGCCCCGAGCGGTTCGCTCATCTCGGTCGCTACGGCAATGGACCGCGCAAGTTCAGACGTCACCGACTCGAGGACGCGGGCCTCTGTGACCAACTTGGTGAATCGTTCCAGCTCGTCAGCTGCTGGCAGGTGGTCGGTTGTCAGGAGATGCCAGACCTCCTCGAAGGTCTTCGTTGCAGCGAGTCCGGTCGCATCGTGCTCGCGGTAGTGGAAATAGCCCTCGTCTCCCCTGACTCCTCCGATGGTCGTGTCAGCGACAACGAGACCAGCAAGACCTTCAGGAGCCCTTCGTGGGCCGTCATTCTGTTCCTCTGTTTCGTTTTTCATGCTTGTATCGTGACCAACAATCATGTATTGATCAATCTTGATCTACGCTCAATGTTCCGGAGGTGCACATGGCGGAGAGCAACGACCATCTCATCGCGACCGCAGAGGCGGCAGCACAGCTGGGTATCCGGTCAGAGACCTTGTACGCCTACGTGTCACGAGGCCTCATCACCAGCCACAAACGCCCTGGCGAGCGTGGTTCGTTCTTCGACCCGTCCGACCTCGATGCACTCGCGAAACGAGGGAGAGGGCCAGAGCCACGTCCCGACGTCTACATCGAATCCGCCATCACCCTCATCGAGAATGGTCAGTACTGGTACCGCGGACTCGATGCCATCGGCGTCGCGAGGGACAACTCGTTCGAAAACGTGTCACAACTGCTCTGGACCGGCTCGCTCGTCCAAGACGACGCAGCATGGACCGCCGACCCTGCAGGACTCGCTGCAGCCAAAGATGCGCTCGCAACCCTGCCAGGGCGGGCGCGCACTATCGAACGAGTGCGGCTCGCCGTAGCAGCCTCCGCTCCGCACGATCACCTGAGAACAGACCTTCGGCCAAGCGCGGTGGTCGCTACCGCGAAGCGGATGATGGCGACAACGCTCGACGCACTCCCGAACCCAGGGGCAGGCCCAGTCGACGAATCGATCGCAGCGCGACTCTGGAGCGTGTTTCGGCCAACACCACCAACGGCACCAGAGCTGAAGTTCCTCGATTTCACACTGGGGATCATGGCCGACCACGAACTCGCGGCCTCAACGTCGGCCGTCAGGATCGCCGCCTCTTTCAGAGCCAACCCGCACCACGTTGTGGCCGCAGGACTGAGCGCGCTGTCAGGAGCATTTCACGGAGGAGCGTCGCGCGACGTCGGCCGGTTTCTCGATGAAGTCATGGACGAGCCAGCCGCTGTCGTGGTCGGCACGTGGCTCGGAGAGGGCCGCCGAATTCCCGGTCTTGGCCAGCCCCTATATCCACTCGGCGATCCAAGGAGTTCAGCCTTACTCGATCGACTCGAAGACGAACACGGCGATCACCCTGCGGTTGTCGCCGGCCACGAGATCGTCGAAGTCACCACCAATCGCGGTCTTCCAGCACCGAGCGTCGACTTCGCCCTCGGCGTGATGGGACGCGCCATGGACTTCGAGCCGCACGCTTCAGAGTCGCTGATGGCACTGGCACGGTTCTCTGGATGGATTGCTCACGCCATCGAGGAGTACGAGCATCGCTCGAATCTGCGCCTCAGGGCGGTGTACTCAGGACCCAGGCCGAACACGGCAGGCGAGGGCGAGGTCCTCATCAGCCGTTAGGCTTCGGGTACACCCGGGGAGCTCGCGGAGGCGTGCTGAGAGGGTGGCCTGCATCTGCACCGCCACCGACCCCTCGAACCTGACCGGATAATGCCGGCGAAGGGACAGTGCAGATGCCACCCACCAAGATTTTCACATCGACCAAGACGCGCTTCATGGCGTTGATCGCCTGCGTGGCGATCGTCGCAGCTGCCTGCGGCAGCGACGTCAACACGTCGTCAACGGCAACAGAGCCACCCCCGAGCCCATCGAACCCCAAGACCATCACTCTCGTCACACACGAGTCGTTTGCGCTGAGCGAAGACGTGCTTGCGGCCTTCACCGCCGAGACCGGCATCACCGTCGAGCTCCTGACGAGCGGCGATGCAGGAACGGCCCTGAATCAATCGATCCTCAGCGCAGGCAACCCGCTCGGCGATGTGATCTTCGGGATCGACAACACACTCATGAGCCGAGCGCTCGAGGCCAACATTCTCGACGCCTATGAATCACCGCTGCTCGCCGAAATCCCTGACGAGTTCAAGCTGGACGACACCCATCGACTGCTGCCCGTCAGCGTCGGAGACGTCTGCCTCAACTATGACGTCGGCTACTTCACCGACAACGGGATCGCACCTCCGCAATCGCTCGGCGATCTCACCGATCCGGCTCTGAAAGGTCTGCTCGTCGTGCAGAATCCAGCCACATCATCGCCAGGGCTCGCGTTCCTCCTCGCATCGATCGCGGAGTTCGGATTCGATGGCGACTACACCTGGAAGAGCTTCTGGGCCGATCTCCGAGCCAACGGCGTTCGGGTCAGTCCCGGCTGGACCGAGGCGTACTACGGCGACTTCACATGGGCCGGCGGAGGCGACAGGCCAATCGTCGTCTCGTACGCGTCGAGCCCCCCGGCCGAAGTGTTCTTCGCGGAGCCGCGGCCGGCGGCCGCGCCAACGGCTGTGGTCGAAGCATCGTGCTTCCGCCAGCAGGAATTCGTCGGGATCCTGTCGGGAACGAACGAGACGGCAGCAGCCCAGATGTTCGTCGACTTCCTGCTTGGCGTCGACGCTCAAAACGACATCCCGTGGAACATGTTCGTCTTTCCCGTGAACTCCCTGGCCACCCCGCCACCTGAGTTCGTCGAGTTCAGCCTCATTCCTGACAATCCGCTGTCGGTACCGAGCGTCGCAATCGAGGCCAGCCGCGAAGGTTGGATCGAAGACTGGACGGACATCGTCGTCCGGTGACGGCACGAGGTCCGTTCGGGCGATCGGTCGGGCTGCTCGCAGTCATTCCCGCCGTCTTCCTGGCCGTCTTCTTTTTGTGGCCAGTGGCCGCCATCGTGTGGCGAGGGCTCGCGCCAGAGGGTTCACTCGACCTGGCCGCGACATTCGACATCGCGACGACTGGGCGATGGTGGAAGGTCGCCTGGTTCACAACTTGGCAAGCTCTCGTTTCGACTGCGGTGACGCTCATCGTCGGGATCGCGATCGCGAGGATCTTCGCCAAGTACGAGTTCGTCGGCCGACGGTGGCTGCGCGCGGGATTCACCGTGCCATTCGTCCTGCCGACGGTTGTCGTCGGCACAGCGTTCATCGCATTGCTGGGATCGAACAGTCCGATCGGGCTCGACCTGAGAGACACGGTCGTCGCCGTCATCGTGGCTCACGTGTTCTTCAACGTCGCCATCGTGGTTCGAACCGTCGGCGACTCGTGGGCACGGCTCGACCCCCGTGCAGAGCACGCATCGAGGACGCTCGGCGCTGGCCCGTGGACCACGTGGAGAGAGATCACACTTCCGCGCCTGCTGCCATCGATCCTCGCCGCGGGGTCGATCGTGTTCCTCTTCTCGTTCACGAGCTTCGGTGTGGTCCTGCTCCTCGGAGGTCCAGCTCGGACAACACTCGAAGTCGAGACGTACATCCAGACCACTGCGTTCCTTCGACTCGACGTCGCCGCGGTTCTGGCGATGATCCAGATGACGATCGTGGTTCTGACCTTGGTCTTTCAGCGCAGGATGCGCTCCCGACTCGAAACCGGCGAACAGCTTCGACGCGAACAGTCGATTCGCCGACCGATTCCGCAAGGCACGGCCGGTGTCGGCGTCGTGTTCTCCGTCGCCGTCACGCTCGCGTTCATGCTCGCGCCGCTTCTCATGCTGGTTCACGAGTCGTTGAGATCGGGAGGGCGGTACACGCTGGCGAACTACCGCGGGCTGAACGATGGAACCAGCGTCATGTTCGTGACTCCGCTCGAGGCCATCTGGAACTCAGTGCGATTCGGCGTCGCGGCAACAGCGCTCGCCGTCGTCGTCGGCGGACTCGCAGCAGCGGCCATCGCCTACACCAGCGGACGAGCGGGAAGAGCTCTCGACCTGACCCTGATGCTGCCCCTCGGCACTTCGGCCGCAACGCTCGGATTCGGCATCCTCATCACGCTCGACGAGCCACCGCTCGATCTACGCACCTCGGTGTGGCTGGTCCCCATCGCCCACGCGCTGGTAGGCATCCCATTCGTGATCCGCCTGCTGGTGCCAAGCATCAGAGCCGTCGACGATCGGCTGAGGACGGCAGCAAGAGTGCTCGGAGCTTCGCCATGGAAGACGTGGCTCTCAGTCGACGTTCCCCTTGTCGCCAAGGCCGTACTTGCCGCCGCAGGGTTCGCCTTCGCCGTTTCCCTCGGTGAGTTCGGTGCAACCGCGTTCATCGCCAGACCAGAACACCCGACCTTGCCGACTGCGATCGTCAGGTACCTGTCGCGACCCGGAGCCGCCAACTTCGGCCAGGCGATGGCAATGAGCACCATCCTCATGGGAGTGACAGTGTGTGCAGTCCTCGTGATCGAGCGGTTCCGGATCGGAGACACCGGTGACTTCTGAACCAACATCGGGCCTCAGCCTCGTCGACATCGCCGTTCAGTACGGCGACGTCGTGGCGGTGAGCGGGTTCGATCTTTCGGTGTCGCTCGGCGAGGTGGTCGCACTCCTCGGACCCTCTGGCTGTGGCAAGAGCAGCGTGCTGTCGGCAATCACCGGCATCGTGACCCCGTCGGCCGGGACAGTGGTCTGGAACGGCATCGATGTCACCAACGTGGCGACCCATCTCCGTGGCATCGGCATGATGTTCCAGGACAACGCATTGTTTCCGCACAAGAACGTGGCGGGAAACATCGAGTTCGGTCTGCGCATGCAGAAGATGGCTCCCGAGGCACGATCGTCGCGGATCGGCGAGATGCTCGAACTCGTCGGACTTCCCGGCTACGGAGAACGAGGCGTCGACGAACTGAGCGGAGGTCAGCAGCAACGCGTGGCGCTGGCCAGGGCACTGGCTCCCGAGCCCGGCCTTCTGCTACTCGACGAACCACTCGGATCGCTCGACAGAGACCTTCGCGATCGACTCGCCGACGACCTTCGAACCATTTTCACCAGTACAGGAACAACCGTGTTGTTCGTGACCCACGATCGCGATGAAGCTGGGAGAGTCGCCGACAGGACCGTCGTGATGGCTGCACCGTCCTGACCCGTTGTTGCGGCTCGCCGCGACGCCAGATAGAAGAGACCCATGACAACGGACTCGCTGCCCATGAAAGTCTCGATCACGTACTGCCTGCCTTGAGACTATTCAGACCGCGCCGTGAGTGCGGCTACCGAAGTGCTGAGCACCTACCAGCACGTTGTCGATGAACTCGTCATCAAGCCAGGACCAAGCGGCATCTTCGACGTCGAGATCAACGGCGACCTGATCTACTCGAAACACGAGACAGGGCGCCACGCACACCCAGGGGAAATCCTCGAGCTCGTCCGCGAAATCGTCGGACCCGACATTCGTGAATACGGCACCTGACTAACGACATGACACTTCGAGTGAGTGGGATATCGAAGGCCTACGGCGCGGTCCAGGCCCTCAATGGGTGCGACCTGGAGGTCGAACGAGGCCAGCTCGTTGGCTTTCTCGGGCCGAACGGCGCTGGGAAGACAACAACGATGCGCGCCATCATGGGCCTCGTCGAACTCGACAGCGGGACCATCTCGTGGGACGGCAAGCCGATGGACCGCTCGCATCGCGGCCGCGTCGGCTATCTGCCCCAGGAACGTGGTCTGTACGTGCGAATGAGCGTCTTTGACCACGTCGAGTACATCGGAATCATCGCCGGCCTCGATCGGGCAACTGCCGCGAGCAGAGCCGACGAATGGATCGAACGAGTCGGGCTCACGGACCGCCGCGACGACAAGATCCAAGAGCTCTCCGTCGGCAACCAGCAAAGGGTGCAACTCGCGGTGGCCATGGTGCACGATCCCGACCTCCTGATTCTCGATGAGCCCTTCGCCGGTCTCGACCCGGTGGCGGTCGCAACGTTGACTGGCGTCATGGACGAGCAAGTCGCCCTTGGCAAGGCCGTGGTGTTCTCGAGTCATCAACTCGACCTCGTCCAGGACATGTGCGAACACGTCACAGTCGTCGCCGAAGGATCCACAGTGGTGTCCGGTCGCGTCCACGATCTCCGTAGCTCTTCGCCACGACGGCGCCTCATCGTCACCTGGGCAGGACCCGCGCCAAGCTGGACGTCACCACTCGGCGAGACATTGGCCTCGGCAGACCAAGCCAAGACCATTGTCGAAGTCGAGTCCAGTGCCGATCCTGCGAGCCTCATCGCCGATGCTGCGGCTGCTGGCGCTATCGCCAGCGTCACGTTCGAACCCCCAGGCCTCGACGAGGTCTTTCTCGAGTTGGTGTCGCGATGATTCGCCAAGTGGCCATGCGCGAGATCAAAGCGCGAGGAGCCTCGAAGTCGTTCATCATCAGCACGCTGGTCATCGTTCTCATGGGCGTGGCGGCCACGATTGCGATCGCCATCATCACTGGCGGCGACAATGGGCCCAGAGAAGTCACGGTTGCCACGGCGACCGAGTTCTCACCTGACACCTTGGCGATTCTCGAGTCGGCTGAGGCGCTAGGCGTCGCGTTCGAAGTTCGGAGTGTCGATGCAGCAGAACTCGGGGCGCTCGTCACCGATGGCGAGGCAGATGTCGGAGTCGCGTCCGATGGCGCCGTCGTGTGGCGCGAGTTCGTCGACTCGGAGATCGCGGCGTTCCTCGTCGCGGCGCTGCGACAGGATGCGGTGATCAACGCGCTCGGATCGCGCGGCATCGACAGAGTCGGCGCTGCGGAAATTCTCGCCTCGGGCGCTATTGAGAATCGTCTGCTGGAACCACCGGACGATGCGGAAAATGTCAGAAGAGCCGTCGGAGCGCTGACAGCGATCGTGACGTTCATCGTCATCCAGACCTTCGGCTCGTTTGTGGCCATGGGCGTGATCGAAGAGAAGGCATCGCGGGTCATCGAAATTCTGCTGGCTCACCTCCAACCCAGGGAGTTGCTGGCCGGGAAAGTGCTCGGCCTCGGCGTGTTGGCAATGACGCAAGCAGCGTTGCTGATGGCGGGGCTAGCGGGCGCGCTGTTCGCGGTCAACGACATCGAAATTCCGAGCGAGGTGTGGAGCGCCATCGTCGTTGGCGCGATCTGGATGGTCCTCGGTTTCGCCTTCTACGCGGCAGCACTCGCAGCCGCTGGCTCGTTGGTGTCACGGACCGAAGACGCACAACAAGTCATGCTGCCCGTGATGCTGCCCATGCTCATCGGGTATCTGGTGGGCGTGACCAGCGCAGATGCGTCGAACTCGACGATCGTCCGCGTTCTCTCATACTTGCCGGTCACCAGCCCAACCGTGCTTCCGATGCGAATGGCCCAAGGCGGGGTCGCGCCATGGGAGATCGCGATATCGGTCGCCGGCCTCCTGCTCGGCACGTGGGCCGTGATCCGGTTCGCCGCCAAACTCTATGAGTTCACCCTGCTCCGCAGCGGAGCACGCATCGGCTGGCGCGAGGCGTTCCGACTCGGCAGTAACTGAGGCCCCAGCCTGGCGGGTACCGTCCGGCAATGAACGAGGGGCGAGTGAAGGTCGAACGCAGCGCATGGATCGCGTTGGCGATCGTGTCCTTGTCGCTCTACATGAACGTCGTCGACGCGTCGGCCGTGAACGTCGCGTTCCCATCCGTCGGCGCCGACCTGGGAACAAGCCGGTCGACGCTGTCGTGGATGATCTCGGCATACACGATCACCACCGCTGCGCTGCTTCTGGTCGCTGGTCACCTGGCCGATACGAGAGGACGACGGCTCGTCTTCACGGTTTCTCTCGGCTTGTTCGTTCTCGGGTCTGCAATCGCAGGAGTCGCGAACTCCTTCGAGGTGCTGATCGTCGGCCGAGTCATCCAGGGTGTCGGCACGGCAGGCGTGATGCCCTCGTCGCTCGCGCTGATCCTGCCACTGTTCCCGATGCAGCGGCGGTCAACGGCCATCGGCATCTGGGGCTCGATGGCCTCCGCCGGTGCTGCAACAGGCCCGACAGTCGGCGCTCTGCTGATCGACCTGTCGAGCTGGCGCGCCATCTTCTGGATCAACATCCCCCTCGGACTGTTCGCCATCGTCATGACGTTGATTCGGGTGCCGGAGTCCAAGGCGGAGAACGCGCATCGAGGCCTCGACCCGTTCGGCGTGCCGATCGCAACCGCCGGCGTGGGGGTGGTGATGTTCGCGATCGTTCAAGCCGGCGACTGGGGCTTCATCGACGCGAAGACGCTTGGACTGGCGGTCCTAGGACTTGCCTGCCTTCCCATCTCGATCCAGCGAGCCAGAACCCACCCGCGGCCAGCGATCGACCTGACGCTGTTTGCTGTCCGGTCGTACTGGCCAGCGGTCGTGGTCGTCGTGTTCTTCGGCATGGCATTCCTGTCTGGGTTCTTGACAACAACGCTGTACCTCCAGGAGCTCTGGGGATACAGCGTGCTGAAGACAGGACTCGCCCTCTCGCCTGGCCCAGTCGTCGCAACGGTCGTCGGCATGTACTCGGGACGACTCGCCGAAAGGACGGGCCACAAGATCCTGGTGGTCGTTGGCACAGCAGCGATGGGCGCGAGCTACCTGTACCTGGCGATCACCGCCCAAGCCGAACCCGATTACCTGTCCCGCTATCTCGTTGCGTCGTTGCTGCTCGGATTCGGACTCGGGTTGTCAATTGCCAACATCACCGGGGCAGCGATGAGCGAGATCGGACCAGACCGATTCGCGCTCGCCAACGCGACGAGCAGAACCGTCCAACAGATGGCATACGCGTTCGGCATCGCCATCATGGTCACCATCCTCGGAACCAACGACATCACTGTCGGCGACTACCGCAACGGCTGGATCCTCGTTGTCAGCATGTACTTCCTCGCCTCGGCCTGCGCTCTGATCTTTTTCAAGAACCACCGACGACCCGCGTAACGGCCCACCCAGTGCTCCTGGCTCCCGGCAGCCCGCTGCCGTGCGCTTGAACGGCCCCAGAGAGAGGGCATGCCACGCCAAGGCAGTCGCGCCTCACGATTCGGCGAGGTGCTTGATGCCTTCGATGACGGCCTGCATGTTGGCCTTGTGCTCGTCTTGGCGTCTCGCGATGATCCGGGGCTCCTTGTCCGGCATCGCGTCGATCGCTTGACTCAGACCGGAGCGGCCAGGCCCGATCTGCAGCAGATATCGCAGGCGTGTCCCTCCTGGGATGTACTCCAGTTCGAATCGCCACATCGCACCAGGATCGACTTCTCCCCCAGTCCTCCAACCGAACCTTTTGCGCTCGACGTAGTGGGTGACGGTGACACCGACATCCCACTGGCCAATCGCCGGGTGATCGTTGTGGCCGGTGAAGGTCGATCCGACGGCGACGTCTGCCTCGGGATCGTCCCATTCCGCGCCGACGAACTCACCGGAGAACCTGGCAGGCATATTGATGTCGCTGACGTACTCCCAGACCTTCGCGGCGGGGGCCTTGATGTCGACTTCGACCGCAGCACCATGCATGTTGGCCATCGCGGCTGGTTCGGTTCGCTCGCCACCGATCGTGCGACCGAATCGGTCGAAGTAGGTGATCTCACGGGCAGGCAGGCGCTTGTTTGTCGGCGAGAAGTCGGCACCGATCGTGTACGCGACGGGGAACATGCAGACCTGCGTCAGTCCATCGGGGATGTCGAGTAGCTCGGCGACCTCTGCGGCCTTGTTGAGGTACATCGATGTCCACACTGTGCCCATGCCCCTGGCCCGGAGCGCAACCTGGAAACTCCAACCAGCTTGGATCACCGAGTCGAAGAGTCCTGGCCGCCCGCTGCCGTCGTGCTCGCCGATGATCGTCAAGATGACGATGGCTGGCACCCGATTGATGTTCTCGGCGAGCCGCTTCGCTCCTTGCATCATCGCGGCGTTGGGGTGATCGGTGCCCTCGATCTTCTCGGCCGCCTCGATCACCCAAGATGCGCCGGCCTCGAGGTACAGCTCTTGGAATCGGTCCTTGGTCGCCTGGTCGCGGACGATGATCCAGCGCCGGCTTCCGTTGTTGCCGCCGGTTGGGGCCTGCTCGGCGACATCGATGCAGTCGAGAAGCACTTGGTCATCGACGTCGCGCTCCAGATCGAGGCGGCGCCGGACGCCCCGCGTCGTCATCAGCGCGCGGTCGATCATTGTCGCGTCGAGATCGTTCTCAGCCATGACGTCGTTCTACTGGGTCAGCCAGTCGGAGGGCGATTGCATCGCGCTCGGACGGCCCGATCCGAGCTTCGAGTCGACACCGCGATGAATGGCGCGACTCGTGAAGGTGATGCCGTTGCTGATCGCATCGAAAGCCGACAAGCCGAGGGCGAGACCGGCGGTGATGGCCGCTGACAGGGTGTCGCCGCTGCCACGAACGCTCGGCACGTCATGCCGCACGGTCTCGACCACGTGAACGTCGTGCTCAGTGGCGATGACATCGGCCTGACCGTCACCGGGCCCGCCAGCAGTCACAACAACCCACTGCGGCCCGAATTCGAGCAGACGACCTGCCGCCTCGATTGCGTCATCGATCGAGCTGACGGTCCGACCAACGAGCAGGCCAGCTTCGGCGCGATTCGGCGTGATGACAGTTGCAGCAGGAAACAACCTCGACCGATAGACCTCGTCGATCCCGGCGTCGATGATCCGGCCACCAGCACCGTCGACCAACACCGGGTCGATCACCAGCTGGCCGAGTTGATCGACCGCCGATGCAACCACGCCAGCGAGCGGAGGACTCCACAACATCCCTGTCTTCGTCGCCACTGGCTCAACGTCGCAAAGCAGGGTGCTCAACTGGTCGCTGACGACAGTCTCCGATAGTGCTGTCACGCCCGCGATGCCAACCGTGTCCTGGGCAGTGACAACGCTGACGACGCCAAGTCCATGAAGACCGGCGTTGGTGAACGTGCGCAGATCGACGGGCATGCCAACGGTGCCCGTCGGGTCGAACCCAGCGATCGTCAAGACACACGTTCGCTCGGCCGGCATGAATCGGACTGTACCCAACACGGATAGGTTGTCCGGCTGTGACGCAGCCAGTGACCGTAGGAGTCATCGCCAACCCGTTGTCGGGACGAGACGTCAGAAGAGTCGCAGCGCGTGGTGGGGTCACGACGAGCCAGGACAAAAGGAACCGCATCGCAAGAGCCGTCGTCGGAGCCGTGACCGGAGGCGCGGAGCGCATCGTGGTCATGGCCGAGCCGTTCCGAATAGCGACAGGCGCCATCGCCGACCTCCACCTCGACTGCGAGTACGAGATCCTCGACGTTCAGCCGAACTTGTCACCCCACGACTCGGAGAAGGCTGCCCTGGCGATGCGCGACATGGGCGTCGAGATCGTCATCGTCCTCGGAGGCGATGGCACCA
>Ga0315338_1003331_pt1 | contig 14157 bp, 12 predicted proteins | sample ASW8metaG_FD_204518 | JGI IMG/M metagenome (GOLD analysis project Ga0315338, IMG submission 204518) | Ammonia-oxidizing marine archaeal communities from Monterey Bay, California, United States - ASW #8 | ecosystem: Environmental > Aquatic > Marine > Coastal | place: USA: California | collected... | reverse complement strand
GGCGGCTGGAACTGCTACTACAAACCTCCCGGCCCTAAAACAATGGCAACAGGCTGGAAGCAACTCGCAACAATGCTCCAAGGCTATCTCTTGGCACACGATCAGGCTCTTGTGTGAATCCCGTAGCCCAGAGGGAGAGGGAGTCATGCGTGCGCTATTTGAACCCTCTCCCCCTGGGAGAGGGCAGGGTGAGGGGAGAACCGACCAACCAACACAGCGTTTAACGAAAGGACCCACCGATGGAATTCCGCTATCTCGGCAGCAGCGGGCTGCGCGTCTCCCAAATCTGTCTCGGCACCATGGAGTTCGGCGCGACGACAAGCGAGGCAACCGCGCGGAAGATGCTCGACTTGGCGCGCGCGAGCCAAGTCAATTTCATCGACACTGCGGACGCCTATGTCGGCGGCGCGTCGGAAACGATGCTCGGCAAGCTGATCGCTAAGGACCGCGCCGACTGGGTGCTTGCGACCAAGGTGGGCCAGCAAGACGGACCGCCGGAACGCAAGCGCGGCCTGTCGCGGAAATGGATGATGGAGGCGATCGACGCCAGCCTGACGCGGCTCGGCACCGGTTATGTCGACATCTACTACATGCATCATCGCGACGCGGACACGCCGCTGGCCGAAAGCATCGCCGCGATGGGCGACATCATCGCCGGCGGTAAGGCGCTGTACTGGGGTTTCTCCAACCATTACGGCTGGGAGGTTGCCGAGATCATCCGCCTGTGCGACCAACTCGGCGTGCCGCACCCGGTGGTCAGTCAGCCGATGTACAATCTCGCCATGCGCATGCCGGAGAACGACCATCTGCCCGCTTGCGAGCATTTCGACATCGGCGTCGCGCCGTTCTCGCCGCTGGCGCGCGGCGTGCTGAGCGGCAAATACGATCCCAAAGGAACGCCGCCGAAGGGCAGCCGGGCCGACCGCGGCGACAACAGCGTGTTGAACCGCGACATGCGCAAGGAAACCTTCGCGGTGGTCGAGAAGATCCGCAAACACGCCGAAAAGCGCGGTATGACGCCGGTCGATTTCGCCCTGCAATGGGTGCTGAACAACCGAATCGTGACCAGCGTCATCGCCGGGCCCCGGACACTCGCGCAATGGAAGGCCTATCTCGGCGCGTTGAACCACGCGTTTACGGCCGAAGACGAAGCGCTGGTCGACAGCCTTGTGGCCGCCGGCCATCCTGCCGTACCGGGCCTGAATTGGAACCGCCATCCGCCGAAAGGGCGGGTCGCGCGGACAGGTTAGCCGTTTCAAAGCCCGAGGATTAGGGAGCGAACTGCGATGCTCGCGGGGGTCGCCTTGAATGTTGTTTCGCCCGTTGCGCTTGCGGCGTTCTATGTTGGTTCGCTTGGCATGCGCGTCCTGCGGAAGGCGCCTTATGTGCGATTGGGATATGGCGGGCAGGGCGCCTGTCTTGAATTGCGGCCCTCGCTGTCACGCGTACCTTACCGACATGACGGATTGGATACCTATTGGAAGATCGGCATCGCCATGCCCAATGTCGACATCGCCTACGATCAGCTTTGCAACGCGGGTATCGCGATCTCGGAACCAAGGCAGTTTCAAGAGATCGGCTATATGTGCCACTTCAGTGATCCGGAAGGATTTCAGATCGAATTGTTGCAGCATACGTTCCAGGATCAAACGCGCACCGCCGCAGGCGATCCCGCACTACCGTTGGGCGGGAGCGGCGAAATTGGACAGATCACCTTAAGAACCGCGGACATCGGCGGCGCGCTCGATCTCTACCAGACAAAATGGGGAATGCGGCTTCTATCCGTGCAGCCTGTCGAGGATCGCGATTTCACACTCTATTTTCTCGCCCACACCGACGAGAGCCCGCCCGACCCAGACACCGAAGCGGTCGGAAACCGGCCCTGGCTGTGGCAACGGCCGTACACGACGCTGGAATTACAGCATTTGCGGAATCCCGCCAGCCGCATTCGGCCACCATCCCCTGACGAGACGGGTTATGCCGAACTCCTTTTTGAAGACATCGAACCCTAAGAGCAAAGATCGCCGCCATGCACAAGCCTGACTGGGTTGCTTCCATAACTTGCAGGCGGCGAGGGATTGGTTTACGGCCCAGGCTGACGCGCGCGGGAGCCGGAACGCGAAAGGTAAAATGATATGAACGGAATCGTAATCGTCGGCGGCGGCTTCGCCGGCCTGTGGGCAACCCTGGTGGCGGTCCGCGAATTGGACGTGGCGGGCCGCGATATCCCCGTTACCCTGATTTCCAAGGACACGCATTTGACGCTCAGGCCCCGGCTCTACGAGGCCCGGCCGGAACGGTTCCGGACTCCGCTCGCGCCGCTGCTTGAGACCGTTGGCGCGCGTTTCCTTCATGGCGAAGTTGCGCACATCGACACCGACCGCCGGAGCGTTTCTTTGGCGTCGGATGCCGGTACCCATGGTTATGACCGGCTCGTTCTGGCGACCGGAAGCGAACAGGCCCCGCTGCCGGTTCGCGGCATCGACCACGCGTTCGACATCGACAATTGGGAAGGCGCGATGCGATTGGAGCGCCACCTGGCGGCACGCCGCGACGCCCCAGACACTGTCGGACGGGACGACGTTGTCGTCATCGGCGCGGGCATTACCGGTATCGAGATCGCGGCCGAGCTTCGGGACAGAATCGCCGGTCATGCCGGGGCGGAGCGCGCAAACCGGGCGCGTATCGTCCTGCTGGACCGGGCTGATGTGTTGGGACCCGAACTGGGCGCCGGGCCGCGGCCGGTGATCGAAGCGGCGTTGGCCGAGATGGGAGTCGAAGTGCGAACCGGCGCATCGATTCATGCGATCGACGCGCGAGGCGTTGCGCTGGAAAATGGGGAGCGGATCGACGCCCAAACAACAATCCTCGCGACGGGACTCAGAGCCAACGCCTTAGCCAAATCGCTCCCCGGAACGCATGACGAGTTGGGCCGCCTGATCGTCGACGGGATGTTGCGCGTACCGGGCCTGCCGCAAGTCTTCGCGACCGGCGATGTTGCACGAGCGGTCGTCGATGAGGCCGGCAACACCGCGCTGATGTCCTGCCAGCACGCCATGACGATGGGCCGTTATGCCGGCTACAACGCTGCGCACGATCTGATGGGCCTCGATCTCGAAACCTATCGCCAGGAGCGTTACGTCACCTGTCTCGATCTCGGTGCGGCGGGCGCCGTCGTCACGCGGGGCTGGGACCGCGAGATCGAACTGACCGGCGAGGCGGCCAAGACGCGCAAGCGCAAAATCAACGGCGAGATCATCTATCCGCCGAGCGGCGACCGGGAAACCATTCTGGCCGCCGCGACTCTGGTGCCAGCACACCATCGCAGTCCGCCGGAAGACCCCGTCGAGCAGGAAACCGCGGAGTGAAATTGCGCGCGCAATTAGACAACTGGACTTTGCCTAATATGAAGAGATTAGCGCACCGAAATGCTACTTTCGAAGGGCTGCCGGAACACAGGAAATAAGCCATGCCGCAAACCAGCAATGACGCGTCGGCCCCCGCCGATGAGAAGGTGTCGCCGAAAATCTCCGTCCGTCTTTTGGGAACCGGGGGCCCGTGGGTCGATGGCGACCGCTTCGGCCCCTCGACCTTGATCAGCTACAATGACGAGCGCCTGCTGTTCGACACGGGCCGCGGCGTCGGCATTCGCCTGGTGCAGTCGGGCGAGGATCCCGCGGCCGTCAATCCGATTTTCATCACCCATCATCATCTCGACCACATCAGCGATCTGGCGGACGTGCTGATCACGTCATGGCTCCGGGGCCGGAATAAGGAAATGGTCGTCTACGGGCCGCTTGGCACCAAGACGATTGTCGATGCGCTGATGAACATCGTATACGCCAAGGATATCGAATGGCGGTCCGTCGGCGAGCCCGCATGGGGCGGCTGGAAGCCGGTCCGCGCCGTCGATGTCGAGCCCGGAACGGTCGTCGATACGGGGCGCTGGAAGGTAAGTTGCGACTATGTCGTGCACGGTCACAAGCTCGGCTTCCGGAAAGAGTTCGTGAAGAACTGGCGTTGCCTTGGCTACCGCTTTGAGGCCGGCGATAAATCCATCGTCGTCAGTGGTGATACCGTTGATTGCGGTGGCATTCGCCGGCTGGCGCAGGACGCAGACGTTCTGGTGCAATGCTGCTTCGAAAATTATTCGCTATGCGAGGGTGACGAACATCTGAGCCGTGTCGCGAAATTCACCCTGGCGGATACGAAACAGACCGCGATGATCGCCAAGGAATGTTCCGTCGGGCACCTGATGGCGACCCATATCCGGCCGAAATCCGACGAAGGCATGGCGGTTATGGAAAAGGAAATCCGGGAATTTTACGACGGTCCGCTGACCATCGGCACGGATATGACGTCGATAACTTTGTAACGGTGCACGGCGCACGGCGCACGGCGCACGGGCGAAGCCTCATGAAGCTGCCGGCCTCGCTGATCGAAACGCGCCGCCGCCACGTTTTGCCAATCGTTTCATCTGGCGCAACGACTTGCGAAGTGCACTGAGATAGGGGACGTGTTCTTCTTCGATCGTGTGGCGCAACGTGTCCTTGAAGCGCGCGCCGATCCAGCGTTCGTGCGCTTCGATGTCGGACCACATAGCCTCGTCGCTCGGCAGGTTGGCTTCGGCCGTTTCCACAGCCCGGATCCAACGCGACTGATGCTCGAAAATCATGTTCAGCGCCGTGTCCGTGTTGAAATAACCGCTGAAGTAAAGCCCACGCCAACCTGGTTGCACGATGCGTTTGTAGAGCCGCAGCTTGTTGTCCTCGAGCGGTACGATATCGCGCGAGATGAAGGGTAGTTGAATTTGATACCCGGTCGCGGCGATGATTGTATCGAATTCCTCCGACGTTCCGTCGGAGAAGTGGAGCGTCTTGCCGTCAATCCGGTCGATCTCGTGTTTTACCGCGATGCGGCTGTAGGCGATGTCGGTGACGATGGTGCCGTTGCTGGTGATGTGCACCCGCTCCGTCACGGGCCGGAAGCCTAGCTTCTGCACATTGCCGTGCACGAGAAAGGTCAGGATTGCGGTGAATTTACGCCGCAGCCAGCCTGGCACCCAGTGCCGTTGGATCTTCCTGGTGATATCCGTAAAGGGAAATCCGCAAAATAGCTTCGGCAGGATGATCACGCCGGACCGGGCGACAAGCACGCAGCGCGGCGACGTTACGCATACGTCGCTGGCGATATCGCAGGCGCTGTTGCCGACGCCGATGACGCAGATCCGATCGCCGACGAAAGGTTCGGGCTCTTTGTAATGATGGGAGTGGACGTAGCGCCCGGCGAAATCGTTCTGGAACATGGGCACATGCAACGGGTCCGCCAGATGGCCGGTCGCGGCGATCACGGTGTCGTATCGCTCGACGGCTCCATCCGCCGTTTCGACCTCCCAGCAAGGCGGTTCGGTCTGGGGATTGAAGGCGGGCCGTACCTCCTTAACCGGCGTGTTAAACCGGATCAGCGGCACTAGATCGAAATGCTTTGCATATTTCTCCAGATATCGGTGCATGTCCCAATGGTCGGGAAACGCTTGCACGTCGGGATCGAAATCGAGATCGTGGAAGCGCGTTACGCCCCGCGATGTGTTGATGTGCAGGGTGCGATAAGCCGAGGAAAGCCCATTGTCGTTCTCGTAACACCACATGCCGCCGATTTGCGAGCCGATCTCGAAAACAGTCACCTCGAAGCCGGCTTCGCGCATGTATTTCGCCGCGCAAATACCCGCTGCTCCGGCGCCGATCACCGCGACGCGTTTCTTCGGCTCCGGGCGCGCATCCTGCCCTTGCGCCGGAACCGGCTTCGCTTGAGCCATCCTGGCTTACCCGTGTGTTTTTCGCTGCCGACGGCGCGCGGCCGCGACTGTGGCAATCGGGGCAGCTATCGCATCTGCAGCGGCCAGGGACAAGGGGCCGACCCTGGATTCGGGGCGACGCTGGACGAAACCGCTACAGGCTGCTGCAATGCGCGAAACCCACCTTACAAAAGGAGCCGTCCCCGTGCCGATCATCGATTCCCAGGTCCATGTCTATGAAGCCAATACGCCGGAGCGCCCCTGGCATTCGGTGCCGAACTGGCCGAATCGCGTCAACGGCGACGATATGGTGGCCGCGATGGACGCGGTCGGCGTTGATGGCGCGATCTTCATTTCCGCCTTTTCCATGTACCAGTACGACGCCAGCTACGCCGTGGAGGTGCAAAAGGCGCATCCGGGCCGCTTCGCCCTCGTCAAACCGGTCAACCCGGACGACCCGGCGGTGGCCGACGTTATCGCCGATTGGAAGAATACACCGGGCACCATCGGCATCCGCATCATGATGACGCCAGAGGCCGGACGCGACCCGAACGATCCGGGTCTCGACGTGATCCTGCGCGAGGCCGTGCGGCACGACTTTCCGGTCAACATGCTGTGCTGGGGCAATATCGACGCTGGCGTCGCACTGGTAGACCGGCACCCGGACACCCGTTTCATCATTGATCATCTGGCCATCCTGCAGCCGCGCACGCCGCCGGCCCCGCCGGAACCCTGGGCCGACCTGCCGAAAGTACTCGATCTCGCCAGCCGCCCGAATGCCGTCATCAAGGTCAGCGGCGCCTGTACGTTGTCGAAGGAACCCTACCCCTTTCCGGATATCTGGGATCCGCTGGCGCGCGTGTTCGATGCTTGGGGCCTTGATCGCTGCCTGTGGGGCACCGACTGGACCCGGGCCTTCGCGGTCGTCAATTACGAGCACGCTGTTGAACCGTTCCGTCTCACGGATCGCTTGAGCGACAGCGAGCGCGCAACCCTGATGGGCGGCGCCTGCGCTAAGGCCTATGGCTGGGCGCCGAAGGGCGGTTAAGCGAAATTCGAACGGAGTGTAGACAATGGCGAAAGGCTATCTAGTGGTTTGCTACCGGGAGATCCGAGATCCCGAGAAATTAAAAACTTACGCCGAATTGGCGCCGCTTGCGATGCTGCCGCGCGGTGCGAATATTCTGGCACGTGATGGCCGGGTGGCGGCATTTGAAGACGGCCTTGCCGAGCGCACGGTGCTGGTCGAATTCGCGAGCTATGAAGCTGCGTTGGAGGCGTACAATAGTCCCGAATACCAGGCGGCTGTCGCCGCGCTTGGGGACGGCGCGGTCCGTGACTTTAGAGTAGTTGAGGGGGTCGATTAGGCGCCGAGGCCGTGCAAGTTAATTGGGCAGACCGTTCGATTTGAGCCCGAATTAAATTATTAAACTTTCAGCAAGGGGCATGAAGCCCGAAAAGGGATTTATGTCCGAAGCTTCCACGTCGTCTTCCCGCTTGCAGCCGTTGCTGCAAGGTCCGGTATCGCCCATGCTTCTGCGGCTTGCAGGGCCCAATGTTGCCGCCGTGACACTTATGACAACGGTTACCATCGGCGATGCCTTGTTCGTCGGTCAGCTGGGCACCGCCTCGCTGGCGAGTTTAGCCCTGGTGTTCCCTTTCCAGACCCTGATGCAGATGATGTCCGCCGGCGCGATTGGCGGGGGCGCGACCTCAGCTGTCGCAAGGGCCATGGGCAGTGGTTCGACCGTAAAAGCGCAAGAAGTGGCATGGCATGCCGTGATCATCGCGGGGATTGGCGCACTGATTTTCGCGCTGACCTTGGGGCTATTCTCGCGGCCGATCTTCGCTTTGCTCGGCGGTAGCGGCGAAGCGCTCGACGGTGCGGTCCTCTATGCGGGGATTGCCTTTGGCGGCGGCATAACAACGTGGTCCTTCTATATCCTGTCCGCCATCTTGCGGGGCACCGGCGATACCGTAACGCCGGCTCGGGCCATCATCGCCGGCAGCGTCGCTCAAGTCGGATTGTCGGGCGCGCTGACGCTCGGCTGGGGACCGTTTCCGTCACTGGGAATCGCGGGACCAGCCACCGCGATGATCGTTTGTCATGGCGGGGCGGCGGCATATTTGGTGCTCTGTCTTGTTCATGGCAAGGCGGTCGTCCGGCTCCGGCCGCAACGGATTCGCAGCGCGCCGATAGCGGATATCATGAGCGTAGGCGGCGTGGGGTTGATCAACAGCGTGACTGTCGCGGTCACCGTCGTGGTGACCACCGGCGTCGTCGGGCGCTATGGCACCGAGGCGCTCGCGGGCTATGGGCTGGGTGCGCGTCTGGAACTCACACTTACCCCGATTGCGTTTGGCATCGGTGCCGCCCTTACGGCGGCGGTAGGGGTTAATATCGGCGCCGAGCGGTTTGCCCGGGCCCGCCGGATCGCTTGGGCCGGTGCCGGCATGACCTTACTTGTGACGGGGCTCATCGGTTTTGTGTTCGCGCTGTTTCCGCACCTCTGGCTCGACTGGTTTACCAGCGATCCGGCGGCGTATGGCTTCGGCCTGATGTATCTTGGCATTGTCGCCCCGTTCTATGGTGTGTTCGGCGGCGGCCAAGCGCTCTACTTCGCGAGCCAGGGCACCGGGCGGTTAGTGCGGCCGGTTAGCGTTGGGGTTCTTCGCTTCCTTGTGGTATCGGGCGTTGGCGCAGCTGCGCTGACATTCGGTTGGCCACTGGAGGCGGTGTTCGCCGGCGTCTGCGCCGGGCTTGCCGTGACCGGCATCGGTTTGGCCTTATGTTTGCTCGGGCCGGACTGGCGGCCCAGGCGAGCAGCGTGACGCAAGGACGAAAATACCCTGAGCGGGATTGCAATGCAGGCTAAAACTCTATCGAAAATCACCGTCATCGACATGACCGAAGGTGTCGCCGGGCCCTACGCGGCGATGGTGCTGTCTGACATGGGCGCCAATGTCATCAAGGTCGAACGCCAAGCCGGCGACTGGTCCCGCCCGACCGATCACGTGAATGTTGACGGCGAGGCAAGCGCGAATTTTATCGCTCTTAATCGCAACAAGCGCGATATCGGCCTCGACGTGTCGAGCGCCGTGGGCAAGAAGATTCTGGGACGGATGATTGCGCGGGCGGACGTGCTGATCTCAAACTATCGGCCCGGCGTGATGGCCAAACTCGGCTTCGACTCGGCGGGCTGCCACACGCTTAACGCAGACCTCGTTTACTGCACCATCTCCGGCTTCGGGCAGGATGGCCCTTATGCGCAGAATCCTGCCAGCGATACGATCATCCAGGCGATGAGCGGTGTCATGAGCCTCGTCGGCGAAGCCGAAGGCCCGCCGCTAAGGGTAGGCTTCCCGCTAATCGATATGGCCGCCGCGAATTCGGCCGTGCAGGCCGTGCTGCTGGCGCTGTATGGGAGGCTTGAAGGGCAGGGCGGCGCCACCATCGACATCAGCCTGATGGCCGCTGCGCTGGCGATGATGAGCGGCGGTTTTACCCGCTATTCGGCCTCCGGCAAGGTGCCGCAACGTCAGGGCAACCAGAACAGCAATCTCGCACCGGCGGGCGCGTTCAAGACGTCGGACGGGCGATATCTCAGCATCGCGGTGCTGCGCGACGAACATTGGATCAAGTTCTGCGCGGCAATGGAATTGAGCGATCTGGCCGACGATCCGCGCTTCGTGACGAATGCTTTGCGGGTCGAGAACCGTGCCACGCTCGACGACATCATCGTCCCGATGTTCGCCTCTCAGCCGTCCGCCACGTGGCTGGAACGGCTGCGCGCGGCGGACATCCTCTGCGGTCCGATCAACGACTTTACCGATATCGCCGCCGATCCGAACCTCAGCGCGGCCTTGCCGCTCGTCGAGTCTATGGCCCCGAATGTTCCGCATGCCGTCGGTGTGCCAATTCGCCTCAATGGCGCATACGCCACGACCACCCGTCCGGCACCGGCGAAAGGCGAGCACACGCGCGGAATCTTAAACGAATTCGGTTTCGGCATCGATGAAATTGAGACGTTCTTTCTAGAGGGTGTCGTTTTTTCGTCACCTTCAGAAGGCAATACCGAATGACGCGCGCAACCCAGGAGGCGGGCCTCGACGCCTTGAATGCCCGGGTGCGGGAAGATCTGTTGTATTTGGGTTTGCCGTCGAAGTCTTGGGTGCCGCGGCAAAGCTACGAGGGCCAAGCCGTCAGGGACGTCGTTGTCATCGGCGCGGGCATGTGCGGGTTGGCTGCCTTGGCCCAATTTCGCCTGTCGGGCATTGACAACTGCATCGCCTACGACCGTTCGCCGGAAGGACTCGAGGGGCCTTGGATAACCTTCGCCCGGATGAAATCGTTGCGGTCGCCAAAGGTGCTGACCGGTCCTGCGCTGGGGCTGCCCGCGCTGACATTCCGGGCTTGGTATACCGCGCAGTTCGATACTGACGGCTGGGACCGGCTTGACAAAATTCCGAAGGAACAGTGGATGGACTACCTCATCTGGTATCGCCACATCCTGGCACTGCCGATCGAGAACGAGGTCCGGCTGCTCAGCATCGACGCCGCGACGGACGACCTGGTCGCGCTACGCCTGCAGGATCAGACCGGTACGCGTACGGAATTTGCCAGACATCTGGTTCTCGCCACCGGCCGCTCCGGTCTGGGCGGCATGCTGGTTCCGGACTTCCTGGAAAAAATTGACCCCACGCTTTGGGCGCATGGTGCCGACGATATCGATTTCGAGGCCTTGAAAGGCAAGCATATCGCCGTTATCGGGGCCGGTGCCACGGCCATGGATAATGCCGGAACCGCGCTCGAACACGGCGCCGCTTCTGTCAGCCTCCTCATACGCCGCAAGGAGATGCCACAGATCAACAAGATGACCGGTATCGGCAGTCAAGGCGTCGTGCACGGGTTGAGGTTCCTGCCGGATGAATGGAAATGGAAGTTCTACGACTATGTCGCCAAGGCGCAGACGCCGCCGCCGCGCAGCTCGACGCAGCGCGTGTCGCGCCATGCGAACGCCCGGTTCTACCTGGATTGTGCGGTGACGGGCGTCCGCACGGCGCAAAACCGTGTCATTGTTGAGACCAGCCAAGTGCCGTTCGAGGTCGATTTCGTGATCGCCGCGACGGGATTCCGCAACGACTTCTTAGACCGCGCTGAGTTCGCGAATATTGCGCCCTATATTAAGAAATGGGGCGACGGGATTTACACGTCCGAAATGGGGACGGCGCATCGGTTCCTCGTCGATTCTCCCTATCTCGGCGACTCATTCGAATTCTTGGAAAAGGAACCGGGAATTTGCCCGCTCTTGTCCCGCATCCATTGCTTCAACGATGCGGCGATGCTGAGCCATGGCAAGCTCTCCGGAGATATTCCAGCCGTCTCGGCGGGCGCGGATCGGCTGATGCGCGGCATCACGGCAATGATCTTCAATGCCGATCGGAAAAAGCAGTTCGAAGCGCTGCAAAACTACACCACACCCGAACTGGAAGGCGATGAATGGACTGATAGTACGCCGAACTTGAGCGCGAACAAGAAAATCGCGAACTAGCACGTACTGCTTCTAAATCGTAATGGCGTAGGCCGGCTGTCGCGGGTCCGCTCCGGATCGGAAAAATCCCGTATTGGGCTGGTAAAGAACGGCCTCCACCGATGCGAGGCGACGCGAATAGGCGGGAAACTTTTCGATCTTATGCCCGAGCGCAGCGAGTTTGTCCGGGGTGTTCGACGGGAAACGGTCCTCCAACCCCAAAAGGCCGGGATAGTGATTGTAGGGCGCGAATGAGTTCGGAAAACTCATGCTGATGAAGCGCGGCGCATCGATCGCCTCTTGAATATCCATTTCGAAGTGAAACGCGTTGAGAACAACCTGCAGCATGGCCTGGACCTGACTATCGCCGCCGGGGGCGCCGAATGGCATGACCGAACCATCGTCGCGAAGCAGGATCGCGGGGTTCGGTGTCAGCCGCGGCCGCTTCCCCGGTGCGACCCCTGATGGATGGTTGGGGTCGGGCCGCGATTGCGTGCCGCGGCCGGAGGGGACGATACCGAGCCCCGGCACGACCGGCGCCCGCCAAGAGGCATCCGACGGCGTCGCGGAAAAGGCGTTACCCCAACGGTCGACGACACACAGATAGGATGTATCCGGGTCGCGCTCCGTCGGCGTGGTGGCAGCCGACGGTATTTCACTGTTGTGATAAAGGTTCGGCGGCATATCGGGCATCGCGGCTTTGCGGTCGATGCCCCTTACCCTTTTCTCGACATGCTCCGCCGACAAAAGGGTCTCGAGGCCGACTTCGACAAAAAGCGGATCGCCATAGTGATATTCACGATCGGCAAAGGCCCCCTTCAGAATTTCTGTAATGAGATGGATGTAGGCGGGTTCGTTGTGTTTGAGGCCGTCTAGCCCGGCGCGCTCGACCATCAGCAACGCTTGCGCCAGCATGGGACCCTGACACCAGGGCCCACAGGTAATGACCTGGAAGTCGCGCCAGCGGGTGATGACGGGCTCTTCGTAACGGGCATGGAAGTTCGCCAGGTCTTCGAAGGAAAGATAGCCGCCTTCCTCTTTTTGATGTTCCGCGATTTTCACGGCGATATCGCCGGCGTAAAATGCGGCCCGCGCTGCCTCAAGGCCTGCATCGCGTCCTTTGGTCGCCGCGGCCCGTTCCTCATCGACCATGTACTGGATCGTGGCCGCAAGATCCGCCTGGACGAAACGTTCGTTGAGCCTGACCGCACGGCCCTGGGGCTGAAACAACTTCGCATTCGAAGGCCACCGGCGGTAATCCTCCTCATGCTTGGCGAATTCGTTGGCGAGAAATTCACCGACGCCGAAACCTTCTTTCGCAAAACGTATCGCGGCGGCGGCCACGTCGCCGAAGGACATCGTGCCGAAATCCCGTAAAGCGGTGATCCAGGCATCCGGCGCAGCGGGCACCACGGTGCGCAAAACGCCCAAGGGTTGGGTGCCATTGTATTCGCGCATGAACAAATCTTTGGGAAAATGCTTCGGCCAGTAGCCAAGCCCGGCAATAGTAACAACCTTGCCCGCGCCGGTTCGGATCATGATGGGCGCGACACCGGCAAAGTTCACTTCGTCGGGATGCAGCACGGCAAGTGCGATGCCCGCGCAACATCCTGCGTCGATCGCGTTGCCGCCCGATTCCAGAATTGAGAATGCGGCGGCGGACGCGAGGTAGTGTCCTGCGGAAACAGCATGTTTGCTGCCATATAAAGTCGGACGCATCCTATTGTCTCCGGTGGATTTTGCCGAAAACCCGTATTGAATTTCGAGCTGCGGCTGTTTGCGTTCTTGCGGTCGCGCAATACCACGACATCGCTACATGAAATGCCTTGTCCCTAAGTTACGCTGCGGCTACGGGCCGCAGCAATGCGTTGAACGTTCCAACCGCCCCGGCGAGGCGTTCGAAACATCGATCGAGCCGCTCCGCGCTTTGACACCTGCGGCCCGCCGCCCTTATTCTCGTTCTAGTCAATTACGTTCCCCGCAACCCCAAGGAGACAATGGCATGGCCGTGAAATATCATCTGATCAGCTCCTATACGTGACCCTGGGTCCAGCGCGCCGTGATTCTTTTGCGTGCCAAGGATATCGATTTCGAAGTCACCTACATCAACCTGCAGGATAAGCCCGACTGGTTCCTGGAAATCTCGCCGCATGGCAAGGTGCCGGTGCTGTCGGTCGACGGCGTGCCGCTGTTCGAGTCGAACGCGATCGCCGAATACCTCGACGAGATGGTCGAACCGCACCTGCATCCCGCCGACCCGATCAAGCGCGCGCGCAACCGCGCCTGGACGGATTTCGTGCCGGACTTCGCCAAGGGTCTGAGCGGCATCTACTACACCAAGTCTGAAGACGAGATGCAGGCGGGCGTGGCGGAAGCGCCGAAGCGGCTTGCCAAGCTGGAGGAGGCGCTCGGCCAGGAACGCGACAATGACGGGCCGTATTTCAACGGCGACACATTGTGCCTGGTCGATGCAGCCTATGCGCCGTTTCTGCAGCGCTTCGCCTTTGTGGAGGCCAAGCTGCAAACGGGCGTGTTGAAGGACTTTCCGCGCGTCCAGGCCTGGTCCGACGCGCTGCTGGCCAGCGACACGGTCACGGGCTCAGTCGTCTCGCATTTCAACGACGAGTTCGTGAAGAGCTTGAAGCGTCGCGGATTCTATGTCGGTACGATGTTCGCCGACGCGGCGGCGGCGGCTGAATAGGCCCTAGTGTGATGATTCTGAAGTTCGTCGCATTGAATGCGACGAACTTCAGAATCTGAATCACACTAGATTCAAATAGTTGGTGTGCTGATTCACGTGAAATTCAATCCCTTGAATTTCACGATCAGGAC
>Ga0315338_1003330_pt1 | contig 14159 bp, 10 predicted proteins | sample ASW8metaG_FD_204518 | JGI IMG/M metagenome (GOLD analysis project Ga0315338, IMG submission 204518) | Ammonia-oxidizing marine archaeal communities from Monterey Bay, California, United States - ASW #8 | ecosystem: Environmental > Aquatic > Marine > Coastal | place: USA: California | collected... | reverse complement strand
CTACCTGCACATCGCCGTCCTTGGGCACTCCGCGTAGCAGGAAAAAGTTCTGGTAGGTGTCGGATTTCACCACGAAGTACCCGTCCGGCACCCCTCCCTCGTAACCCGGGGGCAAGAGAAGGAACTTGCCTCCCTTGCCCTTGTCGGGCCCGAATGGACCGATGTCCGTCAGTGGATACTGCCAGTGGTTGTCGATCCCACCTAACGCTCCAGCCGGTGCTTCAAGCACGACGGCACCGTGCTTCTTCAAGTCGAGGTTGCCAAAGGAATAAATTGTGGTGTCATTCCCGGTAAATACGGTGTAATCGGGCGTTACCGATTGCTCAAAAATCGGTTGCCGGGTGAGCGCTGCACCAAAGTCCCTCTCCAGGCTCTCAAACATCTCGGAGAGGGCGACGAAGGGCGTGGCCCAGACATAGGCTTGCACGGCCCGCTGGAAGTCGAGCTCGTCATAAAGTCCCGGGATGGTCTCGACATCGGGTTGGCCGGCTTCCATGCGTATCTGGTCGGCGAGATACTCCTGGGCCGACACCGGTCCCTGTCCCGAATCACCCCTATTCGCGGGGCGCTGATCTTCACAGCCCAGGTCGAGCATGCAGAGACACGCTAAAACAACGGGTAGACATGTAATGGGTCTTTTTTTCATTTTCTCTGACCTAATTCTATGAACTCAAGATCGCCCAGCCAAGCCTTGTCGAACCAGGGTTCCTGCGGCGAATGCATACCGTATACCAAGATGAGGATTTTCTCGGACAGTGTTTGCACCGGCTTGCTCACAGTGCGCCATTCGCAGTCTCGGCGAGGACCACACAATACCTCGAACCCCTTTTACCGCGAGGAATTTGTCAAGCCGGTTGAGACCGTTCGGCTAGCGAGCCCTAGCCCCAGCTTCACACGTGACCGACTTGAGGAGAAGCTCGGGTCGAACAAACCTCGCGCCTTTCCGGTTTCAGTCCTCGTCCCGTGTCGCTCAACGCGACATGAATCGAGTCTGAAGTGTGACCTGTCGTGAGCGTAGTCGTCCCAGGGCCCTCGATGAAATCGATAGCGTTCTTCGGATCACCACTCCCGGCTCGCAGCCGCTACCCCGCGAGCGCGGCGGGACGCTTCAGTCTCGTCAGGATACTGATAGCGATCACCGCCATGAAGACGCCGACGAACTCGCCGGTCAGTTTCTCGTTGCCGATCTGGTGCGCCGCCTCGGTCTGCAGGATACCCCACTGATAGGCGATCAAGAAAAACAAGGCGCAGACCAACAGGCCGAAGTTCACGTACACCAACGCCAGGGTCAGAAACGAGCAGATCATCATGACGACGACGCCCACCCACGGTTCCGGGAAGTACCAGCCGAAGTAGAATCCGCCGACCAATCCCGCCGTGCCGAGGACAAGGCGCTCCACCGCCGAGTGCCAGGTCTGTTTCAGGCTCGGACTGATCATGTTCAGCGTCGCGTTGGCGATGATGGTCGGATCCGAAGCGAACAGACGCACGCCGAATCCGAGGCCCGTGACGATACAGACAGAAACCACGGCGGCGAAGCTGGCGGCGAAACCCACCGTGATGCTCTCTTCTGCCGGGGTTCCGGCTGTGTCTTCATCCGCTGCCGAAGCCGTCGCAGTGGCTGGCGGCTCGTCGGCTACCGTTTCGGATCCCGTCTCGCCGCGCCTGTGTCTCGTCGCGAGCGACCAGACCGGTTTCGCCAGATTCAGCAGAAACACCAAACCCGCGCCCATCAGATGGCCGGTCAACACCGGCCACATACCGCCCTCACCGAAAAACAGCGGCACGAGCAGATACCAGTACACGAGACACCAGGAGATCAGAAAGCTGTGCATTCCCCGCAGCAGAAACATGTAGCCGACGAAAGTCACCGCGCCCATTGAAATCAACAGTGCCGGCGTATCCGGCGCGAGCCAGGCGGCCATCCAGGTCAGCGCGCACCCCACCAACGCGTACGCCACCAGTCCGGCGAGATGCCGCTGACGGGGCTCGTTCGGGACCAGAATGACCGTGAACCAGGCGAGCAGGGCGCTGATGCCGCCCGCGATGGGCGAAAAGTGCTCTTGCGGTGGCAGACTGAAGACGATCAGGCAGCCCACCGTAAAGATAAGACCCAGTCTCGTATTGAAGAGGCTCCAGTTGAAATTGAACATGACTACTCCGTGTACCGTCAGACCAGCAGATCGTGATTCAGCGCGAGATCGTCCACGACGAGAACGACGCTCGAGCGCTCTCTCGCGAAGGGGCTGGTTCTCGGGCGCCGATCACGGATCGACACAATGTATTGAGCCTGCCCGGTGTCACGGTCGAGAATTCTACTCTTTAAGTTGTTGGGACGGTTCGCCATTCGTATCTCGCGGTCTTGTGGGTCCCAAGCTCGTCGTCAGCGATGGCCGCAAGGGTTTGGCGAAGTGACTGGAGAAGTGGTCCGAGTCCCGTCTCTAACGCTCGGTCGTGCACATGGGCCTCGCTCGCTTTCGTCTCTTGGCCTCGATCGTCGGAGACGGAAGCGGACTTCCCGCACGGCCCCGGGAGTGTCGCCCGCTCACGCGCGCGGCGCTCGTTCCACTAGGGCTCCGCGACCTGGTAGCTGAAGATTCGCCAGCCGTCGCTCATTTTGGTCCATCCAAGCATTAACGCGTCCTTCGCGAGCGACAAGTGAGTCCGCAGGGATGATAGTAGTCGACGTACTTCTCTCGTATGGGACTACTGCGATCATGTTGCAGAACGTGCATCGCGGGGCTCGACGTTAGCTTGTGTCAAAAGGACGACGTGAACGTGCTCCCTTCGCCCGGAGCGCTCTCGACGGTAAGCTCGCCGTGACGACGCGCGACGATTTGTTGAGAGATAACGAGCCCTCGCCTTTCGCGCGTTACCCCAAGTGTTACCCGAGGCCGTTACCCACGCGAGTCATGTTCGCGTAACTAGTTGCTTTTATTGGTCGGGGCGGCAGGATTTGAACCTGCGACCCCCTGATCCCGAATTACCTTGTGACCAGGTTCCAGGGAATTCGACCAACTACGCGACGAGAGCCTCGACTACTCTAGGTCGAGGGCGAGCTCATGGAAGGCGCAACCTTCGCTAACAGCCGAGCTCACCGCGCACCTCGTTGGCGGCAGCGATCAGATCCTGTCCTTCTTGGGGCGTCAATGTGCCGTCGTTCACAAAGGCGTTGATCTGATTGACGAAGGCCCGGAGTTGGCCGCGAGCGGCGCTGATGTTGCCCTTGTTCGCGCTCTGGATGACGACCGCCAGCTTGGCGTTCAGGCCGTCCTGATGCTCCTGGCTCAGTGTACCCGCAGCGCCTGGGCCGCCCCCCTCGTTACAACTTGTGACAGTTGCGACACGTTTACTCGACGCCTCGACGCTATCGTGACGTCATGAAATATCTGACGTTCATCACACTCTTGTTCTCCACGCACGCAGCGATTGGCGCCGAGGGCGCGATCGAGGCGCGCTATGGCAATCAATCAGGCCCCCTGAACGTCACCGTAACCCAGGATATTTGGGTGCAGGATCGCGACGCGCCGATCGCGAACCGTAAATTCACATTCGACTTGAATTTCGAGACCGATTCGGAGACTGGGCGCGTGACCGTGACGCTCGATGCGGCGAAAGCGAGCTACACCGCCCATGACATGACCGAGCGTATCGGCACCCGTCACCTCACGGGTCAGAGCTTCGTGCTCTCTTCCGAGGACGGCGGACGCAGCTTGCAGGTTCAGTCCGAGCAAGCGCCGGTGGTCGGCCTGGGGCCGATGGTTCCGGTAGGATTCTCCATCGCCGACTTCTTGGCGGACGTGCTGCCGATACTCTCGGAGGAGTCTCTGGGGAAGGAATCCACCTGGACTACCGAGAGGGTCATACGAAGCCTCGAGGGATGGGGCTACGGAGCCGGGCGGTTGCAAAGCCGGCATCGTGTCACGTCGATGGAGACACGGAACGACCACGTCGTATTGGGCATCGAGACGGACGCCGAAGCCGACCTCGCCCCGGTTACCGGCGAGCGCCGCTACGAAGGCGCGATCCAGCGAAGCCTACGGTGGAAGTTCGACGCCACTGAAGGGAGACTCTTGCTGCTCTCGCTGGAGCAGGAGGGGCATGGAACCGCCGAGCTCCCGCAAGGCGAGATGGCCATACGCCAGAAGCTCCTGGTTCAGATCGCGCCGAGGACGTGATGCCGGACCGCTCGACGAAGGCGCGACGGCCAGGGGCCCTCTCCCTGAAAGCGCTCGGAGCGGCTACGGCGATTCTCGCGGCGGGTTTCTACCTATGGCAGCGGTCGGCACCGGTCTCCGCGGAGCCGGAGTGGGAGAGCGCCGAGGTCCGGCGCGAGACACTCCGACGGGAGGTCTCGGCGCTCGGCGTCGTGCGGCCGAAGGTCGGCGCGGAGATCGACGTTGGCTCACGCATCTCGGGAATCGTGCGCAGCATTCCCGTCGAGGTCGGAGACCGGGTGGCAGAGGGCGATCTACTGGCACTCATCGATCCGAGCGAGCTGGAAGCGGAGCTCGAGCAAGCGCGGGCCGACCTCGCGCTGGTGCAGGCCCAGCTAGCGCTCGCGGTCTCGTCACACGAGCGGACCGTCGCGCTCATCGATGACGGCGTCGCTCCCGCGAACGCTCTCGACGAAGCCGCGCGCGATCTCGAAGCGGCGCAGGCGAGCGTCGAGCTTCAGCAGGCACGTATCAAATCGGCGGAGATCAAGCTCGCCTATACCGATATTCGCGCACCGATTCGAGGCGTCGTCGCCGATATCACGACCCGCGAGGGAGAGACCGTCGCCGCCAGCTTCGCCGCCCCGACGTTCGTCACGATCCTCGATCTCGATCGCCTGGAGGTTCTCGCCTATGTCGACGAAACGGATATCGGCCGGGTCGTCCCCGGCCAAAAGGCGACCTTCACTGTCGATACCTATTCCGACGCCGAGTTCGACGCCGTCGTCACGTCCATCGACCCGAAGGCGGAGCTCCAGAACGGCGTCGTCAACTACATCGTGCGCCTCGCCTATGAGCGCCGCGACGGCTATCTCATACGCCCCGAGATGACCGCGCATGTCGAGCTCGAGGTCGAATCACGAAAGGACGTCTTGACGGTGCCGCGAAAGGCGGTGCGCCGCGACTTCGGCCGTGAGCTCGTAACCGTCGAGCGGGATGGTAGGTGGATGGAGCAGGAGATCGAGACCGGGTGGAGATCCGACCGCGTCGTCGAGATCACCGCGGGCCTCATCGAAGGCGAGAGCGTACAGCTCAAACAGGAGTGAGACATGATTCAGTTTCGAAACATCAGCAAGACTTATGAACGGCCGGACCGAGCTCGGCTCGAAGTCCTGAAAAACGTGGACGGCAGCATCGAGGAGGGCGCCTTCGCCGCCGTCGTAGGCCCGTCCGGCAGCGGAAAGTCGACGCTCATGAACATTCTCGGGCTGCTCGATCAGCCCGACTCCGGCACGTACAAGCTGAACGGTCGTGAAGTCACCGACCTGGACCCGACCGAGAGAGCGCGAATCCGTAATCAGGATATCGGCTTCGTCTTCCAACAATTTCACCTGCTTCCACGCACCTCGGCGGTCGAGAACGTGACGCTCCCTCTCGTCTATTCGGACGTCCCGGATCCGGAGGACCGGGCCGTCGACGCACTCGCTCGAGTGGGCCTCTCTGACCGGCTCCACCACCACCCGCACGAGCTTTCCGGAGGGCAGCAACAGCGTGTGGCGATCGCGCGTGCTCTCGTGAACGATCCGCGCTTGATACTCGCTGACGAGCCCACGGGAAATCTGGACGCGGAGGCGACCGAGGAGATCATGGAGATATTCCTCGGCCTTCACCGAGCAGGTCGGACCATCATGCTGATCACCCATGACCCGGACCTCGCCGCGCGTTGTACCGAGAGGCTCCGTATCGAGGACGGTCGTCTATTCGAGGAGGCGACGGTATGAACAAGCGCTTGATTCTTTCGGGCAGCGTACGCGTCTTCGCCCGTTACAAGCTACGAAGCTTTCTCATGGGTCTCGGCGTCGTCATCGGCGTCGCCGCGCTCATCGTCATGCGCTCGGTCGGGACGAGCGCCGAGGACGACGTCCTCGAGAACTTCAACCGTCTGTTCAGCGGCTCGGCGATGACGATTATGAACCGCGCCCAGCGAATCGACGGCGAGGGCCAATGGGCGGGCAAGCTGACGGTCGAAGACCTCGAAGCGCTATCCGCCGAGCTGCCCCAGGTCGTCGACTTCGACCCCGGGAAGACGGCAACCCGCGAGGTGAGCTATCGAGACGTGAACCGAAGCCTGATGATCCGCGGCGCTGGCGAGCGCGCCGACGTCGTGATGGGGCGAGGCGTCATGCGTGGAGAGTTCTTCAGCGGCTCCGAAATTCGTTCGGCCGCGCGCGTCGCACTCATCGGCTTCAAGACAGCCGAGTCGCTGTTCGAGGATGAAGACCCGATAGGAAAACAGATCGAGATCGGCGGTTCCCCGTTTCGCATCAAAGGTGTCCTCGAGGAGCACGGTTTCGACCCTCACGGCATGGACCTCGACGACCAGGTGCACGTCCCCATCACGACGATGATGCGACGCATCGTCAATGCCCAGTACATCGACTCGGCGCGGCTGCTACTCGCCGAGGGAGCCGACTTGGAGGTAGCGGTCGATGACGTTACGGACGTGCTTCGCGCTCGACACGAGCTCGGAGCGACGGTCCAGGACGACTTTTCGATCTACACGCCAAATCAAGTGCAGCGGCTCGTGAAAGAAGCGAACCAGGTCGTGACCGTCTACCTGCCGGCGACCGCTGTCGTAGCACTTCTCGTTGCGGCCATCGTCATCGCGAATATTATGCTGATGAGCGTCGGGGAGCGCACCCCCGAGATCGGCCTGCGGAAGGCCGTCGGGGCTACCGAAGGGCAAATCAAGGGGCAGTTCTTCGCGGAGAGCCTGGTGACGAGCCTCTTCTCCGGTCTCATCGGCGCTGGTCTCGGGATCGCGATCGTGGCCGTGCTCGGAATGCACAACACCACGATAACGATCGCGCCGGACGCGGTGGCCTTCGGACTTCTCACTGCTCTCGTCGTGGGAACGCTCGCCGGCTACCTCCCGGCCCGGCGGGCGGCGGGACTCGAAGCCGTGGAAGCGCTGAAGTGAAATGGCGGCGCAACCTGAGGCTCTCGATCCGAGCGCTCGCTGCATCGAAGCTCAGGACGCTGCTTTCGGCCGCGGGGGTGGCCGTCGGCATCTCCGCTGTCGTCGTGATCATTGGGGCAGGCGCGGGGGCGGAGCGCGCTGTGCAGGAGTCCCTCGAGCAATTAGGTCACAATCTCCTCGTCATCAACCCTTCCCGGATCGAATCGAGCGCGCTACGCGGTGAAGGGGCAGAAGGCACCAACCTTCGCGTCGAGGACTGGCGGGCTTTGTCGCGCGACGTACCGGGAGTGTTGCGGACCGCACCCGTCGTCGAACGCCCGCTGCTCGCCCAATGGGGCGGTGACGCGGTATCCGTGAGGGTCCTCGGCACCACGGAGGCCTTCGCTCGAGCGCGCAACTTCTCCATCGCCGCCGGGCGCTTCCTCGATAACCACGACGAGGCGCAAAGAAGTCGGGTCGCTGTCGTGGGACCGGTGGTGGTCGAGTCTCTGTTTCGCGGTGAGTCTCCCATTGGGGAGGTCGTCACCATCACCGGCGTCCCGTTCCGCATCATCGGAGTCACGCGCAAGAAGGGCGTCTATGACGGCGGCAACGAGGATGAGCTCGTGCTGATTCCCGTGACGACCGCGATGCGGCGTCTCGTCAACGTCGACTATCTCACCCGGATCTACGTGCAAACCGTATCCGAAGAGGTGACGGACGGCGTCCAGGCCTCGATCGCGGCGGCGCTCCGGCAGCGACACGCGATTCCCGCGGATCGTCCGAACGACTTCGACATACTCGACCAGGAGGCCACGATTCGCGCGCGCAAACGGGTGGGAGGCACGCTTTCGCGCTACGTGCCCTGGCTGAGCGCTCTGGCACTCATCCTCGGCGGCGTGGGCCTTCTGGCGGTCTCGCTCTTGTCGGTGCGCGAAAGGTATGCCGAGATTGGGCTTCGGCTGGCCGTTGGAGCGCGGCCGCGCGACGTTGTCGCGCAGTTCCTGATCGAGGCCCTTCTCGTATCCTCGCTCGGCGGCTTCGCCGGGATCCTCATCGGCTCCTGCGGTATATTCGTAGGAACGGCATTGACACGATGGCCGATGGAGTTGAGTGCGGACGCAGTCTTCTATCCGCTGGCCCTTTCGGTCGGGCTCGCGATCGCGTTCGGCGTCGTTCCCGCGTTTCGTGCGGCCCGGCTCGACCCGATCGAGGCTTTGAAGAGCCATTGAGCGAAAACAAGCGTTATCGGCTTCTGATGATCGACGACGACGAGTCGTTGAACCGCCTGCTCGTCGACTATTTTCCGCGCTTCGGCCACGAGCTTCTGACCGCGACGAGCGTGAAGGCGGGCAAACGCATCCTGCGGACGTCCGAGCCTGACCTGCTGATACTCGACGTCATGCTCCCGGACGGCGACGGTCTCGAGCTTTGTCGCTCGCTGAGGTTTCAGAGCGACATACCGATCATCATGTTGACCGCGCGCGCGGACGTCCCGGATCGCGTCCTCGGCCTTCAATATGGAGCGGACGACTACGTTCCCAAGCCGTTCGAGCCGCGAGAGCTCGTCGCCCGCGTCGAAAATGTGATGCGCCGGGCCCGGGCCGCTCCGATGAAGATATTGACGGCGACTGGCGGGCTCGCTCTCGAGACCGAGACACGTCGAGTCACCTTGAATGAAGAGGAAGTCTCGCTCACGTCGATGGAGTTCGAGCTTCTCCGCATCCTCATGGAAAGCAGAGGACACGTCCTCACGCGCGAGAGCCTGCTGCGCCGCCTGCGCGGACTCGATGCCGACATCTTCGACCGATCGGTCGACATGCTCGTGAGCCGCTTGCGCAAGAAGCTCGACGATGACTCGCGCTCACCCAGGTTCATCAAGACCGTTTGGGGCGTGGGATATCAATTCGTTGGAAAGCCATGACTCGTAGATCGCCGAGCGTTTTCTCTCGAATGCGCTTCGCCAGTCTCGCGATCCTGGCGGGCGTGACTATCGCGGGTGCGATCTTCTACGCCTTCGTCAATAACCATTACGTCGGGAGCATCATCAGCCGCTCGGTCGGGCCTTACACCGACGCGCTCGCGGATATCGGCTTCGGCTCTTCCGACCCCGCGATTTGGGGGGAGGTTGCCGACCGGCACGACATCTGGATCCTGGTGGAACCACCGGACGGCGACCCGATCGTTTTCGACCCCGACGGAAATTCGCCGCCCTTCGAACCGGGACGAGATTGGACTCCCATCCGTGCCGAGCGATGGGGGCCGGACGAGACGAAGGTCACGATGTTCTGGAGGCTTTCGTCGTTCGGTGGAGCGCACATCGCATTGCTGGGAAGCCTTCTGATCATGGTGGCCGGTGTGGTTGGCTCAGGCTTCTGGTTCTTGCAGCGCCAGCTCAAGCCGCTGTCCTGGCTGCGCAACGGCGTCAACGCGATCGCCCGGGGCGACTTCGCGGCAAGGGTCCCCGTCGTGAGAAACGACGAGATTGGCGAGGTCGCGGAGGCATTCAACGTGATGGCGGGACGCGTCGGTGAGATGATCGAAGAGCGTGAGAGGCTCCTGGGCGATGTGAGTCACGAGCTCCGTTCTCCTCTGTCCCGCATGAAGGTCGCTCTGGAGTTCATGCCGGAGGGAGACAAAAGGGATGCGCTGGACCGGGACATTCGCGAAATGGAAGGCCTCGTTGTGACTCTCTTGGAACGAGAGGAGCTACGCTCGAGTCGCGCGCCTATCGCGGCTGAGCCGGTGGACCTCACCGCGCTCACAGCCGAAGTCGTCGAGACGTTCAAAGGCCGTGAGCCGCCAATCGAGCTCATCTCGAACGACGCGGTCACGGTGAATGGCGACGCGAACTGGCTCGAGCTTCTCGTCAAGAACCTCCTCGACAACGCCGTCAAGTTCTCCCGCCCCGGCGCGAGCCCGGTCCAGGTCGAGATCCGGAGCGACGACGACGCCATCCTCTTCACCATCCGTGACGACGGCATCGGAGTGCCCACAGACGACACCGAGAAGCTATTCGAGCCGTTCGTGAAGCTGGATCCCGCCCGCGGGCACGAGAGCGGCTACGGGCTGGGCTTGAACCTCTGCCAGCGCATCGTCCACCTCCACGGTGGGACGATCGACATCCGCCCGCGCGAACAGGGCGGCACCGAGGTGCTCGTCCGTTTTTGACGCCCGGGCGTCCCCCCGGACGCCGAGCTGAAGCAGCCCCCTCATCAAATAGTGGGGAGACATGGGTGGACGGCGCGTGCTCAGCGACACTCAGAATTCCCGCCCCCGTTGCCTAACAGCCCAACTCACTAACTCTATTAGGCATCCCTGACGGGGTGCGTTGGATTACCCGCGAATGGGATCTCGAGCGTCGTGTATCGCCGCGCGGTCAGGTCTGACCAGCGATGTCGTCGTCGCTCGCTTACCGAAGTTTCACGGCATCCGGGGTCTTTTCGAAAGTCCACGCTTGTTTAGTTGCAGTCGTTTAGCGGCGTTGGCTCTGGAAAAGCCCAACGTACGGCCAATATTCTTTCAGTGGTCGGTGGGCGCGGGGCGCTTCAGCTCCTCGACGCGGCTCAATCGACCGGCACCCGTTCGAGAAGCTCCCGGGTCCAGTTCGTGATGACGCGGATCTCCGCGCGGACGTTCGTAATCGTCACCAAGATTCGGCCGTCGGGGGCCACTTGGGATAGGACGAAGATCGTCTCAGGGTTGTCAAGCGTGAGCTCCGGTTCTCCTAACGCGACGCTGTCCTCCAAATCGATCGCCAGTTGCATAAGCTTTCCGGCAAGGGTCCTGATGTAGAGGGTCTTGCCATCCGGCGACCAGTCCGACCAGTTACCCGCGGCGATCTGAACTGGAGCACCTCGCGGCGGGAATCTGCTGACCCAAACCCACCCCTCCTGGTCTGCAAACGTGGTATAGGTGAACCACTCCCCATCGGGAGAGAAGCGGGGATAATCTTCTCTTAGCGGTGAGCTCACAAGAGGCACCGCGGCCTCTTTGCCCAACGTGAAGACCCAGATGTCCGGACCGGTGTCCGGGTTTTCCTCTACGAAAAGAAGATGGCGTCCGTCGGGCGACCAGCTCCAGGGACTCTTTGGATATTCGCCCTCCCACACGACCTCCGGCGCTCCGCCGACGATGTCCCTTGCGTAAATTGAAGTTCCCTGTGCATAGGTTACTTTCTCCCCGTCTGGTGTCCAGATTGCGGCTGCGGGCCATGGACCCACTCTGGGAGTTGTTTTCTCGACTAGCCGGCTTCGGTTCCCGCTCGCGATGTCGTAGACCCAGAGCTCTGGGCTTTCGCCGGTGGCTTCCGTCATTTCCACCACGGCGAGTTTTCGACCGTCTGGTGAGCTGTGCGGCCACCGAAGCCACGCGCTGCTGTCTATAAGCGTCGTGAGCTTCCCGGCGTCGAGCGCGACGATTGTCGACTCGAACTCGAATCCCTCCGCTCTAGCCGGGACAAATACCAATGACCGGTCGGACGACGCCCACACCATGTCGAGACCATGTTGGGTAAACCGGGACAACACTCCCTCGAGTACCGCCACCGAGGCGCCCAAGAGCTCCCCGCGCTGCGCGTCGAATCGCGCCGCGTAGAGAGTCGATCCGGAGCCGTAGACCAAGTAACCCTCCGGCAAATAGTGCGCATCGCGCCCGTCCGCGACCAAGGACCTCCGCTCCTTGGCCACAACCGAGAAGACCTCGATGTGTGGATCTCCCGCTGGGTCGATGGCCGTGAAGGTGATGCGCTCGCCGTTTGGCAACAACCGCGGGCTCCTCAGCTGCTCGTCGCCGCGCGAGGGAACCATCACGGTGGGCTGACTTCCATCGGCTGAGATCTGGAGAATCCCCTCGGGACCATCGAAGACGATCGTGTGGTCAGGGCCCCAGCTGGCAGTGGCTGGCTCCTCCATGTTGGCTAGGGTGACCGCGGTTCCTCCCGAGACCTCGACCTTCTTCAAGAGGCCGTCGACGTGTCGAAACCCGATCCACTGTCCATCCGGCGAAAAGAACAGCGTGCCTGCCGCCCCCTCGGTGCCTCTCACGGGTGGAGCCGCGAAATCGTCCATGGAGCGGAGGCGGACCTGGCGAATGTCGAGATCCAGGTAGGCGAGTCGTGAACCGTCCGGCGAAAGAGCTATACCTTGTGATTCACCGAAGCGAGCGAAGCCAACGTCGTCGAGGACATGAGTAAAGCGCACGACCTCGGGCTTGGTTGCGGGCTTTTCGAAGTAGCCAATTAGCCCAGCGCCGAGCGCGGTCAGCATCACTCCGAGCACCACGCCCGGCACGAAATGGCGCAGGGAACTTCGTCCCGCAAAGCCCTTGTCGATACCGCCGTGCTGTTGCACCGTGGGGCCAGTCGCTACCGCTTTTTTCAGGTCAACGCGCACGTCGGCCACATCGTGCCAACGATTGTCCGCTTCTTTCTCCAAGCATCGCTCGAGCGACTCGCGAATTCGGGGATGCAGATTGACCGGCAGCAGGCTCCAATCCGGCTCCGCTCGTATAACCGCGGCGAGGATGTCGGTGACGTTACTCCCGGGAAAGACCTTTCGCCCGCTCAGCATTTCGTAGAGCACACAGCCGAACGCCCAGATGTCGGTGCGTTTGTCCACGTCTCGACCACGCGTCTGCTCCGGGCTCATGTAGGCGGCAGTTCCCATGATGACGCCCGCCTGGGTCCCGACGCGGGAAAGGGTTGGGGAGTTCGAGGCGTCCGCATCAGCGCTGGTGGTGAACGCCTTCGCCAAACCGAAATCCAGTACTTTGACGGAGCCGTCTGGTGTGAGCTTGATGTTGGCAGGTTTGAGATCACGGTGGATCACGCCGCTCCGATGGGCGGCGTCGAGGGCGTCGGCGATCTGAACAGCCAGCTCGATAGCGTGTTCCACCGGGACCGGGCCGCGTTGCAACCGGTCGGCAAGCGTGTCGCCTTCGATGAGCTCGAGCACAAGAAAGCGCGAGTCCTCGAATTCTTCAAAACCATAGATGGCGCCGATGCTTACGTGATTGAGTGAGGCCAGAAGTTTTGCTTCACGTTCGAAGCGCGCCAAACGTTCCTTGTCCTGAGCGAACTCCTCAGGAAGGACTTTGATGGCCACGTCGCGGTCGAGCTTCGTATCGCGTGCGCGATAGACCTCGCCCATACCGCCTTTGCCGATGGGCTCGACGATCTCGTACGGGCCGAGCTTCCGTCCTGCGTCCAGCGTCATGCGGAACGATTGTAGGGGTACGGAAGAGAGCCTTCAAGGACAGCGTCGTCGCTCGGCCCATTTGCTACTACGCTTGCTAACATCTTGCTAACGAACTCCCCACGACAGGACGGAAACAATGGCACTGGATGATAGGAGACTCCGCGTAACCTGTTGACAGATAGCACCACACGGAGAGGCTGTTATTAGATGATACGGTCCATGGCTTACCCCCCCTTCGGCACCAACTTTCAATAGGTTCCATAGAATCAATAAGTTACGTGCCGTTCAAAGAGTTTTTGCTAACAAATTGCTAACGGCGTATTTGAGGCACTTTCGAAAAGCTCTCTGCAATTGCTAGCGGCGTTGGCTTCGAAAAAGCCAACGTACGGCCAACATTTTCTCAGTTTTCCGAGGGAACGAGGCGCTTCAGTTCTTCGAACCAGTTCTGGACGAGGATGAACTCCGTCGAGGAAGTTTCGTCGTTTCCACTTTCCTTGATCATCAGGAAGCGCTCACCATCGGGGGAGATGTCGTAGGTGCGTAGGAAAGGGCCTCCAGAGAAGCGTCCCGCGAAGACCTCCTCAGGTTTGCCGTAGGCAACGCTAGGCTCGGTCTGAACATCGACCGTCATCAGACTTGTGCCGGGAGTCAGATAGAACAACTCCCGACCGTCCGGAGCCCAGAGAGGCTGCCTACCACCGCCCTTCGAGATCAGCCACAGCCCATCGTCGACGCTTGGAAACGGTCGAACGTAGACCTCGTACTGGCCCGAGGAGTCCGACTCGTAGGCCAGCCACCTGCCGTCGGGAGAGATCTCCGCGTTCCGTTCGTCGAACTCAGTCGCCA
>Ga0315338_1003329_pt1 | contig 14165 bp, 12 predicted proteins | sample ASW8metaG_FD_204518 | JGI IMG/M metagenome (GOLD analysis project Ga0315338, IMG submission 204518) | Ammonia-oxidizing marine archaeal communities from Monterey Bay, California, United States - ASW #8 | ecosystem: Environmental > Aquatic > Marine > Coastal | place: USA: California | collected... | reverse complement strand
CCATTGGGAGTACAGTCAGCCTCTTCACTTATGCACGTGAGGATAACTTTGATCAGCACGTGCTCGACTGTGAGTTGACTCACCTGGTCAACGACAACATCGAAATTGGCACGCGATTGGGATTCGGGCTCAACAAACAATCGCCGGAATTCTCGGTCAACCTCGGCGGAGGGTTTCGCTTCTAATCGTTGATATGTTCAACTCACAATAGCGGAGACGATACCTACGGCTTCGTTCTAAGGCCAGTCAGCTTTCCGCATTTGGTAGAGTTGTGTCGCACTGCTTTATCAATGCATCAAGGTCCTTCACGATCAGATGCCCTAGGCGAGCATCGATTATCCCTTGGTGTTTGAGGTTCTGAATCTGCCGATTAGCCACTACTTGCACGGTGCCGATCATATTGGCCAACTCCTCGTGAGACAGGTCGTTGATGAGTCGCACTTCATGCGTTGACGAATCCGGATCAACATGGTGTAAGATCAATCGAGCGAGGCGCACAACCTAAGTTACACATCGTCGACCTGGCACTGCCAACGTGGCAGTTCAGGTTCCATGCGATGGCAGCTGACCGGAATTCATTCGGATGGTAAGCCTAGTGCGAAGACGGCGAGGCACACGAAAGCCAGTCCAGCGAACAAGGCCATTCGCCACGAGCGTCTAGGTAAGTCCTTCGTTTGCCAGGCAACGATCAGGGCTACAATACATTGCAACATGTAAAATAAGGCAAACGCTCTTGATGCGTACGCGATGATTCCATTGACGTCTGTCTCCCAAGTCAACGCTACGGTGACTAGCAGGATTAGCAGATAAGCGTAGCGTATCGGGAATTTGTGATGTGTGATGTCCTCAATAAGTCCACCTGCCCCCTCATTGTCGGCAACGGCTGCACTGAATTGACTGCCTATGGCAGCTATGGACAAGAGAATGGGCAATACGATAGCCACTGGTTTCGTCATGCTAATGATCGCCGTCACATCCGCCCCAAGATCGTCGTGGAAGAGGACAGTCGCCAAACCAATGAACACAATGTAGATGGCAGCCGACAGGAGTTGTGCGGCACGCATCGTCGCGATGCGCTGCTCGGCTGGGTGCTCGTCTCCTAGATATCGGGAGGTTTCGAATCCTTGCACGACAATCAGCAGTCCCAGCAGGACGCGCAGGTCGTGAAAATCTATGTCGGAAGATATCGCTGGAAGTGCCCATGTTCCTTGGCTGAGTAGATTCGCGTTGTAGACGGCCAAAGCCATCAGCAGCGCCCCAATCATTCCCAAATTCAGCGCAACCGCATATTTTTCTAGCCCTTCGAGCATCCCCAACCCTCGCCAGATCCCGATCCCACCGATCACAAGCAACAGTCCAGTGGTAATGCAGTGAGCGACAAATTGGCTGTCAACTCCGGCTGCATTCAGTAGAAATGCCGCCAAGAGCTGAAGGTAGTATGTCACTGAAATGAAGTAGGCCCCTGCAAGCACAATGCGTGATAGAAACGCGATGCTTTGTGCGGGCCCATGGCCGACATTTTCGATCGGTTCAAAGTGACGAATATTAAAGCGAATGGCACCCCCCACGGCGTAGGCGAGAACTAGTAGCAGTGCCATGCAGACGGTAGCTAGGTTGCCGACAAGGCCGCCGAGTAAAGGCGCACTAACAAGAAAGCCGCTGCCCATGATCGACGCCAGAGGAGTAACCGTTGCTTTCCAACTGGACGATTTGGACAATCGCTTCGAACAAGCCAAGTAGCCTGCGAGCATCAGGGCAACGACAATGATGATTGCATCGAACATAGTTGATCTCTATCAAAGAACAGGGCCGAGTGTGGCGAGTGTGTTGTTCCAAAGGCGTTGCGAGAGAGGCCACGACGCCACCATTTCACGAGTAATCAGATTCGACTTGTCGATATATTGTTGCTGACGTTTTCTGAGGTCCGTAGTCAAGGTCGGGTCGAATAGGAGAATGTTGTTTTCATAATTCAGGTCGAAGCTTCGCCGGTCCATATTCGCGGAACCGATGAAGGTGACTTCGCCGTCCAGAGTAAGCGACTTTGTATGAAGTAAACCTCCTACGTACTCGTAGACTTTTACTCCCGCTTCTAGTAGTTCGGCGTAGTAGCTCCGACTCGCCCCACCGACGATCCACGAATCATTCTTGGCAGGAAAAATGATCGTCGTTTCCACGCCGCGATATGCCGACGCACATAAGGCATTCTGCATCGACTCGTCCGGCACATAGTACGGCGTGGATATTACGAGTTCGCGACGAGCTGTGTAGATGAGCGATTCAAACATCTCAGGCATCGCCGAGTAGCGGTAAGTCGGACCAGTGCCAACTACTTGCGCTGTGAAACCTAGCCGTGGAGCCGGTGTAGGATGTTGCAGCAATTCGTTAATGTCCTCGTCGGTGTACGCCATCCAATCACTGGCGAACAGATGCTGATTCTGCCTTGCGATTGGTCCCTGAAAACGCATGACCGCATCGACCCAGGGAGCATACTTCGCCTTCACGAGAAACTCAGGATCCGCGCAGTTCTGACTGCCACAGTAAGTAATGTCTCCGTCTATGACGACGATCTTTCGATGATTGCGGAGGTCAATGCGGCCGTGTAGTGGTCGAAGCAACAGGTTGCCAATTTGCAGTGCCTCCGCCAAGCGGACACCGGCAGCTCGCATTGCTTGCCAGTGTTCTGAATGAATCAGTGTTCGTGAGCCGAGGCTATCAACCATGGCACGACAGGTCACTCCTCGTCCAGCCGCACGCTTGAGAGATTCGACGATCTTACAGCCGTTGCTATCTGGTAACCAGATATAGAACAGTAGGTGGACATGCTCTTGAGCGGCATCGATGTCGGCCACCATCGCGTCAATCGTAGCGTTAGAGTCGGCAAGTAGTCGAGCCGAATTGCCGCCAACAGGTTCAAAGCCACTGATCGAACGCCCGACTCGGCACAGCTGTTCATACGCCTCGGGAACCACAGCAGCCATATTGGCCTCATCCCCGGCTTCACAGGAAGCTACATCGGGCATGCGTTCCAACACTTGGCAAAGATGCGCCACCCTACGACGGCCGATGTTGGTCTCACCGAGCAGAAGATACGCCAACATTCCAAGCACCGGTATCGCAGTGATCACCACGACCCAAGCGATTCGCGATGCGGGATCGCGATGCGGTCGCAACATGACACGAATGACTAACGCCACCTCGATCGCCACGTGTACGGCTAGAATCACCCACGCATAATTCATCAGAGTGCCTCACGGAAAGTCAGGAAACCCACCCTCTGTGAGGGTTCGTCGCCGGTAGGACAGTGACAAAATTATGTGGCATCGGATTATTTTATCTCGAAAAATGTACGCAAGCCTGAAAGTGCAAATTGCACACCCATAGCTAACACGATCAGGCCCATGAATCGGGTCGACACGTCGTGGACTAAACTGGGTTTCTTATTACCAGACATATTGCTGGATAGGATTAGGATCAGCCACGTCACAATTAACGCGACAAATACCGCCACGAGAGCAGTCACAGGTATTTCATCCTGCGAATGGGACACAGACAATGTAATCACTCCCGTGATTGTACCAGGACTCGCGGCAAACATAATCAGTGGAGATAACGACACATCCTTAGCCTGAAGCTCATCTTCGCCCGACGCAACAGACGTCGAAGTAGGAGAAGAGTTTCCCCGCAGCATGACAAATCCCATCCACACCAAGACCATGCCACCGGCTACCTGAAACGCCGGCAGGGAAATGCCAAACACGCTCAACAGCTGCGAGCCGCCCAGCGCAGCCAGAGAGAGGATCACGATGATTGCCAATGCGGCCTTGGTCGCTTCGGTAACCCGCGCGCCTGGCGATTTGTCTCGGGTGATCTTTGCAAAGATCGCCGCACAAATCACAGGATTTACGAGCGACAACACCGTAAGAATAGCTTGGAAGTATTGAGTCAACAGATCGGCTTTCAGAATTTAGGTGATAATCTCAACCGTACCATCTTCGAGCACTCGGATATTTTGCCCTGTCTTGACGGTGTCTAGAAATTCTGGGCCGAGCATATCCACGGTCACGATGCGTTTCCCCAGCCAGTTGTCTCCCATGAGGATTCCGCAGGCCGCCAGCGAGTCGATGTGATTGGCAAAAAGCATCGCTTTCGGTGCAATCCCCTTTTCGAGGATAATCATGAACAAGGTAGCCGCACTGCTGGATCCAATCGTCTGCGGGATGCAAACGATCTTGTCGGCTAGGTCATGCCCGAAGAGATCTTTGTTATCATGATCCTGGCAAATCCCTGAATCCGAGCCGGAAATCAGGACATCGACGTAGGTGGCACACGTGTTGAAACCCACGCGCGAGACCTCGGCGGATCCTTCCACGGCGCCAGGCACCGCAGGGCGGCCCTTAAATGTGGTAGTTTGGGTCATCGCTTCTTTCCTTATTGTTTCTTGGCTATTCGTTTTTTTGCTTTTCGATTTCGTCTAACGGACGCTCGCTGGCAGTTCGCCGGTGACAATTAGATCCGTCAGATCGTCATCGAAGAAAAAGCGTGCGGTGGTATACACACGTGTCTTATTGGAGTTGGTGGCGACCAGTTCTGCCCCTTCGACTGGAGTCGAGCACCACATCATGGGGCAGTTGATCGGGATCGAGACGCCGAAATCCTTGAGCTTGCGAGCGAGTTCCGGGTTCCTTTCTTCGAATGCTTGCTTCACGTAGACCGAGCCAAACATGTAAGTGGGAACGCCGATCTTGTCCTTCCCCGCCTGCTCCATGGCGTCAACGATGCGGTGCCCCCATTCAGTCATCTGGCCATACGTCATGTGTGGGCAGCCCAGGAAGACCCTTTGAGGCGTGCCGTGCTTGTCCTTCCAAAGGTTCGGATAGCTGTTGTAGATGCGTTGGAGTTCGGCATCATCGATAACGTAGGTCTGGTAGCCCTTCTTGAGCAGATCACGCCCCTGGTCGACTGCCTCAGGAGTCACACCCTCCATGTGATACAGTCCAACGGCGCCGTTACTGGCGGTGGCCGCCCCCAGGTCCTTGAGGTAGCCACTCGTTTCCTCGTTGACTCCTTGGATGAATCGGCCCATGCCCGCGATGTAGGGAACGTCCTCCATGACCTTGAGACCGATCGCAGAACCAATCATCTCAGGGTGAGGCAGCTTCGTAGTCTGTACGTCAATCAGCCAGACGGCTTTCCTTCCTTCGTCGGTCATCAGACCGAACAGGGGCGCTTTGCCCAGGATGTTGCAAAGCATGTCGATGCCCATGGAATTTCGGTTTGTCCGCGCACCGATCACCGAGTTGACGTAGTTGATCGCCGAAGACTCGGACCAAGCCAGGTATTCACCCCGCTCGGGCGTGTTCCCCATCTCGGGTACGTAACAGGCGCAACTCCAGTCATCCTTACTCCGCATGCCGAGCTTCAGGTTGAGATCTTCCAATTCGTCCATGCGGTTGTAGATCTTGTCCACGACGGCTTGCTCTTCCTTTGTGACCGGAAGGTGCGCGGGGTCCATCGGCTTCGGATCGGCAGTAAATGGCTTGTAAGTTTTCAATCCGGCTTCAAAGAGCTGTTTGTAGATCTTCAGCAGCGGCTCGACGCCATCGCTCCCCCAGCTGACCGCCATGTGCGGAGCTCCACCCAGATCGACCAGTTGCTGGGCGCCGAACAGCCGGCCATAGTCTACGACCGTCTTGATGGCCCTCTGGAGGATATCCCCCTTCTTTCCGTCGTAGATCTCTTGCTCCTCGTCCGTCAGCCTGAGTCCCGATTGTGTGTCAGGAAGTTTGGCATCCGCCTTTGAATGGCCCGTGTGTGTAGCGTAGGTGAAGTTCGGATCCGTTCCGATTTGGCCACCGAGAGTCTTGAGTTTCATAAGTGCTTCCTGGTTACGTTGTCCGAGTACCTTGAACTACCAGTTTCAACTATTAACCACAGAGTTTCAAGTAAGACCACAAGAGAATGTAGTGTGGAGTCTATTTGCCTCTCCGTGCCATAAATATGTTCAATAAACCAATCCTTAGTTCCATTTCCAAAAATACTATTATCATCTCATCATCCACTCCGGCTTGCAGGAACCGGGCACGTGCAGCAACGGGTCGTCCCACGACTGTGGCGTCTTCGACATCTCGACCTGCGAGCCCGCTTTGGTGAATTCACCGTAGGCCGTCATACCCGTGATCAAGTTGGGTTTCATAATCTGATGCTCCGGTCCGAGGTTTTCGAGATCGTCCAGCATCTCCTTGTCATTAAGTCCGAGGCTCATGATGTAGCTGCAGCATTGGGCAAGGGAGACATCCACACGGTAGCTGCCACCTTCTTTGGCTCGCCGGAGCAGTGCTGCCTTGACTCCAATCGCGCCGAGATAACCGGTCATGATGTCGCAAATCACCATTACCTGCTGGGGAGGTAGCGGTTGGTCGGGAGTTCCTTCGGCTGTGGCGAGCCCCGTGATTCCGTGAGCGTTGATGTCGAACCCAGGCCAATGAGACCAGGGCCCCCGGTGTGAGTTCAGCTTGACGCTGACAGCGATGATGCCTGGCTTTCGCTCTGCGAGGGCTTCTGCAGAGTAGCCCTCTCCGTCCGCGACCCCGGGTCGCAGGTTGTCGACGAAGACGTCAGCGTCCTTGATCAGGGCATAAACGTGCTTGCGATTCTCGGTCTTGCGCGAGTCGAGATAAGCTTGCCGTAGCCCGACGTCTGCCTGGTAGAAGAAGTTCCCATACTCAATCCAATCCGGCATGTTGAGGTTCAGGCAATCTGCCCCCTGGCCTGCCAGCGTTCGCGGGCAGCACGGGCCTGCAACAGCGTGCACCATTGACAGCACACGCAGGCCCGACAGTGGTCGCTCGCCTTGCGGAAGCGGAATCGGATCGCTGTCGCCGATCTTCTCGATCGAGATCAAAGGGGTCGCCGCATTAATCTGCCCTTGCTCCGAGGCTTCCCACTCCTCCCGGGTCCGGATCATCTGGAAGGGTACCTGGACCTCCTCTGCAGCTGCCTCCATCTCCAAAGCATCGCGCTTGATGATCGCTGCGCGGAGCTGCTCCTCATCTGGTCCGCAATTCAGTAGCCTCAATATCTTTCTTTCCTGCGACGGATACAGCGGGCACATGATCATCCAACGACCATCTCGGGTTGGACATTGCGGGTTCAAGACAACGTAAACGCCGAAATTGAACATCTTGTGTGCACCGTTGACGAGCGTGTAAGGGGCGGCATCCATCTGCCATGGGCTCTGTTCGATCCAGGCTTTTCTTAGATCGACATGGATGTCCTGTCCTTCACCCTTGCGCTCTTTCCAGATCGCGGCTTCGGCGACCGCGTTGGCGGCCAGGATGATAGCCGGCGCGGCGCCGGCCTTCATGGTCGTCTTGCGAACGGGCTCTGCGCCAGCGAAAGTCACCTTGCCGCCGCAATCGTCGATCGTCAAACCGACTTCCCGCAGCATGTTATTGGTGACTTTGTGCATATCGTCGTGATTGTTGACGGGCTGATCAATGATCATGGTTTTATCGCTCCTTAGCTAGTTTCGTTCCTATTGAGGCCCGTGCGTCTCCCCTCGAAAACACAAGTCATTCAACGCGTCGTCAGCTCGCCAATCATCCCTCCACCATACAAGATAGATCATTTATAGGAAACTCTGCGTTTCTATGACGCAAACGCAGATTTATCGCCCGCAATTGTCATGCTACAGGTGGAAGTTAACCAAGTAGCTGTGAAGGGCTATCGAAGCCCTGGTTCAAGCCACCATCTTCACGCTCCAAGCTCAGCATGCCCAAACGAGAGGAATCTGCGGTTTGCGATACAAGTTTTGTGGGGGAGTTTTAATTTGGTTTCCAATGGAATAAACTATAGCTCGCGGCCAAGGGGGACATGGAGATTCGCACTCGCGATCACCCAATGGCTAGGTAGTCTAATTCTATCCTCAGGATCTACGGCGTCTGAAAGACAATGTCATGAAAATTAACATCGGTATCACAGTCGGGTCACATTTCTTGGCGTTGATGGTTATCCTCAGCACTGCGTCGATTGGGACAGCCCAAGAGAAGAAGCCAGTGGTCGAACCGTGGAAGCGTCAGGTCTTCTTTGGCGAACAGCACATACACACGCGCAACGCGTTCACCGCAGGTGTCGGCCAGACTTGAGAGCAGGCCTATCGCTTCGGTCGCGGCGAAGAAGTGGAACTCTCCACCACCAAACAAAAAAATGAAACGCCGGACGCCTTATGACTTCGTCGCGATCACCGATCACTCGGAATACTACGGCGTTCTCAAGGACCTGATCGATCCGGCCAGCCCGCTATCCAAATCGGATTTTGCCAAGACCTACCGCTGGGCGGCGCGGGTACTACCACGATTTATACGAATGTTGGAAAGCCATTTCACTTGATGAGTAAGATTACCGCGCGAATCAAAGCCTGGATGAATTATTTACCCATTTGAACTCCACTCTCCCCATCATCACGAGGTGAAACGATGAAAGAAAAAAACGCTGTTCACTATTTATGTTCGCTGGCGCTTCTTTTTGCTTCCAGCATGGCGAACAGTACTTCGGCCCAGGAAACCCTCCCGCAAGCGGATCCCGTGTTCAAAGGGAAGATTGGCGAGACCGCCAAGGACTCGACAGCTGATCCAGGGATGTTCGCATCGCCCACAGCACCCAAGGGAGCACCGAACATTTTACTGGTGTTGATTGACGATGCTGGCTTCGGTGCAACGAGCACCTTTGGCGGCCCGTGTAATACACCTGTGCTCGACAAGCTGGCTGGTGGCGGCCTCCGCTTCAACCGCTTTCATACGACGGCGCTCTGCTCGCCGACGCGCGCAGCCCTGCTGTCCGGCCATAACCATCATTCAGCCGCCACCGGCGTCATCATGGAAATGGGGACCGGCTTCCCCGGCTACACGGGCATCATGCCGCGTAGCACCGCTACCATCGCTCAAATTCTAAAAAACAATGGGTACAGTACTGCCTGGATCGGCAAGAACCACAACGTCCCGAGCAACATGCTCAACAACGTCGGGCCTTTCGACCGTTGGCCGAACCATTTGGGTTTCGACTATTTCTACGGGTTCAACGGGGGCGAGGCGGATCAATGGCGTCCGACCCTTTATGAAAATCTGAACCCCGCCCAACCCTGGGGAACTCCTGAAGAGGGCTACAACTTGGGCGCCGACCAAACCGACAAGGCGATCGCATGGATGAACAATCAAAAAAGCATCGCGCCGGATCGTCCTTTCTTCCTCTACTACGCGCCGGGCGCGACCCACGCTCCGCACCATCCGCCGAAAGAATGGTCCGCAAAGTACAAGGGCAAGTTCGCGCACGGTTACGACAAGCAGCGTGAAATCACATTCGCGCGTCAAAAAGAGCTAGGCGTGATTCCGAAGGATGCAAAGCTCACTCCGCGCATGAAGCAAGTCCCTTCGTGGGACAGCCACAACGCTCAAGCGAAGAAGCTGTTCGAGCGACAGATGGAAGTCTATGCTGGATACTACGAGTACACCGATCACCAGGTCGGACGCATCCTCGATGCCATCGAGAAGATTGATCAGACCGACAACACGCTCGTCATCTTCATCGCTGGTGACAATGGTGGCAGTGCCGAGGGCAGCCTGGTCGGAACGGCCAACGAACTGATGAATCTGAATGGCCTCGATCCAACGATCGAGCAGAGCATGAAGTTTTACGACCAATGGGGCGGGCCAGAGACATCGCCACACTATGCCGTCGGTTGGGCTTGGGCGATGGATACGCCATTTCTGTGGAACAAGCAGGTCGCCTCCCACTTTGGTGGCACTCGCAATCCAATGGTAGTTTCCTGGCCGGGCAAGATCAAAGACAAGGGCGGTCTGCGTTCGCAGTTCCATCACATCATTGATGTTGCTCCGACGATCCTTGAGATTGTTGGCATTCAGCAGCCGAAGGAATTCAACGGCATTGAGCAAAAGCCGATTGAAGGCACAAGCTTTGCCTACGCCATCGCCGACGACGCTGCCAAAGCACCGGAACGGCACACAACCCAGTATTTCGAAATGATGGGTAATCGTGGGATCTATCACGAGGGCTGGATGGCATCGGTGTTTCACAAAGTGCCTTGGGACACTGGCGGCAGCGTTCCTTTCAAGAACGACAAATGGCAACTGTACGACATCACAAAGGACTTTAGCCAAGCGGATGATCTGGCAGCAGCGAATCCCGCAAAGCTGAAAGAACTCCAGGCTCTCTTCGAGACCGAGGGCAAAAAGTTCGGCGTCTTTCCTTTGGACGATCGCCTGGCTGGTCGACTCGATGTGAGTCTTCGCCCCAGTTGGACATCGAGCCGTGACAAGTTCACCTTCTTTTCAGGTTTGACGCACCTCGACGAAGGCACAGCTCCCAACGTCAAGAACAAGTCTCATTCGATCATGGCCGAGATAGAGATTCCCAAAAAGGGAGCCGAAGGTGTTCTGGTAGCAATGGGTGGCGGCACGGGCGGCTACGTGCTGTACGTCAAGGACAACAAGTTCACCTACTACTACGACTTCTTCGGATACAACGATTACAAGATTGAATCGACGGCACTTCCGACCGGCAAGGTCAAGTTGCAGATGGACTTCAAGTACGACGGTGGAGGTCCAGGCAAAGGCGGCACGGTCACGTTGTCCGTCAATGGCAAGAAGGCCGGTGAAGGCCGCGTAGAAAAGACCATCCCGGGTCGATATGGCATGGACACGTTTGACATCGGGATGGACCTCAATGCCCCAGTCGTCAGGGACGGGATCTACACGACCCCGTACAAATTCACGGGCACGATCGACAACGTGACCTTTGAGCTGAAGAAATAATGTTCGACAAATTAGCACTAACAGCAACTGGAAAGACAAAACCATGAAAGTCAAAACTATCTGGTTAGTAGCGGTGTTGGCCAGTGGCTTACTCGTGACGCCAATGGCAGCCCAGGACAAGAAAACAGCACCCGATCCGGCCAAGCGACAAGTTTTCTTTGGCGAGCAGCATCTGCACACAACCATCTCGCTCGATGCCTACATCATGGGCAATCATAAGAATACGCCGACCGACGCCTTCAACTACAACAAGGGAAAGCCCGTCAAAAAATACCTGACCGGCGAGACGCTTCAGCGTCAAACCCCTTATGACTGGTGCTGCGTCACGGACCACGCCGAGTACATGGGTATCTTCACAACTCTTTCCGATCCCAACAGTCCAATTAAGAATGACCCTGTCGTTAAAGACCTGCAGAGCGGTGATAAGGACAAGATTGACGCGGGATTCAAGGTCATTGCTAACAGCCTCGCCACGAACGTCGCCTACGAGCCTTTCAATAACCTAGAAGTCCGTAAGTCCGTTTGGGAAAAACAGAAAAAGATGATCGATGATGCTTACGAACCGGGCAAATTCACCACGCTGATCGCGTTCGAGTGGACCTCGATGCCGAGTAATCAAAATTTGCATCGGAACGTCTTCTTCCGCGACGAAGGGCCCGACATGCCCTTTACGTCTCTTGATTCCAATCGTCCCGAGGATCTTTGGACTTATCTGGATGTCCAGCGTAATGCAGGCCACGATTGTTTTGCAATCCCCCACAACGGGAACATCAGTAACGGTTTGATGTACGCCCCATTCGATTCCGACGGAGATGCCTTGACAAGACTTTACGCCGAGCGCCGCGCCCGAAATGAACCACTCACCGAAATTATCCAAGTCAAGAGTGCTTCGGAAACACACCCGGCATTGTCACCGAATGACGAATTCGCCGACTTTGAATTGCACTACAAGGGACTAATCGGGACGAATCCAGCCGTCACTAGCCGGATTGACTATGGCTTTATCCGGCAGGCTTTAATCAATGGACTTGGCCACGAGGAGAGGCTGGGTGTCAACCCGTTCAAGTTCGGAGTCGTTTCTGGAGCAGATTCGCACTCGGCAATTTCTATCAATGACGAATTTAACTTTACCGGGCCTCACGGCGTGTCGGACGCGACGCCCAAGGCCCGACTTTCCGGAGGAGCCGTCAGCACCGGCGCGCCGGCCATCGACCTTTCATCCGCAGGTGTCACTGGCGTTTGGGCCGATGAAAACACTCGCGAAGGAATTTTTGATGGTCTGAAGCGAAAAGAGACTTTTGGCACCTCGGGGACATTCATCCGCTTGAGATTCTTTGGCGGCTGGGACTACGCGAAAAATTTGGTTGAAGACAAAGACTTTGCCAATAAGGCATACGCTGGCGGCGTACCGATGGGTAGCGATATGAAAGCTAGGCCGGATAGTGCCAAGGCACCAACATTCGCGGTGTGGGCCACGAAGGATCCCAAGGGTGCCACCCTGGACCGCATCCAGATCATCAAAGGCTATCGACACTTGGGTCATGGTTTGGAAAAAGTTTACGACGTGGCGTGGTCGGACAACCGCAAACCCGATCCCAAAAACGGCAAAGTCCCGCCAGTCGGCAATACAGTCAACATCAAGGAAGCAACCTACGAGAACACCATTGGTTCAACACAGTTGAGCGCCGTGTGGACCGATCCGGATTTCGATCCGAACGAGCGCGCGGTGTACTACGTTCGAGTCATTGAGATCCCAACGCCGCGATGGAGTACCTACGACGCGAAGACGCTTGGCGTCGACCCTCCCGAAGGTTACCCGGCCACGATCCAGGAGCGAGCCTGGTCCTCGGCCATCTGGTACACACCTGGACCGACGTCGGCAGCGCAGAAAGCTAAAATGCCGCACGTGCACCAAGCGGTGGAAGCCGCAAAGGCTCCAGAGGCCAAGAAATAGATACGCGGACTCTGACTGATCATTGCCATTTTGAACAGGAGGAAACGGAGACAATATTCTCTGTTATCTCGGTTGTCTCCTGTTCATTCGTCCGCGTGTTTCTTCCCAGACGCGGCCTATTCCATAATTCAACCACCAAAGAGACCGACGTGTTAAAAGCGAATCCCGAGCCACCAGAATCGGAACGGAACGAAGTGGAAACTTCCGATGCTCCAGCACAATCCGTTCTCACTCGAATCCTCAAAGAGCCGCTATTGCATTTCGTCCTGGCCGGCGCGGCGATCTATCTGCTGTTCGGTCTGTTCAGTCCAACGGATGACGCAGCGATGAGAGAGAACACGATTGTCGTTACCGAAGGCGAAATCAATTGGCTAGCTGAGATGTGGCAAAAAAAGTGGAATCGTCCGCCCAGCGACGTCGAGATGGTGGGACTCGTCCGAGACCACCTGCGCGAAGCGGTGTTGTATCGCGAAGCCGTTGCCATGGGCCTGGACAAGGACGATGTAATCATTCGCCGTCGCATGGCACAAAAATTGGAGTTCCTCGCCCAGGATCTGATCCAGCCAGAAGAGTTCTCCGAAGAAGAACTGCAAGCCTTTTTCAATGAGAACATCGATCGCTACCAGATCCCTCCTCTGCTTACGTTTACCCATGTGTTCCTCGATCCCGATAAACGCGGCGACGACACGCTCACCGATGCCGAGAAGCTCAAGACCGAGCTAATCGACAACGCAACGGTACCCAATAAAGCGAGCGACCTGGGGGACCGTTTCATGCTACAAGCGTATTATCCTGAGCGAGACGAAGCGGAGCTGGCAAAGTTATTTGGTGGTGAGTTCTCAAGTTCCATTATGACTCTTGAGCCTGAAGAGTGGCATGGGCCGGTGTTGTCTGGTTATGGCACTCATCTCATCTACGTCCATGCCCGCCTCGAGTCTCCACCGCCGACCTTTGAGCAAGTGGCTGATCGCATTCGAGAGGACATGGAAAACGCGGAGCGAGAAAAACTCAATCAAGAGTACATCGACAGCCTGCTCGCCCGGTACAATGTAGTGATCGAAGGCGAAGATGCGGAAGACGATCCGGCCGTGGCCCCAGGGGCGTCGGAATGAATAGCAGTGTAATACGAAATATTTGTTTGCTGCTTTCTGCGATCGTCATTTGTATTGTCTCACCGATCGGCCCCCTTCGTGCCCATGAAATTCGACCTGCTCTGCTTGATATCAATGAGCGCGAGCCAGGATTTTTTGACGTGCAGTGGAAGGTGCCTGCGTTGGGCGAGATGTCGTTGCCCATTCAGCCGGTCTTTCCGGACTCCATGGAACCAGTGGGACCGCCCTCGGCGCATGCGGCTCCCGGTGCGATTCTGCAGTATTTTAGTTTCA
>Ga0315338_1003328_pt1 | contig 14172 bp, 17 predicted proteins | sample ASW8metaG_FD_204518 | JGI IMG/M metagenome (GOLD analysis project Ga0315338, IMG submission 204518) | Ammonia-oxidizing marine archaeal communities from Monterey Bay, California, United States - ASW #8 | ecosystem: Environmental > Aquatic > Marine > Coastal | place: USA: California | collected... | reverse complement strand
TGACGACGGCTTGCCTGTCGATCGTGCGTGAACGCGCGCAGGAAAAGAATATCCTGCTCGAAACCCGCATCGATCCCGGTCTCCCGCCGCTGTTAGTCGACGAACTGCGGGTTCGTCAGGCCCTAATCAATCTCGTTGGCAACGCCATCAAATTTACCCCCAATGGCGGTTCGGTAATCGTCGAAGCCGCCAAATCCACGGATGAGCAGCCTTTTCTACGGGTTATCGACGATGGCATCGGCATTGCGCCCGACGATATAGAGAAAGCGATGGCGCCATTCGGTCAGGCGGACAGCTCGTTGAACCGGCGCTACGAAGGTTCAGGCCTCGGGCTGCCCCTGACCAAGGCACTGATCGAACTGCATGAAGGTCGGTTCGAGATCGACAGCGCCGAAGGCGTCGGCACCACGGTTACGCTGACTTTTCCGCAGGCATGTTGTCAGCCGGTAGCGCCTCGGGTCACTGCCCCGACACCGCTCTTGGTTGCCGCGGAGTAAGGGCAAGGGACCATTTCCCGATCCGTGTTTGCCTAACCCGCAAGCGCTTCCGCCGCAGCGTCGAGCGAAACCGGCGCGTCGCTAAGCAATAAATCCGCACAGCGCGTTTCCACGGGACCGTCGCTTACGCTCATCGGATCCCGCGGCCGCATGCGGTGGTCGATGACCAGACGCGAGAGCAGCAGTCGGCGGGCATCGCCACCGGCCTTGGCCAATGCCGATCCCTCATGGGCCAGGAGAACGGCGCTCATGACATGATAGAGCGCGTTAGTTGCCTGTCGCGAGAACGGTTCGTTCTCCGGTTTCGCTGAGACATCGGCGGCAAAAGCGATCGCCTGATCGACCATGCTCGACAATTCTCCTCGGAATTGACCTGGAACCTGGTCCGACTGTTCGACAATACCCTGCAAGGCGTCACCCAAATCTTCATGCGCGCCGACCTTGCCGACGGCGCGGCCGGTGACGTCGAGCGCGTTGATCGAAGACGTGCCTTCCCACAACACGCCGAGATGGGCGTCACGGACCAGTTTCGAATTGACCCAATCTTCGATGTAACCATTGCCGCCGCGCGCTTCCATTGCGGCCGTGGCGACCGTGACATTGTCGCGGCAGGCGCGGAATTTAAGCAGGGGCGTAACGATGCGCAGCAGACGTTCAGCCTGTTTGTCGCCCGTGTCTGCCCGCGCCATCGTTGCCGCGGCGTAGGTGAAGACGGAGAGTGCCTGTTCCGTCGGCACCATGATCTTGAGCAATTGGCGGCGCATTAGCGGATGATCGATGATCGTATCGCCGAATGCGACCCGATTGCGTGCGACCGCCATCGCCTCGTTGAGGCAGCGTCGCATCATGCCGGCGGCGCGCACGCCGTGCGACAGGCGGGACATGTTGACCTGGTCCATCATTTGTTTCAGACCGCTATTTGGCTTCGAGCCATAATCGCCCAAAGGGTAGGCAACGGCGCCGTCGAACTTGATCTCGCCAGATGCCATTGACCGGCTACCCAGTTTCTCCTTAAGCCGGACGATGCGGTAGGCATTGCGGCTGCCATCGTCGAGATGGCGGGGCAGGGCGAAGAGGCCAAGGCCCCGAGTGCCGTTTGGTGCGCCCTCCGGCCGGGCCAGTAACAGCGCAACATCGCCGTCTGCACAGGAGCAGAACCACTTTTCACCGTAGAGACGCCACTGACCGTTCTCGTCCTGGCGCGCCTCCAATTCGATGTTGCCGACATCCGAACCGCCGGTCTTCTCGGTCATGAACTGCGCGCCTTTAAATATGTTACCCATATCTTGGCTCCACATTCGGGGCAGGAAACGTTCTTTCGTCTCTTCGTCGCCATAGCGTTCGATCAGCATGGCCGAAGTATCCGTCGCCGAAATCGGGCACATCAGGGCGAATTCGCTTTGCGTGAAGAGATATTGAAAGACGTATTTTACGAGCGGCGGCACTTTCTCAGGCCAACCGAGCACGCCGGGCGTCCGAGACATGCAATGGATGCCGAACTCGCCATAGCCCAACGCTTCCATTTCGCGGTAGGCAGGATGGAACTCGATCCAGTCTTCATCGCGTCCGAAACCGTCCCGTGCATGCAGTTGAGGGTCGTGCCGGTCGGCTGCGCGCGACAACTCGTCCAGCCTGTTGCCTGAAATTTCACCCAGGCGCTGGTAATGCGGCAACATGTGCGTCCGGACCCTGTCTTCCATGCGGAGTTCGAGCAGCCCCTGGAGGCCCTTGTCAATTTCGAAGAAGTTGGCGCCGTGGCAATCGGGGGCAATCCAGTCTTCAAGGCTTTGCTTCGGAATTTCGACCGTCGAGTCAGGCATTTGTTGTCTCCAGGATTCGGGGCTGCATTAACACCGTTACGGATGGTTGCCCGATAGTGGCGGTTCAGCGTTTGCATCTCAAACGATTTTTGCGTAGCATTGAGTGAGTTTTAATCACTCAATATCGATATGACGAACTCCTTTCCACCGCTAAACGCGTTGCGCACCTTCGAGTGTGCGGGTCGCCACTTGAGTTTCGTTCATGCAGCCGATGAGCTTAACGTTACCCCCGGTGCGGTAAGCCGGCAGGTAAAGGCGTTGGAGGAATGGTTGGGCGCATCCTTGTTCCGCCGCCGGCACAAGCAGGTTTTGCTGACGCCATTAGGCAGAAACTATCTTCAGGCGGTCAGCGAGCCGTTGGAACGCATTGCGTCGGCGACGGACCGCGCCAGACAACAGGATGCGGAACGGCCCATCGCAATCAGCTGCTATCCGACCTTTGCCCTACGCTGGCTGGTGCCGCGTTGGGGGAAATTTTACGACCGGCATCCTGAAATCGATGTCCAACTGACCACGACCTTGCAGCCGGTGGATTTTTCTCGCGGCGACGTGGATGCCGCAATTCTAGTCGGGGAGGGGGCGGAGACATGGCCAGGGCTCGAGGCGATCAAACTGACCGATGTCGATCTACTGCCCGTATGCAGTCCACGGCTCTGCGATGGTCCCGACGCCCTGCGTACGCCGGCGGACCTGGTTCGATTTACTTTGTTGCACGGCACGCCGCGGCGGGACGATTGGCAGCGATGGTTGCGTTTCGCCGGTATTCAGGGCGTTGACGCGAGTGGCGGCGTTACCTTTGACAGTCTCAACCTATCGATCCAAGCGGCGGTGGAAGGCCTAGGCGTTGCGATTGCCGTTGATGCGCTCGTAACGGATGATCTGGCAGCGGGTCGTCTGGTTCAACCCTTTGGACCTATTCGACGTTCCGGGCGGCCATTTTTCGTTGTGTTCCCCCCGGACAGGCTAAGAAATCGCCGCCTTCGCACCTTTATTGAGTGGTTGAGCGCTTCATCGTCGGAATGACCGTTCATATCCCCGCCAAGGCCTTTGGCGGCGGCGGCAACTCTTCGGGCTTTCGAGCGTGTTTGGCCTGATTGTCGAGCAACGGAAAACGGGGACTGGTATCGATAAAGTCACGTAGATGAACGTTGACGCAACCGTTGTCGATCAAGACGACGCCGTACGCCGGACGCTCATGAGTACCGAGCATTTCCCGTGAAATCCCTAACGTCAGGCCGACCTGGTGATTGGTTCCGGGTAGCGCAGAAGTCGGAATGCCTTGCCAACTACCCCATACCGCACGGTGCACATGGCCATAGAAAAGGTATCGGATATCGCCGTGCCCCGCGATCACGCCAGCGAGTCTACTGGAGTGAGGCAGACGACTTTCGTCGAGCGAGGGAATGCCGATATCAAATGGCGGATGATGCAGGAACAAATAGACCGGCTGTCCGGCGAGGGTGTCGAATTGAATCTCGAGCCATTCGAAACGCTTCTCGCAATAAATTCCGGCTGATGCTTCGGCTTCCATCGTATCCATCATGACGAAGGCGCCAGCCGGCGTTTGAACGACGTATTGAACGAAACCGCCCGCATCGAGGGGCGTTTCCGGAAAGGCCCGCTTGAAGTTGGCGCGATCGTCGTGATTCCCGACCAGCAGGTGATAGGGAATAACGAGTTCGTTCAGGAGACCACGCAAATCCGTGTAGGCTCCCGGTTCACCAAGGTAAGCTAGATCGCCGGTAAGGATCGCGCAGTGTGCGTCCGCGTGGTGTCGATTGATGTCGGCAATGGCGGTGGCAAGACGTTCCCTCGGGTTTAGGGCGCAAAGCATTTGAGGCGCCGGGACAATATGGGGATCGGTTATGTGAATGAACTTCATGCCGATTGAATCCTCTAAGGGTTACCGGTTCCAACGTCCGTATATAGTTCGTTGCTTGCGCTGCTGTTGTATTCGCCGTACCACAACGGCAAGCGTTCGAAAACAATATCAGGAAGCGTCATGGCGCAAGGCAAACCGCGAGGAAAACCGAAAGGTCGGGCAAAAGGTAAGGGGGCCGCAAATAAACTGCGTGAGGATCTGCTGGCCCGGATGGCCGAACATCCGGATGCGGAAACGCTCAATGATAATGTTATCACGCCCTTCGTATCGGCGCTCGAGGCGGTCTGCGCCGAGCGCGGCTATGTTCTCAATATCTATGGCGAAGGTAGTAATCTGGTCATTAGTACGCCCGACGACGCTTCGGTCATCTTTCAATTGGTCGAGGACTATTTCGCCGCGCAAGAAGGCGACGACGAAGACGCCTGAACGGCGCGGGAGCAATTTTCACGCGCGTATTCGATGACGTTCTCTGCCGATTTGGCAATCGCGGCCGCAACCCTCTTTTCTGCTGGATTTTCACGCGGATTTTCCGGTTTCGGTGCGGCCCTAGTGGCCATGCCTATCCTGGCAATCCTGTACGGGCCGGTGGACGCAGTGGTCATTATGACCCTGATTGAAATTCCGGCGACGGCGTTGCTTTTGCCGACCGTCGCGCGACAGGCCGATTGGCGCGCCATTATGCCGCTCGGACTGGCTTCGCTTGTAACGATCCCGGTCGGTGGTTGGATTCTCGTTTCCGTCGATACGGAAATTTTACAGAAAGCGATCGGCGCGCTGGTTTTGCTTTTCGCGGTGTTGCTAGCGACGGGATGGCAATATCGCCGGCCACCTACTCTTCCGGTTCTAGCCGGTGTCGGCGGTATTAGCGGCTTGATCGGAGGGGCGGCCAATATGAGCGGTCCGCTGGTCGTGGTTTTTTTAATGGCGGGCTCGAATACCGCACGGCAAGTCCGTGCCGGGGTAATGGCCTACTTTACGTTTTCGACTTTGCTGCGCGCCGCTGTTTACGGGGCGTATGGGCTGTTCGCGTCGTCCGTGCTGTGGCTCGCCGGTATTCTGGCTCTGCCCTATCTCTTGGGCACCTGGACCGGTAGCCACCTGTTCAAGGGCGTATCGGAACGTCTATTTCGCATCGCTGTACTGCTGCTGGTCGCCATAATGGGCTTTGTCGCACTGCTATGGTGATAGGGTTGCCCGAACAGAGCGATAAGACAATAGGAAAGGATTTCGAATATGGCGGAAACACCGGCGCCCGCGACGGTCGGCATGGCAATCGAAGATGTTGATACACCGGCCCTGCTGATCGATCTCGATGCGTTCGAGCGGAACCTGGGCCGCATGGCGGACGCGATCGCTGGAAGCGGCGCCAAACTTCGGCCGCATTCCAAAACTCACAAATGCCCCGTCGTCGCGCTGCGCCAAATGGATCATGGTGCTGTTGGAGTTTGCTGCCAAAAGGTCGGTGAAGCAGAAGCGATGGTCTATGGCGGTGTCGGCAATGTTCTTGTGAGCAACCAGATTGTCGGTGCGCCTAAACTGATGCGTCTCGCAGCCTTGGCCCGACAAGCGAAGATCGGCGTCTGCGCTGACGATGCCGGCAATGTCGCGGACCTCGACGACGCAGCCGCGGCGGCCGGTGTCGTACTCGACGTCTTGGTCGAAATCGATGTCGGCGCGGAACGCTGTGGTGTTTCGCCCGGTGCACCGGCTCTGGCCCTGGCGCAGGCGATCGACAGTGCAGACAATCTTCGCTTCGCGGGGTTGCAGGCTTATCATGGACGGTCGCAGCACATCCGTGCCTATGGAGATCGCCAAGCTGCCGCGGAATCGGCGATCGCCTTGACGACGGAAACGATTTCGCTTCTTTCGAACAGCGGCCTCGAATGTGACATCGTCGGTGGTGCGGGGACCGGAACCTATCAGTTCGAGGCGGCAAGCGGCGTTTATAACGAGCTGCAGGCGGGTTCTTACGTTTTCATGGACGTCGACTACGGAAAGAACAAAGCCGAAGATGGCAAGGCGTACGCAGATTTTGAAAACAGCTTGTTTGTCTATGCGACGGTCATGAGCCGCGTCACCGACGACAGGGCGATGCTCGATGCCGGCCTAAAGGCCTTGAGCGTGGATTCCGGGATGCCGCGCCTATGGGAGGTGCCGGACGTGGAATTCGTCGGCGCGTCCGACGAGCATGGTAAGCTTCTGATCGGCGGGGCGGCGGCGGGCGGGAACCGCGATCTTAAGGTAGGGGATAAGGTCCGGATTGTTCCGGGACATGTCGACCCGACCGTCAATCTGTACGACTGGTATGTCGGAATCCGGAACGGGCGCGTTGAAAGCCTCTGGCCGATAACGGCGCGCGGCATGCTCCGCTGAGCGGACTGGGAAAGACGCTGGACCGCTTCTCCGAGAGAAGCGGTCCGCGCCGTGACGCGAAGGGGAGAGAGAAGTTCGCGTCTAACCGAACAAGGCCAGGATCGACCTTTCACTCTGTGCGGCCAGCGACAAGGAGTTGATGCCCAGTTGCTGCCTGGTTTGTAGGGCAAGGAGATTGGCGCTTTCCTCGTTCAGGTCGGCTAGCGTTAGTTTGCCTGCGCCTTCTGTGAGGGTGTTGACCAAGTCCTCAGTAAAGTTGATGCGGGTTTGCAGGACGGTCGCATTCGAACCCAATGTTGCCGAGGTTGTCCGCAGTGACGTGATTGCCGAATTGACAGCCGTGATCGCTGCGTCGATGTTGGTATCCGCGGCGAAACTACCGACGGCGCCGGCGACGTTGACGCCGCCCGTGCCCGTAGAGGAATCGATGCCAGCAATCGTCAGCGTACTTGTGCCATCCTCGTTGAAGGTGACGGTTAAGTTATCTGGCGTCGCTTGAATTAGGTTGGTGCCGCCGAAGGTCGAATCGTTCCCGAGGCTGTCGATCTGCAGCAAAAGTGCGTCGAACTGGACGGCGAGCGACGACCGTTCGTTCGTATCGCTCGTTGCTTTTGCCGTGATTGCGAGACCCTTGGCTTGCTCGATCAACTCAGTAATCGCTTCGATACCGGCGATCGCCGCTTCGATTGCACTGATTCCCTGATCGATATCGCTCTTAAGGCCAGTGAGGTCATCCGCCCGGTTCGACAATCCGCGCGCGGCGAAAAAGGCCGCCGCGTCGTCCAATGCGGAGGACACTTTGAGGCCTGTCGACAAACGATCCTGGGTCCGGTCGATAAGATCGGTCGTCCGGCTGAGGGTCAAAAGGTTCGAGCGTATAGCAGCTGATAATTCGACTTTATCTGACATCGGTATTCCCCTTCTAGGGCGTGGGTGACCACCTCGCTCCGCCTCCAGGCTTCGCCTCGGACGCGTTGCAAGCCGCGAAGTGGATCCCATCAACTCCGATGAGAGGTACATCGCCACTTGCGATGCTGAGTTTCAGCGGTCGCAATCTTCGATGCACAGTTAGCAAGCCGGATGCCAACACGGGGGTGCCGGAAAACCGTTCTATTTCAATACATTGATAATGTCGGCAGTGAGCCGGCGTTGATGGCGGGAAAAATCAACCGGGTGTTAAGGTAGGAATTGCCCGGTTAGCTGGTTGATCCTTTCCCACCGCGCGCTTCCGGAAACATCCAGATTGCGACGATCATGAGGACTGCGATCCCCAGAACGACTTCGCGCGCGTTAATGCCTATATGGAAAACCAGACCAGCGACTGCGGCGACGATCAGGCAAATGATGATTTTCAGGTAATTGGGCATTGCTTATAATCTGCCTTGTCTGCGTTTATTCCGCCGCGATTGGATGCGCCGCTGCTTCTATCGGTGATTTAGGCTGGCCACGCAGTGTCGATTTCAAATGCTTCGTGCCGTAGCCGTTGAACAAGTGTCCGAGTAGGCCGCGGTCCAGATCCGACGTCCCGAACATATAATCCGAGATCGGGAAGGTCAGGTTCATATTCACTTCCATCATTAGTCGCGAATTGTGGTGGGCGGTGTGATGCCGCCGCAGCGTATTCACGAATGGGCAGTACCGTACGAACCAGTTCTCGTCGACGTGCGTGCAGAAATGCATGAACTCGTAAATGAGATACATGCTCGTCGTCGTACACATGAGTAGCCAGCCGACATTCGGTGAAATTAGGTAGCCAAGGATCACGCCACCTGGCGCCGACATGAGAATGAACACCACCAGCGCATAAGGCGGGAATACAGTGACGCGCCAATCCATTTGGTCACGGAAGCGCATTTCACCGTCGGAGAAGAATTGGTGATGGTTCAAGGTGTGACGGATGTAGATCGGCCGCAGACCTCGGATCGTAATCGGGCGATGCATGACATGGGTGTGCAGGAACCATTCGAATATGTTGCACAACAGGAAAACGGCTGGGATCGTCAACCATTCCCACCACTGAACCGCACCGATGTTCTGCGTATAGACATACATTGCCGGTATGCCGATGCCATAAATCACCGCGATATGGACGTAGCCATTGTACCAACCATCGATCCGCGAGCGGTATTCGCGTCGAAACGATGCTTGTTTCTCGCTCATCATGGTGTCGATCCTCCGTCCAAGTCACTCAAGGCGTCGTCAATATCCGCGGCCGTCAATTCCCAATCATTGTCCAGATTGGCAATGATGCGTCGCATGAATCGATCGCACAAGCTTTCGGCCTTAGCATCATCGCCCAGGTGATGTGCCAGTACCGCCAAGGCGAGTTGCGCGGGCTCCACGCCTTCATAGGTCCATTCGAAGCCGCGATCGGTAAAGCGTTTGATGTCTACGCGCGGGTCGAGTGGCGCGCCGTCCGCCAGTACTTGTATGCCGTCGATGGTTCGTGCGCCCGTATAGGTCGCCATGCTCCAAAATCCTCAGTAGGCGATCTCTGATATATCTGTAATATATTACGAACTTCGTTCGTTGATGTAAACTAGTTTTGAATCAGTTGTCGCGGTACAGGATGGCTTTCCCAACGACCTTGCGTTTCGCAATGACGTCCAAGCCGTCCGCCACTCGCTCGAATGGAAAACGATGTGAGATGTGGGTCCGGATTCGCCCTTCGGACACCCATTTTAGAAGGGTGTCGAGGTTCTTCTTTGCCGTAACCGGATCGCGGCGTGACATGGATCCGGCGCGGATTCCCGTAACCGACGCGCACTTAATCAAGAGGTGGTTGGTGCGGGCTTGTGCCGCCCGCCCTGCGGTGAATCCGACGACGACCAGCCGGGCGCCCATATTGATGCATCGCATGGATTCATCGAACACGTCGCCACCGACAGGGTCGAAGACGACATCCGCACCGCGTCCCTGTGTCAGGTCTTTCACCTGATCGCGAAATCCGTTTCCGTAATTGACTAAATGGTCGGCCCCGCAAGAACCGACGACAGAAAGTTTCGCGTCGGTTCCCGATGTCGCGATGACCGTCGCACCGAGCTGCTTGGCCACTTGTACGGCCGCAAGGCCCATGCCGCCCGCAGCGCCGTGGATAAGAACGGTCTCGCCGGCTTGCAACCGTCCGCCCTGTACCAAGCCGTGATAGGCGGTCGCGAAACCCGCGCGGAAGCCGGCGGCCTCGTCGAACGGCATGTTGTCCGGCATGGGGATGACATTCGCCCGTTTGGCGACAACCGCTTCCGCAAACGCTCCGGGTCGATGGCTCGTCATGACCCTGTCGCCGACGGCAATGTCATCGATTTCCGAGCCGACCGCCGTTACATAGCCCGCCGTCTCGCCACCAGGAACGAAGGGTAGCTCGGGTCGCAATTGATAGGTTCCGCCGACCATAATGACGTCGACATAGTTTAGGCCCCAGGCTTCCGGCGCGACGCGGACTTCGTCCGGCGCGGTGTCGGGCGATGGCCGTTCTTCTATCGCGATATTTTCGTACGGTCCAAATTCTCGGCAAATAACGGCCTTCATACGGTGATTCTCCGGAACGAAAAGTGTTGGTGTGCGTCAGGATATACGGTGGCCGCGTAACTGGTAAGTCGGCGACGGGGCGAGCTTGCAGCGGGACCGCAGGCCGATATTCTTTCTGTGCTTTGGGCAAATGAGCGTTGCGATTAGTATGTTGCACTTTTAAATTGAATAACATGATGGAAGATTGCCGATTTGTATTAACCTCCTTCCGACGAAAGTTTGAAAGAATAGGGTTTTGATGGACGAACCTACCGGGTTGAGCGCGACGCTGAGGCCGCTATTTCGATATTGGGTCGCAGCCCGTGGCGAGAAGCACATGCCGGCGCGTGCAGATATAGATCCAGTCGAGATGCCGATCCGATTGCTGCCGAATCTCGTGCTTGTCGACGTCGTATCCGAACCGCTTCGATTTCGTTACCGGGTCATGGGAACCACTGTTGCTCGAATGCTCGGCGAGGATTGGACGGGCCAATTCCTACACCAAATTGCAGACGTTCACGAAAGCGTACGACAGCAGTATCAGGCGACGGCTGAAAACCGTAAGCCGACCGTCAAGATGAGTGAATACGATCGATACGATCCCAGTTTGATGCAGCACAAACTTCTTCGTTATGAGCGTCTACTCATGCCGCTTTCGGAAAACGGCGATAACGTCACGATGCTGCTTGGTGGCACTGTCGAACGTCCTACCGTCTGGTGAAATGGAACAGCAGAAGAAACGGCACGGCGTTCGAACGCGCGTCGATGCCGTGCCGCTTTTATTATAGAGCGTTAACGTCTCTAGCAGTTTTTGCCGGTTCGGGCCTGCGGGTGTAATCTACATCGATGTCCGTTGCGCGAATAATTCCGTCGGAGCTGATTACGAGCCGCGCCGGAACCGGTAGGGTCCAGCCTTCGTCGCCGTTGAATTTCGGTAAATCGATCCCGATGGCGGAATAGATTTCCTTCACGTCACCAGGTACTTCGAAACGCAGCCCAAGCTGTGCCGCGTATTCGTTGCCCGGATCCGACAACAGATGGAAATTCAGCGCATGCTTATCGACGAGCGCCTGGTTATGCTCCGGCAATTGCGGCGTCAGCGCGACTAAGGTCGCGTTGTTGTCTTCAAGGTCTTCAAGGATCTCCTGCAAAGCATACAGCTCCGCATTACAGTAGGGTCACCAGACCCCTCGGAAGACAGTGAGTACGACAGCGCCTTGGGACAAGAGGTCAGCGGAATGAATTTCGACCCCTTGCGCGTTCTTCAGGGAAAAGTCGGGAAGGCGGTCGCCGACTTTTGGTACATTGTTGAGAATACCGGATTCACGAAGGTCGGCTGTGGCGCGCGCCATTATTACGCGCTTGTCTTCGGGAATGCGTTTTGCACCGGCCTCCCGAATTGCGTCTAGCTTTTCGGCTAAAGACATTTATTTCTCCATGCTGGATTGCGGGCAACCGGAATGGCCGCCGATTGATTTTCGCTATTTATGTTAATAGTGAATTTTTACCAGCTTATTGTGTTCAACTTTTCTTGCGCGAGACGATTGCGTCGGCCATGACGCACAATATCTCGAACATGAACGTGGCGCCGACCAATGCGGTATTACCGGTTTGATCGAAGGGCGGCGCAACTTCGACTACGTCGCCTCCGACTATATCGAGCCCTTGCAGACCGCGGATCATGCGCTGTGCTTCATGCGTCGAGTAACCACCTACTTCGGGCGTTCCCGTACCTGGGGCGTATACGGGATCGAGCCCATCGACATCGAAGCTTATATAGACAGGTCCGTCGCCCACGACACGTCTGGCTTCCTCGATTACGGCCGCCACTCCCATATCGTAGAACTCTTCTATGTAGATGACGCGCATGCCGCTGTCGTGCGAGAAATCGTTGTAATTCGAATCGGAACGCGCGCCGCGAATACCGATCTGGATTGTGCGCGTTGGATCGAGCAGGCCTTCCTCCACGGCGCGTCGGAAAGGCGTTCCGTGGTGGTATCGTTCGCCATCGAAAGCAACGTCGGCGGTATCGGTATGGGCGTCGAAATGAACCATTCCGACGGGCCGGTCTTTGCACAGTGCCCGCATGATGGGCAAGGTGACCAAATGGTCGCCGCCGCAAGACAGGGGAACGACACCCGCATCCGCAATTTCGGCGTAGAATTCCTCGATCATGGCCAGCATGCGGTCGTTGTTAATCGGATTGACGGGCGTATCGCCGACATCGCCGACCCGGCATAGCTCGAATGGATTGATGTCGCTGACATGATGGACCCGGCGGATCAGGCTCGACATGTTGCGCACCTCGCGCGGACCATGCCGCGCGCCGGCACGGTTTGTTACGGCGCCGTCCCACGGAACGCCGGCAAGCGCGATATCGACTGCCGCGTAATCCGTAACGACCGGCGTGCGCATGAACGTCGCAAAGCCCATATAGCGAGGCGTGACGTTGTTGCTGGGCGGCTGAGGCAAAATGCTTTCGTCAGGCATTCGCTGGCTCCTAAAATGTGGGTTCGATCAGATATGTCTTAAGCAACGCAATTAGACACTATAAACGTCGGACTAATCCATTGAGGCATCGGGATAGCCTCTTCGTTTGGCTTTATCAGAGCGATTATGGTTAAGAACAGTCAAGTATTCACGCAATCGAGAAGTATTTGAGGGAAATACAATCGTCACGCTATGGCACTAATTTAATGTTTTCAATCAATTTTAAGGTTTTTGAAACTAACCAATTGTAAATGTATCCGTGCGGCTAATAGAGTAACAGTGCTTAAAGTAAAACTTTGTAGTATACTGTTGTGATGGACGGCACATTGGCGATCAAAATATTTGCTGCGGTATTCGTACTGCTCAGCCTGGGTATTCCAGTCTATCTGTATGCTACGAAACCTAGATTAAAAACTGGATATCGCAGTCGGTCAGGCAAGAAACGCCAACGAATTCTAGTGGGCACCTTCATCGGACTGATTACCCTTCTTGTGTTGATTATGGTGCTGGCACTGACTGCAAACAAAATTTCTGATTGGGTTGGCGGTTAGCGCCGAAACGGCGTCGTCACGTGATTTTTGTCAGTTCGCCAGTTTTCGGACGAAAGTGTTACTGTTTCGACCGTCCGATTTCGTTATTCGTGCGGCACAAGTATCTGCCGGACAACGGAGCCCTCGGTCAGGCGGTCGAAACCGGCGTTAATGTCGTCGAAGCCGATCTTGGCGTCGATCAATCGGTCGACCGGCAAGCGTCCCTGCCGGTAAAGGCTGATGAAGCGCGGTATATCGCGGATCGGTACGCAGCTGCCCATGGAACTGCCCAGAATACCACGTTCTTCTCCGACCAACTGTGCCGGTTTGAAGGAAAATTCGTCTTTCGCGGGCGGCAGTCCAGCCGCAATGACCCTTCCACCGGTTCGCAAGATGGCATAGCAAGTTTCCAAGGCCTTGATGGCGCCCGCCGTTTCGATCGCAAAATCGACACCGCCTTTGGTCTGCTCAATGATCTCGGAGACACAATCGGCGTCCGACGCGTTGAACGTGTCTGTCGCACCCAACTGTCGTGCGAGTCCCAGTTTATCGTCACTGATATCTACCGCGATGATCCGTTCCGCACCGCCCAGTTTCGCGCCCAATAGCGCATTAAGTCCGACACCGCCCAGCCCGACGACGGCGACGGTATCGCCGACCCGGACCCGCGCCGTATTGGTGACCGCGCCGACCCCCGTCATGACCGCGCAGCCAAATATAGCGGCCTCGTGGAGCGGCAGGTCCTTGTCGATGACTACGACTGTGCCACGGTCCACGACGGCATACTCCGCCATGCAGGAAATTCCGGAATGATGCGAAATTGGCGTGCCATCGAGAGAAATCCGTTTGCCACCCCCCATCAGCCCACCGGTCGCTTTTGCCTTGGCGGAAACTTCGCACAAAGCAGGGCGTCCTTCCGAGCAGCGCCGGCACCGTCCGCAGCTGGCGCGGAACTGGAAGACGACGTGATCGCCCGCTTTCACGTCTAATACATTTTGGCCCACTTCGACGACTTCGCCGGCGCCTTCATGTCCCATGGCCATGGGTAGCGCCCTTGGCAGCGATGCGTTGAT
>Ga0315338_1003327_pt1 | contig 14172 bp, 14 predicted proteins | sample ASW8metaG_FD_204518 | JGI IMG/M metagenome (GOLD analysis project Ga0315338, IMG submission 204518) | Ammonia-oxidizing marine archaeal communities from Monterey Bay, California, United States - ASW #8 | ecosystem: Environmental > Aquatic > Marine > Coastal | place: USA: California | collected... | reverse complement strand
TGGTCTATCTATATCCGTATAAACTTTACCCAACTCTACATTATCCTTACCACCCAATCGTTCAAATTCAGTAAGGCCATCTGGTTCTCTACCCTTCATAACAGGCTTAGACCACCTTTTAGGTAAATCTCTAAATGAAGTATCAGTCCACTCTTTTAATAATTCTTTTAATTTAATCATTTTCAATAATCTCCTTAACCCACTTATTTATTGGACTTGGTAAATCGCCTACATCAAAATATCCCCAATCTGTATGTTCATGATTTATTCTTGGAATAAATTTTGTTGTTCCCTTCAACACATATAAATAAAACTCTCCACCATCGTCTTTCTTATAGGTATTAACTAATTCTGGAATACCATTTAATACTATTTGTGTTTCTTCTGTAAATTCTCTGACTGAACCAGCCAATGGTTCTTCTCCAATTTGTATATGTCCTTTAGGAATATGCCATTTACCCGAATGTTCTCCTAAACACAATAATACTTTATCATTCCAATAATATAAAACTCCGCCAGTATCATCAGAATCGTTCTCGTGTCCTTCAAATAATAAATCTCTAAGTTTAATCATTATGTATTCCAAGTGGCCCCATCAATTGTACCACGATTTCCCTTACCACTTGAATCATAAGCAATACTACCACTATATTCATCCATCCTCCAGTAAGCTTGTAAATCAGTTTCATTAGTTACATCATAGGGTGTTCCATTATTATAATAAGTAGAAGCGTTACTTGTTTTATCTCCACCAAATACTGAAAACTCCTTTACTGAACCTGATAAATGTACAGATGCGAGAGTTGAATTATTTCTATATGAACCAATAGTTAATGGTTGAGCAAAATTCGCTGCTCCTGACTCTGATGATGATACTATTTCATTTATAGGTAGTAATGTTCCATCCACATATACTTTAGAATTTGATAATGTAGTTGGTGAATCATATACCATCCAATGATGCCAATTTCCGTCATCTTGTGCAGAAGTATCATCCCAATATACATACCAATTACTATTCCACCACCTTAAAGGTCTACTTGCATGAAAATTGAAAGTAAAGGCTCTTTTATTACTACCCCACCCAAATACAGACTGATTTCTAGCAGTTTCAGATGACTTTGCCCAAAATGAATAAGTTTTGGGTACAGGAACATTAGTTCCCTGACCACTACTACCTGAAAATGTAGTTGTAACTTCATCATTCTCTCCATCAAAATCAAGATATCCTGCAGGTTCAAATTTTCCCCACCCTTTTATTTCATCAAGACTATCTAAATTATATCCTAAACTATCAGAATCGGCTATTAAATAAAAAGTACCTTCACTCTGTTGTATTTGCAATGCATCATGTTCCATAGCCTGTCCATTGTTAAAAAATAAAAAATCTGTTTCACTTGTTGCTGTTAATGTACCAGCTGATGCTGAAAATGCAGAAAAACTGGCGGTATTATTAGAAACAGATATGGCAGTTTTATTATAACTTTTTCTTAGATATGTATTTGTTGCACTATCTATACCACCCGCCGTTGTGTCCATATATGTTTTAAATGCCCTTTCAGTTACTAATGCAGTACTACTGCTATCAGCAAGTAAAACATCACTTGAAATTTCTTTTACACTATAGCCATTTAATTCAAAAGAACCAGTTTCATATAAACTACCAGTTATATAATGATTATCACCTATCGTATCACCAAACAAAGTTGATCCAGATTTAAATAATGCCATCGAAGAAGTCAATTCTGATATAATTTCTTCTGCTGTTACATTACCTTGAACTGTTGCGTTTCCAGATATAGTTAAACTTCCAGTAACACTTAAACCATTTGATGAAAAACTACCATCCCATAACGAATCTGTAAAAGTTGTAGTGCCAACCAAAATTGCTGATGTAGACGAAGTCACTGCACTAAATTGAACTTTTCCCGTTGTAAAAATATCATTTCCAACTCCAATCTGGTAAGTAAGTGGTGCACTACCATCAAAATCAACACCAGTATTAGAAATAAACACTCCAGTACCCTGACTAAGTGTAAATGGATATTTTAATTTTCTTACCGCCATTTTATAATCCTATGAATTAAATTTACCCCAAGCTAATATCTCATCATCACCTTCAAGATCATATCCAATACTATCTGTATCTATCTGTAAATAAAAAGTAGAACCATTGAATTGTTTTATTTCAAGTGCGTCGTGTTCCATATATTGACCATTGATAAAAAATAAGAAATCGTGTTCTGTTGTTGATGTTACTCCTTCTGGTGCAGAAGCTGTTACGGCTGAAAAACTAGCAGTACTACTATTTACCAATGTAGTTGATAGTTTTACATATTGTTTTCTTAGATAAGTTGAATTGTCAGCTGTTTCTGCAATTGCATTATCAGCATATGTTTTAACAGCTCTTTCAGTTACTAATGCAGTTGTACTATTACCAGTTAAGGAATTATCGTTTGATATTTCATTTACACTATATCCATTTAAATTCCAAGAACCAGTAACATACATACTTCCTGTAAAATAATGTGTATCATCTAAAGTATTTCCAAATTGAGTAGAACCACTTGAAAACATAATTGATGCGGACACAAATTCTGTGTGGAATTCCTGTGCAATTAAAGTTCCACCTATTGTAGTATTACCAGTAACCGTCAAATTAGAAGTTGAAGATAAAGAACCATTAACTGACCAACTACTATCTACACCAGTTTGTGTTAGTGTAGTAGAACCAAACAAAATCGCAGATGAAGTTACTGCACTGAACTCGGGTTTGGCAGTAGTATTAACTGCCTGTGGAAGTGATATTTCTTGGATTACTGCTGAAGAACCATCATATGAATCTCCATCATTACTAAGTAAAACTCCCGTTCCTGGAGATAATGTAAGTGGGTTAGATAAAGTAAAAGTTTGAGTTTCAGCAGATGCCCTGGCCGCTGCCATTACAGATTCTTGAAATTCTTGTCCTGTTATTTGTTCCAATGATGACTGAATATCTGTACTAACTTCTTGACCAATCACAACCCTTTTGGGAGTTAGATATTTTTGCATCGTATGAGGTCCTGCTAACTCATTAAATGCTTCTGGTATTAAATATCCCCGTAAAGTAACACTAAATTCAGTTTTTACAATTCTTTCTCTATCTGTAACTTCTGTACTATCAGTAAAACTATCTATATTTGTCCTAAATCTCATTTTATTAGGTTCACCCCAATATGCACCCGCTGACCAATTTATCCGTTCTACTAATTTATTCATTTGTTCAATATAAGAAGTCCAAATAATAAAATCATAACTTAATACCATATAATCTGGAACTGCTACATTATAATATTCTTTTTGTGGAAATAACCCCTGTTGAATTGAAAAATTATCATATCTATTATTATCTGAATATTTTTTCTCAAATTGCCAATGTAATTTAGGTTCTTCTGGATCCATTTTATCAACTGGTATAGTTTCATCTTTTTCCATTCCAGTTCGTCTGAAAGCTATAACGGGTAATATAATCTGTCTTTTAGAATCTCTCATAAAACCAGACTTTTGAACTGCGGCCCACCTTTCGGGAGAAGAATACATTATAGGAACTTTTACACTTTCACCATTATCTACTACTGTTGGTTTTATAACATTTTCAAAATAAAACATAATTGCACTATCCAAATCCAACAAAGAAACAGATACATCCTTTACACTATCTGTATCTCTCCTTAATTGTCTTGATCTATCTAATGATGCCCGTTGAGTTCTTGGTACTGGTTTTTTTCTACCAACTACTAAATCTATTGCCATTAAATACTCCGTATTCTTTCAATATTAAGATGAGAAAATCTAACTCTGAATGTTCCACAACTTACACTCCAATTATTATCTTGCATGCCACCAATAAGTTGATTTTCATTAATTTCATCAATTTCAAAATATGCCCAATTCCATTCAAACACATCACCGAGTTCAGGAACTAAGGATAAATCTGTAAGTGTCTTTCGTAAAATATTAAAATCTACATTTTGCTGTTCATCGGGGCCAAATTCATCGTTATTCCAATCAAAATCTGCAGAATCAACCAAACAGGCAAATTTAACACCATTTTTCCACTTTTTACCGCCTGCGGCTTCACCATACATATTTGTTTGTGTATCTTGAACTGAGACTTTATAAAGAACTACTTGTTGATTGATTATCCCGTCTTTACCGTGTTGAAGATCACCAAGTAACTCTTTATTTACCCGTTCAAAGACATTTAAATCTCTCTGTGGTAAAAATCTTCCTGCCATAATATTATCCTATATAAATTGGTAATGGAACTTTTTGTAATTTTTCTTGTAATCTCGTCGCTTCTTCACTATCAGCCTCTAACATCAATTTTCTACTTGATGCTTCAAGATTTTCACGAAGTTGAGTCACAAGAACTTCCTTTTCAGTTTGGGCCTCTTGTCTTAGTGTATCACCATCCATTGTTGTTTCTGCTCCTGGAACTGGAATAGAACCGTACTTCCCTCTAACCATTCCGAGTAATTCTTTAGATAATGAAAGTCCATATTTCCTAATCCATTGTTTTCCAACATCATTTATAAACTGATATTTCATATTATCATATGGAACATTAGAATAATCAGATACTACATCTGAACTTCCACTATGTTGTGTTTGTAATGGATTATCTCTATCAGATTTTAAAATGTATTCAAACCACAACTTATAATTTGTAGTTGGACTTGGAAAAATTCTTAATTTATTGTTTTTCAATTCAAAAGTGTGTGCTGATTTCCTTATTTGATCATTAAATTCAATTGCTTGTATTCTCAAAAGGTCTGCATATATAGGCATCATCATAAATTGAACTGCTGGAGTCATGTTTCCCCACCCAAAACTATCCATCATATTATAAGAACCAGCTCCTGTACCTGCATACGGATCAAAATATCGTTGAACTGCTGGTGCCGCTTCATAAAATACTTTCCTAACCTCTATTGCTGAACCACTATGATTCGCGTCTGATATCAATGTATTTAAATCATAAACTTGTGAACCACTAACAATATCAATAGAACCACTTTTAAAATCTATTGTTCCACCGACACCCGCTTCAGTACCATATTGTTCTGAAACTCTAATTGCATCTGCAAAATTTGGTGTTACTCGTTTATGGGTAACATTTGAACCCGTTGCCTGTCCCCGCAAGGACAATAAATTTTCTCTAATATTGAATTGATTTACTTGTGCAGAATATTCTGTAATAGATTCCTCAAAACAAGTATAAAATTGTACATCTTGTAACTCTACTGACATGATTGGATAACCTAATCGTTTGGCTGCCCAATTTGCAAACTTTGGTGAATCTGATTGAAATGTGGAATCATCATCGTATAAACCGAATGGTGTATTACCACTTACTGCTGAACCACTTCCTGGCCATATAGCTTCCATATTGTAATCTCCTAAAAAAGATATTATTACTCAACTATAAATATAACGGCAATAAAAAAGGGAACTCAAACGAGCTCCCTTCTTTATTTTGATCTATTTAATTACTATGAATTAAACGTAGTTGACATCTGCGACGATGACTTTACCGTAAAACTCAGGACGAACCATCTTCTTCGCGTATCTTGTCATTACACCCTTACGTGGAGTGAAATTAACAGGATCGTAAACAAGAGGAGTCATGATTAACGGAACATACGGTGCGTATACAGCTCCAGTTTCAAGGAAATTACTTCCTCTGAAACCCATGAGGATGTCATTTTCTAACATATAAGGGTTTTTATAAACCGTATATCTGTTATTCAATGCACCTACTTTCTGTACACCCATTGCGTATGATTCATTATCGGGATCACCATCTGTATCTGCTGCATATCCAGGAATACTTTCTATGATAGTTGCTGTTTCAGGTGAAATCACCATGAAATTAGCTCCACCACGTAGAGTTTTCTGATGGATTGTATTACTTACTGACTGCAGTTTGTTTCCAAGAGTCTGGAACCATTCGCCTTTAGTATAAGCGTTAGATTGTCCAGATACTTGAGTAAACAAGGAAGTCGCTGAATCATACTCAAATCCAGTTTTCGCTGACCAATATTCGGTCTTAGCATTAGCATTCTGTTTCAACATATCAAGGATTTCCAAATCGATTTCCATCGAAATGTATTCACTTAACATTGAAGTCAGTTCTGCTTCTGCATCAACACTATGGTAAGCGTTAAGGTCTTGAGCTAATTCAGGAGTCCAAATTGCTTTCAGTTTACGGGTCTTAGCAACTATGCTAACAGACCGTAATGCAATATCAATCTCAGGAATATCAACATCATCACCACTTGATGGTGCTGGTGTAGTGAACGAACTTTGTTCAAAATCACCACGAGTTACATCAGTTGGTTGTCTATGGTACTCTACAGATGCAGTTGCGTGTCCAGAAGTTAATACTGCCGCACTTGCTTCACCAACTAATACATAAAAACTTGTATCACCATTGGTTGCTGTACTTGTGTATGCTGGATATGAGGCGTCAATAAATGAACCAGTAATAGTCCATGCTCTTGCACCTTCCGTATCTGCTCTTGTAAATGCTGCTGAATCAACTGTAATTTTCCTAAGAAGTCCAGCTGCTGCTGAAGCGGATAAACTCGGCTCCCATTCTACATTTGCCCAAGTAGCTCCAGTTTCAGTAAATGTTCCACTTGCGAGAGCGGATCCACTTACTTGTCTTGCAGTTTGTGCATCATTAATAGAATATCCGAATTTACCAGCACCATACAGACCACCACTTGCATCTGCATTAGATGCAGAAGTGTTACCATGTATATGGAAACCTTTAGTGTGTTGTCCAGTCTGAGTCGTACCATATTTGAAGTCAAGATAGAAAATAAGACCACTTGGTAGGTTCATTGGTTGTACAGAAACAAAGTCCTGTGCTGCCAATTCACCAAAAATGCGACGTACCAAAGGTAGTGCCACACCTGACCACTCTTCAGAATTCGAAGCTGTACCAGTTTTTGAACTTTCGTCAATTAACTGTCGTGCTTGGTTTTCTAAAAGAACTGCCATTCCATGAACTTGATTTTCTTCTTCCATGCCTTCAAGTAATCCAGTTGGCTCCCATTTACTAACTAACTTCTGGGTTTCTGCCAACCTACTACGTTGAGAATCATAGCTACCCATTATTTTTTCAATGGATTGTAAATTATCTGCCATTTTTATTCTCCTACTTAATCATTAAACGTAATTAACATCAGCAACGATGACTTTACCATAAAACTCAGGTCTGACCATTTTCTTCGCGTAACGAGTCATTACACCCTTCCGCGGAGTAAAATTAACTGGGTCATAAACCAGAGGAGTCATGATAAGAGGTACATACGGTGCATATACAGCTCCAGTTTCAAGGAAATTACTTCCACGGAAACCAAGTAGGATGTCATTTTCTAACATATATGGGTTTTTGTAAACCTTATATCTGTTATTCAATGATCCAACTTTCTGTACACCCATTGCGTATCCAGTCTTTTTAGGATCACCTGTGGTGTCTGCTGCATATCCAGGAATACTTTCTATGATAGTTGCTGTTTCAGGTGAAATCACCATAAAGTTAGCACCACCACGTAAAGTTTTCTGGTGTATTGTATTACTTACTGATTGTAATTTGTTTCCAAGAGTCTGGAACCACTCACCCTTTGTATAGGCGTTAGATTGTCCAGATACTTGCGTAAAAAGTGCTGTCAACGAATCATACTCAAAGCCAGTTTTTGCTGACCAATATTCGGTTTTAGCGTTAGCGTTCTGTTTCAACATATCAAGGATTTCCAAATCGATTTCCATTGAAATGTATTCACTCAACATAGAAGTCAATTCTGCTTCTGCGTCAACAGAGTGATAAGCGTTAAGGTCTTGAGCTAGCTCAGGAGTCCAGATAGCTTTAAGTTTACGAGTTTTCGCAACTATACTAACTGAACGAAGAGCTATATCAATCTCAGGAATATCAACATCGTCTGCTGAATTCGGCGACGGAGTAGTAAAAGTACTCTGTTCGAAATCACCACGAGTTACATCCGTAGGTGCTTTGTGATACTTAATGTTAGCCTGATGTGTTGCTATTACTCCATTAGTAGATTTCACAAAGAAAACTGCGTTTGTGCCTGAGGTGTACGAATATGCAGGATAGTGAGCTGAAATATCAGAACCACTAACTGCGAATGCACGAATGCCTTCCCAATCAGCCGCTGCATCAATATCAGATTTTGCAATAGTAGCTTTTATTATCCTGTCGGTTACTGAAGCCCCAATTGACGAACTCAATGAAGGTTCGAATTCTACTTCTTTCCAAGTAGCATTTGCCTGTGTTATAGAACCAACTAAGACGTCTGCTGTTTGGTCGTTAACTGAATATCCGAATTTACCTGCTCCATATAATCCACCGGCTGCATCTGCGTTAGACGCGGATGTATTACCGTGAACAAATGAATTTTGTACATGATTTCCAGATTGAGCTGTCCCATACTTAAAGTCAAGATAGAAAATAAGACCACTTGGTAGGTTCATAGGTTGAACACTAACAAAGTCTTGTGCTGCTAATTCACCAAAGATTCTACGAACCAATGGTAATGCCACACCTGACCACTCTTCAGAATTCGAAGCTGTACCAGTTTTAGATGATTCATCTATTAACTGACGAGCTTGGTTTTCTAAAAGAACTGCCATTCCGTGAACTTTATTACTAGCATTTTTTCCTTTATTGAGGCCTTCAAGTAATCCAGTTGGCTCCCACTTATTGACTAGCTTTTGTGTTTCTGCTAAACGACTACGTTGAGAATCATAGCTACCCATCAATTGCTCGATGGATTGTAAATTATCTGCCATTATTTTTCTCCAAAAAAATCGTTAAGATTTTTGTTAATTGTTATAGAATATTAGCTAACTTCTGGAAGCGTTGTTTCATATCAAATCCTTCTTCAATCACCTTCGGTGCTGATTTAGGTTTGGTAGAAGCAACTACTTTAGAAGCAGAGCCTTTACTCTCTTTAATTGGTTTTGGCGTACTTGCCGTTCTGCTACCAAAAGATTCTGCCAAGGTGGAAAATACCAACTTAACTTCTCTAAGGTTCTTAGCTCTATCGAAAGTTTCTACGACTTTCAACTTCTGTTCATTAGTTAAACCGTGTGCACGGAATAATTTATTAGTAAACAATAGTTTTGCGTTCAATAAATTAACTTCATTCAACTTTCCTCGTAGATACTGTACGACTTTGCGATGCTCACCAAGTTCTGATTTCAATTTAGATACTTGCTCTTCAGCTTTCTCTGCATCTTCATCATCACCTTCTGAAAGTGCTTTCAAGATTTCTTCAAGGTCAATGTCATCGTCCTCGTTGACTTCCAAGTCACCATTACGGGCTTCGAACTCATCTTGTTCTTTGACTTTAGAGTATGTTACTCCATTGACTTCAACTAAATCATCAACTTCTTCATCTTCGGCGTTTTCATGACCTGCTGCTGGTGCGTCTGCGGCTGCTGGTTCTTCCGAACCTTGACCGACATCAGACGAATCTGCTGCTGCGTCAGCGACTTTGTTGTCACCATCACCGATATCAGAAGATACATCGTTTTCTGCCAATTCAGCTTCGTCAGCTGTTTCAGCTTCATCAGAAGAAAGACCATCACCTACTTCACCTTCCTCGTAGTTCTCATCGACTTCACTATCATCAGCTTCATCTTCGAGTTCTTTAAGGATTGCTTCAAGGTCAAGTTCTTCTTCGGTTGCTTCTTCCTCTTCACCTTCGGCGAAAGGGTTTTCAGCTTCCTCTTCATCTTCTTCAGATACGACTGGTGCATATTTTACACCGTTGATTTCAATCACCCCTTCAATTGCTTCAGGTTCTTCTTCAGACCATTCATCACCAGGAACTTCGTCCTGTGCAACAATAGGTTCTTCAGCAGGAACTTCAGCTTCTGGTTCTGAAAATTCATCACCAGGAACTTCGTCCTGTGCTACAATAGGTTCTTCACCGACTTCAGGTTCAGCTGCTATCTCAGGTTCTTCTTCAGCTTCGGGTTCTTCACCTTCTACTGGAGCTTCTTCTGCTGCTTCTTCTTCACCTTCCATTTCAGATTGAATCTTGTTTGAAAGCATGGATTGAATACGGGGAGTGAAAGCTTCTTCAAGAGCCATTTTAGCGTTTGCAAGTGCCGTTTCTCGGACTGCTTTAGCGTCTGCTATTGCGTCTTTTAAAAGATCATCCATTATGTTTCTCCATAAGAGTTTAATACCAAGCATAAATACTTGGTTGGAATTAATAAAGTTATTAGGAACTTTAATGTGGTTTACATTATCGGTATGTCATATACGAATGAATGACATATTCTTGTGTATATAAATATACACAAATTTAAAAAACGGTTATTTTTTAAATTGTAATCGTTCTTTCTTAATTTTTTCTTTAAGTCCTGATGTTGGTGGTTCTCCACACCAATCTGGATTCAATTGTTGTTGTCGAATCCATTGGCGAACCTTTCCTAACTTTTTTTCTTCAGACCTTCTCGCTGATGGTTTTTTATAGTATTGCCGTTCTCTCAACTCTACCATTAAACCACTGTCTTTAATTTTTCTTTTTAATAACCGTAGAGCAAACTCTACATTATTATTTTTTACTTTTACTTCCAAGTAACCTCCGTATTAATCTGACTCATTTTCTCCACTCCAATTAGCATCAACATAATTGAAAAATTTAACTTTTTCTTCATCTTCTAAATCATCTGGTGCTGATACTCCCCACTTTTTAAGTGCGGACTGGAAAAAATCTTCATATGAACCTTCTTGAACTGTATCTGCTTCTAATTCATCACCATCTCTGTATGATTTACCTTCACTCGCTACATCATCTTCTTCGTGTCCAGGTTCGTGAATTTCATAATAACGACCAAGAATGTGTCCCATATCTTCATATAGTCCACCCATTCTTTCTTGTAATCCTTGTGCTTCTGTCGCTACTTTCTTAAATTGATTAGAAAGACTTGAAAGGTCTTTCATATTACGATTTACCGTGATTTTATCAAACCAATCTTCAGTTTCTTGAAGTGTATGTTGTTTTGCAGTCATTGCTAATTTAGAAAGTCTCTCTGCCAACTCTCTTAAATTACCTTCACGATAAATTTCTTTTGAAAATCTATTAAAATTAGAAACTTCACCCATAAATTCTTTTACATTTACTTTTTCTGGAGTTTGTCCATAAATATCTTCTACAATATCAGTAAGTTTTGTAGTAGTTTTTTTAGTAGTTTTTTGGGTATTAAATCCCATGTCAATATTAGAAAATGCATTACGTGAAACCATTCCACCCATCATTGCATGTTCTTTAATTAAATCTTTTAATTTAGCCATTATATGTCTCCTAATCAACTATAAATATACATTAACTCAATTTTCCATCTTTTGAGTATCTTCTAAATCCATCACGAACTTTGTTCCATAATTGTTGTAAAAAACCAAGTTCTCCAAAGTGTGCTCTACCTGCGGGTCCTTCTTTTATACCTCTCGATATATCCATTGCAGTATATTTACCACTTTTTACACCACTCATCATAATTTTAATAGATTGTTGTGATGCTTTACCTAAATGTTTTGACATCTTTTTAATGTCTTGATTAATATGTTGTTTTGCTTCTGAAGAACTAAACGGTGACATTGGTGATTCGTTTACCGATTCTTTAAGTTTTAATTTAAGTTTCTTACCTATCATTTTAAGTCTTTCAGGACTATCATAAAATACAGAAACAAATTTTTCCTCTGTATCTAATCGGGTACCAGGTTTCCATTTTAATTTATAAGATATTTTTACAAATTTATCATGTGGTCCTCTTTGTCTCGTTTTCTTATATTCTATATCAGTTATTTCGTGTGGAACTTTTAATCTTTTCTTAGCATTATCTAAATATGACTTATCATACCCCACGAGACGTGCTTCATTTACTGTTCCTTCAGCAAAATATCCTATTTTTTCATATTCCCTTTTTACATTTGGTTTATCTATAATAACCAATTCTTTTCCAGATTTCTTATGTGTAACTTTTACTGTTTTACCTTTTTTATATGTAAGTCCTAAATCTGATTCATTTATAGATTCACCAAACTCTATTGTATGACCATCTTTTTCTATTTTACCATCTTTATGTAATTGTGCCATTTCTTCTTTAGAAAATTTAATATTATCTTCATTTACGGATTCTTTTTTTTCATCATCTTCATCATCAACTTGTATTGCGTTGTATGTAGATTTTGAAAAAGCCTTTGGTGTATCTTGTGGTGGAATTACAGAAGTGGTTGTTGCTTCTAACTTATTTATCTTTTGTCGTCTATCCCATATATTCTTTTTTCGTTTATCACCTATCCATACATTTTTATTTCTGTCTAATTTTGTTATAAATGCTGTGAGTACATCTGTATTTGATGAAGGCATTCTAAACCAAATCCAATCATCACCAACTCCATCAATCTGACCTTTAAGTTTCTTAATTGCAATTTCTAATTTTTTCTTTAATCTACTATCAAGTAAACCACCTAAATGATATTTCTCAAAACCTTCATTTATAGATTTTATTTCTTGTTTAATGAGATTTCGTAACTTTCCCTTTATAGATTCTTCCTTTTCCCACTTATTGGCCATTTCGGGTTCATTAGCGTGCATCCATTTTCTCTGTTTATCTGATTTAAAAGGCATTTTAGTATTCGTTAGACCATTTATTTATTCCACCCACTTTTAAACTTCCGTCTGCACTTGGTTTAAATTTTTTAGGTGCTATCTTTTGAATTCCAACTAAAATTGTTGCCACTACTGCATCATATGGTTTTCTTGCTGTTTTAGTAAAACTCCAATCATCTTCTAATCTCTTGGTGATTCTAAAAGTTTCGTGGTCTAAATTATTTTCCGCATCACCATTTATAGATATTTCATTATTATTAATTTTAGGTTTACCTTTACCCCACCCATCTCGTATTACAATTCCGTGCTTTTCTGCCTTTTTAATGGCTGCCTTTGTAAGTCTAACAATTTTTGACCATTCTGAATTAGTAAAGGGTTCGGTTTGTTCCCAATAATTAGTGTATCCTTCGGTAAGTAATTCTTCCGTAATTGATTGTCGAAGTTGTGATACCTTCATTACTGATTTTCTTTAATCCAACCAGTATTATGTTCACAAATACCTTTCAAAGTTTCAATGGCTCTGATATATTTGTTAGCGTGTGATTTCTTAACATTCTCTAATACTTCAGTTACAGGTAATTCATTTAGTTCACCTATCATTTTCATAATAGATTCATTAATCATACCAACAGCTTCCATTATCTTCTGTCTTTCTTGAAGTTTTGTTGCCTTTTCTCTCAATTTACCAGATTTAACGGCGTATTCTTTTTTGAATGTTTTAACATCATCAGTAAGACTACGAACTTTCTTACCTTCGTTAAGACTTTGTATTTCTTCTCGAATTATCTCTTTAATTCGTTTTTGTGTTATTTTCATTATTAGCTCCCATCATTGTTACGATGTTTTTTTAAAATTTTATTCCACACTTTCCAAGAACCCTCTAACTCTCCAACTACCTTATTAAGTTTCTTGGCCATTTTAGTCATATGTGCGTGGTATTCTTTTGTAGTTGCCTGATAATTTGCTCTACTATTCCAATCATACATATCAGATTCTCTTGGACCATAATCTATAGCACGATAACTACCCAATTCATCAAATGTATCAGACCAATGTTTATCATAGTAACTAACATCACCTGGTACTATAAACTTTGGTAATTTTGATTCCTTGATTGTTTCTTTGGGTTTATTCTGGTGTGTTTCCGCTATATCTTTAAAAGTGGGGAGTGGATCACCAAACTTTCTATCCCATGCGTATTTACTTTCTTTTAAAATATTTTTTAATTTAATCATTATTCAACTCCTACTTAATCATCGAATGTTATGTGTTCTTCAGAAGCTTGTTGTAAAGCTTTTATAATTTTATTAGGACTTTTCAAGTTACCTACAACACCCATAGACTTACTACCTTTAGGTTGTATTTCTACATCACCTTTTTTAGTTATTTTAAGAAACCACCAATCTCTAAATTTACCCTTCTTACTATTACGTGCTACTTGATACTTAATAGCATAATAAGTAGGATGGGGAATCAT